>Ga0209737_10002485_pt1 | contig 12911 bp, 9 predicted proteins | sample TergutCu122P3_FD_187284 | JGI IMG/M metagenome (GOLD analysis project Ga0209737, IMG submission 187284) | Cubitermes ugandensis P3 segment gut microbial communities from Kakamega Forest, Kenya - Cu122 P3 (SPAdes) (version 2) | ecosystem: Host-associated > Arthropoda: Insects > Digestive system >... | reverse complement strand
CCACTCCGCCGGCACCGCTTTTTTGGCCAGGGCAGAAACCCCTTCTCCGACCATTGTTGGATAGCTCTCAAAGCGATGCTCCAAAAGCCCAAAGTCCCGAAGTGCACCATTCATTGCCGCGGCAATTCCGTGGAGAGAATCCACCAACGTTCCATCAAAATCAAAAATAACAGCCTTAAAAGACAAGTCCTCTTTCCCTGGTTGCGTTTTCAAGACGGCACCTCTTCAAGCGCTGTTTTCGGCCGTTGTTAGCAGTTGTTGTTTTGAAAAAACATCCTTTATGCACCTAAATTTATATGCGCTTGAATAAAAACGCCGAATGCGCCTGAATAAAAAAACCCTGCTTCGTTATAAGTGCAAGCCGCCTCACTGCTGTTGTAACCCAGGTCAAATAAAGCTAGGAAATCAACCCTATGTCCGCTGCATGGCTTTGCATCACTTTAAGCGCTCTGTCTCTGGCGAGCTCGCCACCGCAAGTTTTAACCCTTGAAATGGCAGTCCAACGCGCAACCTTGGAAACCCAACGCTCAAAACTGACGCAACAGCAGGAGCTCATCGCCCAAGCAGCCACAACAAAAGCACGGGCATTTTTCTTCCCAACGCTCAGCACTTCGAGCACTTATACCCGACGGGCTTTTGAAGTTGTCCGCGACATTGGAGGAACTCGCGCCACCATCCAAGCCAGGAATGCATTCTCTTCCACAGCAAACCTCCGTTGGACATTGCTGGACATCCGAGGAATTCCCCTCTATCGCTCTGCCGTTGCCACGCACGAGGCAGGGCAACTCGAAGCTTCAAACCAACGTCGGCTCAATGGCATGGAGGCGGCCGATGCATTCTTGCAAACTTTAACGGCACAAGCCGTCGAAGAGGCAGCACAACATCGAATTGCGCTTGCAGAAAAAAATCTTCATGACGCCACATCGCTTCACAAAGCGGGCCTGGCAAGTCTCAATGATGTTACGCGTGCAAGGCTTGAAAAAGCCAACGCGGAGACACATTTGGAAACCGCTGTCGGCTCAACGCTGACTGCAAAATTGCGGCTGGCGACGTTGTTGGATTTGGACTGGGGGGCCGACTATCGACTGCTGGCTCCCGAAGCGTTTCTTCAGCATGCAGAAAACCAAAAACCTCTCGACGAGCAACCCTCTGTTGGAGATGTGCTTGCAAAACGCCTGGACTTTCTTGCACTGGAAAAAAAAGCTGAAGCTTCAAAGTTTTTTGCTCAAGAGCCGTGGATGCGTCTTTTGCCAAGCCTAAGTCTGCTTGGCCAAGGGCGCTTTACGAATGAAACCGGCCTGGCCAATCGCAACTGGGATGGGAATTTGAGTCTGGAGCTCAGCTGGGTTTTTTTTGACGGAGGACTGCGCTATGGGGAATGGCACGAAAGGCGGGCACAAGCCAACATCGCTCTCATCCAAACAGAGCTGCAAAGACGCCAAATTCGCGCTGACCTTCAAATCGCATTGCAAAACATGCGCATAGCACAAACGACCCTTCGCAAGGCGATGACAACCCTGGAGCTTGCCGAGCAGAACATTCGTGAAACCACAACGCTCTATCAACAAGGACTGACGACTGCCTTGCAACTTCTGGATGCCTCTGTTCAAAAGTTTGAAGCCGACGTGAATTTTGCCGCTCAACGCTATGCTCTTGGGCTTGCCTTGCTCAACCTCCACTCTGTCGCCGGCATGGATGCTCTTGGCCAGGAGGTGGAACTGTGAAGCGTTTTCTTCCACCCTCTCTTGCTCCAACGCTGTTTTTTCAACCTCCACTCCATCGCCGGCAGGAATGCTCTCGACCAAGAGATGAAACCATAAAGCGGTTTATCTCCTTCTTCTTTGCTTTTGCTTTCTCCTTCTCCTTTGCCTGCGACAGACACAAGCAAGAGCAGGCAGGCCCTCCAAAATCCAGACAGCCTGTTTTTCCGGTGGAGCTCACATCCATTGAAGAGCGGGACTTGGAGTTTGTCATTCAGGCAGTCGGCTCTGTTGAGCCTTATGAAATGGTGCAGCTGACTTCTCGTGTTCCCGGCGCCGTTGACAAAGCCAACTTTCTGGAAGGTCAACATGTGAAGGCCGGAGAGCTGATCGCCGAAATCGACATCAAACGCTATCAGGTTTCCGTCAAATCCGCTCAGGCCGCCCTGCTGCGTGCAAATGCCAGCCAGGCAGAAACCAAAGCAGCTTTGGAACGACGTCAGCTGGCACAAACAAATTCACCCGGACTTATCTCCACGGAGGAGCTTGAGCTTCATAAAGCAAGGCATACAACTGCTCTTGCAGACCAAATGTCTGCTCAAGCTGCGCTTGAACAAGCCAAACTCAATTTAAGCGATGCCTATGTGCGCGCTCCCTTTGAAGGCGTCCTCCAATCGCGCATGGTGCAAACCGGTCAATATGTGCAGCCGGGACATATTTTGACGACTCTCCTTCGAAAAAACCCCGTCCTGGTGCGTTTTAAAGTCACGGATGATGAAGCCTCCCAAATCAGAACCGGAATGAAAATCTCCTTCAACGTCGGAAACAACCTCCCTCCTTTTTCTGGGGAAGTTTTCTTCGTCGCTTCCTCCGCGGACATTGCGTCCCGCATGGTCCTCATTTCTGCCAAAATTGACAATCCGGGCTCCATTGACATCCCCCTGGGGGCTTTTGCCAATGTCACCGTCTTTGTCGGAAACAAACCCAAGGCACTGGTTATCTCTCAGATGGCCATCCGCCCCACCGAGCGTGGGTTTCTCGCCTTCGTTGTGGAAAGCGTTGTGGAAAACAACGTGGAAAAGAAAATTGCACGAGAGCGCGTCTTGCAACTTGGACTTCGAACTGTCGATGGCCTCGTGGAAGTTCAAAAAGGACTCCACCCCAATGAAATGCTCGTCATTCGAGGAGCAGAGGCTTTGAGAGAAGGCAGCCTCGTCTCCGTGAAAACAGCCCCCCCTGCCATTGAATTGAAAGCCATGCCATGAATTTGACAGAAATCAGCGTGCGAAAGCCTGTCCTGGCATGGATGATAATGGCTTCGACTGTCCTGTTCGGGGTTGTTGCGGCTACCCGCATCGGCATCAGCCAATTTCCTGATGTCGACTTTCCCACCATCAACGTCTTTGTGACATGGGAAGGCGCCGCTCCGGAAGCCATGGAGCGGGATGTGGTTGAGCCCATTGAAGAAACAATCATGCAAGTGGAGGGCATCAAAAGCCTGACATCCGTTTCCAGACAAGGCTCGGCCAGCATTACCATTGAGTTTGACATTAAGCGCAACATCGACGTCGCATTGCAGGAAGTCCAAACCAAAGTGGCACAGGCACAGCGGAGACTTCCCAAAGACATGGACCCTGCCATTGTCTCAAAAACAAACCCTGAAGACATCCCCATCATCTGGCTTGGACTTTCCGGACCCTATTCTGACCAGGAGCTGTCGGATTATGCGCGCTATCGCGTCAAAGAGCGCCTGCAAACACTTCAGGGCGTCGGAGAAATTACTGTCAACGGTGCTTTGGAGCGCAACATTCGCGTTTGGATTGACGCTAACGCGCTGGACAGGTTTCGGGTTACCGCAGCGGATGTCATTCGGGCCATCGGCGAACAACACATCGAGTTGCCTTCGGGATATTTGGAAACTCCAGGACGGGAAATCAGCGTTCGTGTCATGGGTGAAGCCTTTGACTTGGAAACAATCAACAACCTCATTGTCCGAAAAGTCGATGGCGCCCCCATTTATTTAAAACAAGTCGCATTTGTTGAAGACGGCTTTGAAGACCAACGCGTCCTGGCACGCGTCAATGGAGAGCCTGCCAAAAGCATGGGGATTCGAAAAATGCGCGGAGCCAACGCTGTTGCTGTGGCTCAGAGTGTCAAAGCCGCCATGGTTGAGCTCAACGAAGAGCTTCCCGAAGGCATGAGGCTGGAGGTGAACAACGACGCCACAAGGTTCATTGAGCATTCCATTAAGGACATTCAATATGAGTTGCTTGTGGCGATTTTGCTCACCGCGTTGGTGTGCTGGCTTTTCCTGGGAAATTTCTCCAGCACTTTGAATGTCATCCTCGCCATCCCCATGTCGCTTCTGGGGACTGTGGCCGTCATTTATTTCCTTGGCTTCACCCTCAACACCTTCACCCTCTTGGGGTTGTCGCTCGCTGTTGGCCTTGTCGTGGATGATGCGATTATGGTGATAGAAAACATCTTCCGCCATGCAGAACAAGGCAAACCCAAAAAACGCGCGGCCCTGGAAGGTACCGATGAAATTAAGTTTGCAGCTTTGGCTGCAACTGTTGCCATCGTCGCCATTTTCATTCCCGTCATTTTTATGGACGGCGTCATCGGTCAGTTCTTCCTGCAATTTGGCGTTACGCTGTGTCTGGCCGTCATGTTCAGCTATGCGGAAGCCGTCACCCTCGCTCCTGCCCGCTCTGCACAAATTCTGAAACTGAAACACGCCAAACAATCTGCCCTCAACCGCGGGGTGGAAAAGGCATTTGAGGCCTTGGCGCGGCTGTATAAATGGCAACTTCAAATTGCTCTCAAGTTCCCCTCTGTCGTCCTGGCTCTCGCAACCACCTTGTTGCTGTTTTCAGGTTGGCTCTTCTCTACATTGCCCTCCGAGTTTGTCCCCTCTCAAGACCAGAGCCGTCTCATCATCCGCTATCACGCTGCTGTGGGCTCCAGCTTGAGCGAAACCAGCGAGCTCATCAAACGCGCGGAGGATTTTATGGCAAGCCGCCCGGAAACGGCGCGCGTTTTCACCGTCGTCGGTGGGTTTACGGGGAGCGTTGCCAGCGGACAGACTTTCTGGACGCTCAAACCGCGCAACGAGCGCTCGCTTTCTCAAAGCGAGCTGGCTGACATTCTGAGAAAGGAGCTGCGTACATATCCCGGGCTGCGCGCTTCCATTCAAGATCCTTCGCAAAGCGGTTTTACGGCGCAGCGGGGTTATCCAATAGAATTCTCTGTGCAAGGCAATGACTGGGATACGCTGTATGCGCAGTATCAGCTTATTATGGAAAGGCTTTCGGCCTCTGGCCTCGTTGTCGACTTGGACAGCGACTATCGGCTTGGACAGCCGGAGCTTCGGATTGTTCCCAACAGGAATGCAGCCATGGACAAGGAAGTTCCTATTGTGGACATTGCAAACACCATGAATGCATTGGTGGGCGGCGTACGGGCCGGAAAATTCAATTCTCAAGGAAGGCGCATTGACATCCGTACCCGGCTTGTTTCGGAGCAGCGCACGCGACCTGAAGACATTGCAAACCTCCGCTTCCGGGCTGCTTCGGGTGAATTGGTTCCTCTTTCCTCCCTTGTCACCATGCAAGAGCAACCCACCTTCCAGGCCATCACCCGCAAAAACCGCGAGCGCGCCATTACCTTTTTTGCCAACCCTGCCCCCAAGCATTCTCAGGATGAAGCACTCAAATTTGTCGAGTCTCTCAAAAAAGAACTTCCCCCGGGCTATCGCATTGTCTTTGGCGGCGCATCGGCGACTTTTCAAGAGTCTTTCCAGAGCCTCCTTTTCACCCTCATTTTGGGAATTCTCGTCGCCTATATGGTGCTTGCGGCGCAGTTTAATTCTTTTTTGCACCCTGTGACGGTGCTCACCATTTTGCCTCTCTCCGCAGCGGGGGCTGTCTTCGCGCTGTGGTCGTATAGCATTACGCTCAATATTTTTAGTTTGATTGGCATCCTTCTTCTCATGGGAATTGTGAAAAAGAATTCCATCATCCTCGTCGACTATGCCACCAAACAACGCGACAAGGGACTCAATGCCCTTGAGGCCATGTTGGTTGCAGGCCCTGTGCGCCTCCGCCCTATCCTCATGACTTCTATTTCTACGGGTATGGCCGCCGTCCCCGCGGCTTTCGGCAGCGGCGAAGGCTCCGAAACACGCCGCCCCATGGCCCTTGCTGTCATTGGGGGCCTGGCTCTCTCCACCTTCTTGAGTCTTCTGGTGGTGCCGGCTTTCTATGTCGTTGCTGATCGCATCAAAAATTATTTGAGCAAGAAACTTTTTCGCCAGCCCAAAGAAGGCGGGGAAGCGGATAAGCTGGAGGAGCTCTCTCAAATATAAAGAAGCATGTTTCTCTGCGCTTTCCGTGTTTCCTTCTCGCTGCGCTCTGTATGCCCTAAACCGGGCCTCGACAAAGGCGGTTATGCCCAACGCCCCCCAACGCCCACTCAGCTATGAAATCAGACGCGTTTTCCGTCTGAGCTGAGAAATTTCACCTAAAATGAAAAAAGCCTATGCATATGGACAGTTCTGACATATAGAATTTTCGTATATATAGGGCCGACAACGTGGCTTCGCGCCACCAGAGTTACACCGTAACAAAAACGGGGCCGATATTCGAACAATCGCCCAACAGGCGATTGGGAAAGCATTCCATGAAAACAATACGTCGAGGTTTTGTACTCTCGTTGGGGGTACTGCTGTCTTTGCATGTGGCTGCAGCTCCTCCGCCGGTTTCTCCGCCGGCTCCTCCTTCTCCGCCGGCTCCTCCTTCTCCGCCTGTGACAACCTTTCCCCTGGTAACTTTTCCTATGCTTACAACCCTGGGGACTTCTCTTATCACCACAGGGGCGAGCGTCGAATGTAACAGCGTTTATGTCTGGGGCTTTCGCGGCTCCGGACAACAGGGCAATGGCACAACCTCTGTTGCCTCACACCTTCCAGCCCAAACAGTCAGCGACCTGCGCAACATCGTCTCCCTGGCAGGCGGCGCTTACCACCTGCTGGCGATGGATTTTGACGGTACCGTCAGAGGATGGGGCCAAAGCGGTTATGGAGAAACGGGCTGTAAGCCGAATTCGGGTATTTATACCCATGCCCCTTGCACCGTCCTCTCCAATGCTGTGCAAATTGCGGCCGGGGAATATTTCAGCATGGCTCTGGATGAGAATGGCAAAGTCTGGACATGGGGACATAACCTCTATGGCCAGCTTGGCAATGGCGGTACCCAAAACAGTCCGCTGCCCATCCAGGTCAACTTGCAAGGCGAGAGGGCCCGTTTAATTGGCGCCGCCTACGAAGGCGCCTTCGCCGTTACGGCAGAAGGCCATGTCTGGGCCTGGGGTGACAATGAGGCCAGCGGCCTTGGTTTCCAGGGCACCAACTACGGCGTACAGCAGATTGTGCGCACACCGAGGCGGGTTGACAACCTGACACCTTATGCCCACCGCATTGCTTATATTGCCGGCGGCAACGGCTGGGGCCAAGCCTTGTTGGATGATGGAACTGTCATTGGCTGGGGGCTGCATGCCGCCATCGGCCATGGGAGCACCTCCACGGCCCAAAGTTCTCCTTCCCCGGTGGTGGTTTTGCGCAACGTCAAACAGCTGCATTCGCGTTATGTCGGCTCTGTGGCGCTCACCCACGAGGGCCAGGTGTTTACTTGGGGGCAAACAGGTGGCAGCGCCTTTCAAATGATCTATGGCGCAAGCCCAACCCAGCGTCAGACAGCCGGTCCTGTCGAAGAAGTCGGCGGCGGCAAAGAGCATGTGTTGTACAGGACAACGGACGGCAAGCTTTATGGGGTTGGGTATAATGATCTCTACAAACTGGACACGAGCAAATGCTGCGCCCCCTCTATCCAATGGCCTGGGGTGCACATTAACCTCTAAAGACAAGAGCCCTCTCTCAAGAATGCCCTGCAGCCATGCAGGGCATTTTTTTTGGAAATAAGGAAAAGGACAAAGAAGCTGCACTCCCAAACCACAACCCCTGCGAGGTGGCAACTGCCCCAGCGATTTCGGCATATATTCTGAAGAAACGGCACATGAAACGGACGACATGGAATTGCGAAGGGTTGACAAGGCTTGAAATATTTGTGAATGCAGCGGAATAGATTGGGAAAAACAAGAGATGAAAGACACCACCAGAGCCATTGATGCCCTCGACAAGGCCAATTGGATAGCCTTTGCACCCTTTGTATTTCAGGCGGCGCGGGCGCTTAAAAACCTCGGTATTTTGACGGCCATTGAAGCGGCCAAAGAGGACGGACTAGCGGCTAAAGAGCTCGAAGCCCGTACCGGAATGTCGCCTTATGGTGTTCGTGTGTTGTGCGAAGCTGGATTGGCCATTGGGCTGCTTATATCCAAAGAGGAAAAATACCATCTGACCAAAACGGCGTATTTCTTCATGCACAACCCGTTTACTGTGGTGAATACTGATTTTACCAATGATGTGTGTTACAAGGGACTGTTTCATCTGGAAGAGGCGATGAAAACCGGCAAACCCGAGGGTTTGAAAGTATTCGGTGAATGGAACACCATCTACGAGGCGCTTTCGCAGCTTCCGCCCAAAGTTCAGGAAAGCTGGTTCGGGTTCGACCACTATTATTCGGATAGCTCGTTTCCGAAATGTCTGCCTGGGGTGTTTGAAGAAAACCCCATAAAAATTCTCGATATTGGCGGTAATACCGGCAAATTTGCTTTGCAGTGCCTCGCTTACAACGATCGTGTGCAGCTAAGCATTGCCGACTTACCCGGACAACTGGAAATGGCCAAAACCCATGCCGCCGCAACACCGTATGCCGACAGACTCTCGTACATTGAAATCAACCTGTTGGATAGCTCTCAGGCATTGCCTCGGGGCTTCGACGCGATATGGCTAAGCCAGTTCCTCGACTGCTTTTCCGAAACCGAAATCGTTTCCATCCTTACCCGTTGTGTGGATGCAATGGACGAGCATACCTGTGTTTTCATCCTCGAACCCTTTTGGGACAGGCAGCGTTTTGCTACTGCGGCATTCTGCTTGAGGATGACTTCGTTGTACTTCACCGCCATGGCCAACGGTAACAGCCAGATGTACCACTCCCGCCTGTTTTTCTCATTGATAGAGCAAGCCGGACTACACATCGAAAAAGTGACAGATCAGATCGGAATGGGGCATACATTGCTCAAATGCAAGAAAAGAGTCTGAACGCCAATCAGAGCGACGCTCATTCCTGCGCCCAAAGAAGCTGCGTCTCTAAATGCCCGAAACGGCAAGGAGACGCATACACAAGAAGGAGATGAGGGCACTCAAAGGAAAAGTCAAAACCCAGGCCATGAGAATATTTCCGGCCACGCCCCAGCGTACAGCGGAGAGGCGTTTCTGGGCGCCCACCCCCATAATGGAGGCGTTGATGCAGTGGGTGGTAGAAAGGGGAATCCCCATCTGGCTGGCCACGAGGATGGTGAGGGCGCCACTGGTTTCGGCGGCAAAACCCTGCATGGGGCTGATGTGAATAATTTTGCTGCCCATGGTGCGTATAATGCGCTTGCCTCCGGCCATGGTACCGGCGGCGATGGCGATGGCGCAAGAGAGGACAACCCAGAGGGGGATGTGTCCGTCAAAGGCGGGGACGACCCAGGCAGGCAAGGTACCCGGCTGGGCAAGTACAAACGAAGTCAGCGCAAGCGTAATAATGCCCATGACTTTTTGGGCGTCGTTTTTTCCGTGGGCGATGGCCATGGCGGCGGCGGAAACCAGCTGTAGGCGCCGGGAGAGTTTTTGGACGACGGCCGAGCGTACGGGGCGGAACACCCACACCAACACCACCATCAACCCAAAGGCCAGAATGAAGCCGATGAGCGGCGCAGCCACCAGGGGTACCATCACCTTATCCATCAGGTTGGACCAGTTAAACTTCGCCACCCCCGCGTGGGCTACGACGGCGCCGGCCAACCCTCCAATAAGGGCATGCGAAGAGGAAGAGGGAATGCCGAAGTACCAGGTAATAATGTTCCACACCGAAGCCCCAATCAGCGCCGCCAGGACGACAGCCTGGGTGACATCCGCCGCATCCGCAAAGCCTGCGGCAATGGTTTTGGCCACGGCTGTACCCAAAATGGCGCCGACAAAATTCAGAATGCCGGCCAGGACAACGGCCGTACGGATGGGCATAACGCCTGTGGAAACCACCGTGGCAATGGCGTTGGCGGCATCGTGAAACCCATTAATATAGTCAAAGACAAGGGCAGCGATGATGACGGCTACCAGAAGGCTAACCATGTTTCACCGCGATGCCCGAGAGGGTTTCTGTGGCACCGTCACAGGCATCCACCGCGTTTTCCAGGCCCTCAAGAATTTCTTTTTTCTTCAACAACTCTTTGAAGTCAATCTCGTCGTCGGCAAACAATTTGCTGACGCTTTGGCGGAAAATGGTGTCCGCTTCCTTTTCATATTGGCGCGCCGTGCGGTTGATTTTGAGCAAGGCGTTGTATTCATGTCTGCGCAAACAACCGACACCTTCGCGCAGCAAAGCGGTGCACTTGGCGAGGGTTTCGGAGAGGGCCTGCATTTCCGGGAAGGGGGCCCGAAGCCCATAGAGGTAGGCGGTACGTACAGCCAGGTTAATGAGGTCTGCCACCTCCTCCAGTTGGCCGGACAGCTCCCTCAAGTCCTCCCTGTCCAACGGGGTTACAAAGGTTTTGGCCAGGGCCTCTTCCATTCTCAAAACCTGTACATCCGCCTGACGCTCCAGGGCGGATACTTTTTCCTTCACCTCCATCAGGGGCAAAGAGGAAGGCGGAAACAGGAGGAGCAAGGTTTGGGCGGCTTCGTCAGCAAACGCGGCCTGCTGTTCGAGGATTTCATAAAAATGCGTCTCCCGGGGCAACAGCCAGCGAACAAAAGCTTGGAATAACATGAGCCGCTATTTGCACCGCATCCATGTGCTTTCTCAAGCCTTGTTTTTTAAAATTGAAGACGCGTTGAAATTCATTGGGGGTTTTTGAGGTTCAGCCCCGTTTTTTGGTGGCGCGCACGGAGGCCCTCTCCAGCCATGCCTTGCGCGAAAGCTCCGCGGATTTCGACGGGGGCTTTGACAGGGGTTTTAACGGGGACTTTGAAGTACGCTCCCCGGGGGCCTTAGGAGCCCTAGGGGCGGCCGGTTTTGGAGCCAACCCCTTGGGGGCTCTCGGTATTTTTGGAGCGGCCTTGGGGCCAGCCTTAGGGGCAACTTTGGGAGCGGCTCTGGGAGCAGCTTTGGGGGCGGCCTTAGGAGCAGCTTTTGCTGCCGGCCCCGGCTTCTTCAGCTCCCCGGGTGAAACGAAGCGGCTCCCTTCGGGTTTGGCCTTAAAATACAAGGCCTTCTTCCCTACCAGTTGCACCAAGGCCGCCTGGGCTTTCTTCGCCAACTCCACCGCATAGGCCTTCCGCTCCCCTGGAATTTCTTGCATTTTCACCTTCACCAACTCATGGTCCGCCAAGGCCTGACTCAAAGCCTCACACACCCCCTGGGTTATGCCGGCCCTCCCTACGTAGACAATGGCCTCCAAAGGGTGTCCCAATGCCGACAGCTTCCTTCGCTCTTTTCCGCTCAATTCGTACTGTTTATTCACTGTTAAGACGCTCTACTGCTCGGCAAGCTTTTTCGCAAGTACCGTTTGGGGCCTACGTCCGGGGGGCGAAGGCCCCCAGCCGAAAGCGGGGCGTGTTTTGCAGTGAGGGGAAGTTTTTCTTGCAAAAACGCCAAAGCATACCTTTAAATACCTGCGTAAGGAAAACCTGTCATGAGAATGTATGCAGAAGCGAGAAAACCAATGCCAGCCCGTGCGCAGGCTATGCCCCAGGCAAATACTCTGGCACACCAACAACAATGGCGCCATGCCTTGCTTCGAGCGGGTGTGCAGCCGCGCCTGAAAGTTGGAGCGGCCAATGACACGCTGGAGCGCGAGGCGGATGCTGCTTCAGAGCGCGTCCTGCGTATGCACAAGCCCCCGCCGGCTTCTGCGCCGGCCCCCCGGCAACTCCAGGCGAGGGCTCCGGCACCTGCCTCCCCTGTTTCGCCTCAGCTGGAGGCTTCTTTGAATTCACTTGGCAGCGGCGGTGCCCCTCTTGACGCCCAAAGCCGCGCCTTCTTTGAGCCCCGCTTCGGCGAAGACTTTAGCCAGGTCCGCCTCCATCGCCATGCCTCCGCCGCCCGCATGGCCGACGCCCTGGGCGCCAAAGCCTTCACGCTGGGCAACAACATCGCCTTCGGGGCTTCAAGTGGCCCTGAGGAAAAAAGCCTTCTGGGGCATGAGTTGGCGCATGTCGTCCAGCAGAGGCATTGGAGTGCCTGCACACCGCAGGCGAGCCTGGTTCAGCGGTGGCTGCCTGGGGAGCACAAAGGGATTATAGAGGATACGCTCGGTGCCAGAGTCGACAAAGACAGCCTGGAGATTCTGAAAATTCAGCAAGAGCTGATAGACAAAGAGCAAGCTCTCTATGATCAGCCCAAGCACGCGATGGCTGGCAAAATTGTCCCCACCGGCCAGGAGCTGAAGAAGGAGGAGGCCATTCAAATAGCCAATGAGCTGATTTTTGAGGGGCTCACCGAGGCGCACAGCCTGGGCCAAAAGGCGCGCGAAACAAATGACGACATGTGGCTGAACAGTGCCATGAAATATTTGGGAAGAGCCATCCACACGCTGCAAGACGCCACTTCGCCGACACACAGTGGTTTTCAGACTTTTGAAATTCTTGCCGGCCCAATCCCCGAGCCCTTGCGCGCCATCTCCCACGCCACGGGGGAGACTCTGATAATAAAGTCGGAAGAAAGAAAGGCCGATATGAAGAGGGTGACACAGTGGGCCTACCACATTTTCCTGGACGGCGGTGTCCCCCCCAAAGTCTTCGATGAAAAGACCGGCGCCCTCATGCTGCCAGGTGGAGCTGGAAATGCTTCCAAGACTGAGTTGCAGGTAACGGTGCTCCCTTCGTTTGACTATAACTCTCATGAGCATCAGGCAAGAAACAGAAACCTGCATTCCATGCCCAGACATGCAGAGCGTTTCGACCCGAACATGATCACTTTAGTGAAGGTGAATGTGTCCTTCGACAGCAGCGAACTCTTCGGCAAAATCTTCGGGAGAAGACGCTAGACCGGTGTCCCTAAGCCGGAGGAGGCTTTGGCACCGGACTGCCCCGCCCCCCGGGGGGGAGGCTTG
>Ga0209737_10002484_pt1 | contig 12920 bp, 5 predicted proteins | sample TergutCu122P3_FD_187284 | JGI IMG/M metagenome (GOLD analysis project Ga0209737, IMG submission 187284) | Cubitermes ugandensis P3 segment gut microbial communities from Kakamega Forest, Kenya - Cu122 P3 (SPAdes) (version 2) | ecosystem: Host-associated > Arthropoda: Insects > Digestive system >... | reverse complement strand
AGCGATATCAAACTTGGCAGCAGGGAAGCTATGGGTTAAGGGCGCCCAGCTGGGTTGCGGGGAGGCAGGGCAAGATAGGGGCCCCGGTGAAGGGCTGGGGTTTGAGGAAAGAGGGAGGGGGACTTACTCCTGTGCCAAAAGCCCCGCAGGGCGGCTTTTTTTTTTGGTTACTTTTTTTTTTGCCGTCAAAAAAAAAAGTGACTCACCGAAGGTGAGCTGCACTCGAACAACGCAAGCGCAACTTCGCCACGGCGACAAGACCCCCCCGCCCGGAGGGCAAAAAAACAACTCCCCCCGCCGACACCCATTCCCCCCTTCATTCCCCCCTTCATTCCCCCCTTAAAAACAACTCGGCAAACTCGTTGCGGTGGTCAGGCGGCTGTTCGTGTTGCAGTTGTCATGAAAAGCTTTGGGCCACGCTGCATTGCGGTTAAGGCCGTTGCTGCCCACGCGAGTGCCGCGTACTTCGCCGCGCATGCCCACCACCCACAAAATGCCTCCCCCCATTTCATGGGGTGTCAACACAGGCGCAGCCGTTGGTGAAATGTCGATGCCCAGGGACTCTACCCATAGGAGTCCCAGCGTTTCTGCATTAAAGGCCAGCACCTTGCCATCGGTGGTGACGACATACACTTCCGTGTCTTCGTTGTTGCCTGAAGGCGGCTCACCCAAAAGGGCGCTGCCTACGGCGGGGGCGGTGGTAATGTCAGAGAGTGGTACCTGCGCATCGGCAATGGTGCCGCCGGCAGGGTTGAGAACTCGGCGCTGAAACTCGGCGTTGCTGATGCCCAGGCCTGCCACCGTATACAATCGGCTTTGGCTATCAATGCTTGAATGCGTTGTGCTTCTCCACGTGGCGGTGTCCGAAATGGCCAGAAAGGAATATCTTATGTTCTGTTCGCGCGGATTTCCGACAGTCGCCCAATTCGGTGACTCAAATTTCCAGTCTTGAGTGTAGGAGACATTCTCAACATCCGAATGATGGAGCGTCACAATGTTTCCCTTTTCTCCTCTGCTTTGAGCCTCGGCCCCTCTTTGGACAACAGGCGCCCTAAAAAGATAAGGCGTCGCCGCTGAGGCCGCGCAACGCGAAAACAGCTGGGTGTCGTCAGGTGTATAAGCCAACAAGTGGGCGGAATTTTTTGCCATGCTGTTGGCAGGCACCACAAAACGCCAGCCCGTGCCGTTGGTGCCACCCAGGCCAAGCAGAGAAATGCCCTTGTCAAACACCGCGTCGCTGTGGCTGCCTCCGTCGCCCGGCATACAGTCCATATAAGCCTCATAAACAAAACCGGGCTTCCCCTTGCTCATCTCCACCAGCGCAAGGCGACTGCCGTTTCTTCCCGCAGGGCCTCCTCCTCGAATGGCCAGCGCCACACGCCCGCTGTTGCCCAAAACCACCACGGGAGCCAGCGTACCAGTGTGCAGGCTGCCAACAAAAGCACAAGCAGCGGTGTCGAAGACATAAAGGCCACTTTCGGCCATCACCGCATCGGAGGTGCCGCCGGTGCTGGTGCTAAACAGCAAGTATTTCCCGGACATAGCCAATGGCTGCGTCACACTGTCGCGTGCCAACCCAGCCAAATCCAAACTGCATGAATGCTCCAGGTTTCCTTCCAAGCTCAAAGCCGTGGCGTTGTCGGCTTTGTTTCGTGCTTCCACAGCCATGCTGAAATGCACTTCGCGTCTGTGGGTGCCTGCAGGCAAAATTCCACGCCAACACGACGAAAATGCATTTGCTGTCTTGCCTTCTTGCTGCCAGTTGAGCTCCAGCACCTGCTCGCCCAGGGTGGCCACCGGTGCCTGCGTCTGAATGTCCAGCATGCCGCTTTGTAAGTCCTGGGCCTGTACGCATAGGTGTATGGGGGGCTCTACCCACAGCATGTCTCTGCATGTGCCCACGGCGCCAACTTCGCCTTCGTCGCCGGAAAGGCCCACGCACGCATGCCCTTCCGGACACAGGCTGTCGCCCACGCGGCACTCTCCATTCCCCAACACCACCCAGCTTAGCAGCGGCGCACGCCTGTCCACGCGGTATAAGCGCTGGCGCACCTCCCCCTCTCCAACCTGCAGCTTCACCTCCACCGTGTCTGCTTCCCTCGCCTGGGACTCTTCAGCAGCCCAGCCCGCTCCAAAGGCGCATGTCCACACCTCACCCCGGAGGTTTCTTTCTGCAGGAGGCTTGCATTCGGCATACACGGCCTCTCTGGCCCATGCTTTGAGGGCTGCTTCGGGTGCTGCGCCCACCAGGGTGACTTCCACCACCGCCGCTCCTTTGCCCACCCACCCCGCGTTTGCATTCTCCTGCTCCCCCTCCCCCTCAACGTCTTTGGTGTCCCATAACTTGGGCTCCACAGGGAGTCGGTTGGGCAAACGCAATGTCCACGCTGTTATTTTCGCCACCGGTTTGCCCTCCGGCGAAAGCTCTCCATAAACGCATATGCCTTTGCTGCCCTTCTTCGCGTTTTCGCCGCCATAGCAGACAGCGCCGGGAGGACAGCCCTCGGCCTCCTTGCCTATGCTGCATATGCCCGCCTCGTCACAGGCAGCTGCCAGAAGAAGCAAGACGACAAGGGCTTGGGTAAGCTTTTGCGCTTTCACACATTTTTCCTCGAAGGTTTTTTGCGCCCAGCCGCTCACGCCGCACGGTTTCGTTTGCCCCCGCCCTCATATGCACCCATTTACCGACATGGGCCCTTATGTTGTATAACACAGGGGCTTGAGGGGACACAAGCCGCAGGGTTTGGAGTCGCGTGGATGGATGTCTCTGAGCGCATGTCACAGAGGCGCTGTCTGCCAGGCCAGTGCCACATGGGCCAGCGGCAGCGCATAGAGGCAGGCTTCGGCTTGGGGGGAGCTCAGCGCGGGGGGGCAGAGGGAGGAGAGGCGTACGGCCGAAAGCCCCGGGTTAAAAATGCCGCCACTTTGCATTTTGAGGGCAGCCTCCTTGAGGGCCCACAAGGCTGTCAGGTGTTGCGGGTTTTGGCAAAGGGCGGCTTCGTCTGCAGAGAAAGCGCGGTGCGCAATACGCTGTATGCGGGTTATGTCTGCCCTGTCGCAAATGTCCAGGCCCACAGCAAAGGGCGCAAAGGCCACGCCCACATAAGCGGAGGTATGCGAAATGGAAAGCCTCCCACTCTGCAGCGGATGGCCGTGGAAAAACACCAGCGGCGGCCCCTCCTCCTGCTGCAACAACTCAAAGGCGTTGGGCAGGGCGCCCAGCGTTTCGGCCAGCAACAGCTTGGCCATAAGGCGGCCTTGCTTCCACTCGCGGCGGCGGCGCGGGTGTATAAGCGTTTTCCAGAAGGCCTCCTCGCGGGGGCTTAAGGAAGGGGCTGGAGGGGGCGTGAGGGCGCTGAAAGTCTCCACCTCCCCCTCCCCCTTTGCTTTCTCCACCCACAGCTTTAGCCCCTGAGGAAGCGGGCAAATTTTCCCCAAAGGAAAAGAAGGAAACTCACTCATGCACTTCCTCCTGGAGGCGGGACAACTCCTCCGCCACGGCATTGGCCGTTTGCAGCAACTCCTCCTCGCTGTGTGTGGAGGAGAGGAAGAAACGCAAACGCGCAGCTGACTCCTCAACGACGGGGTGCAAAATGGGCTGCACATTAATGCCGCGGCGCTTAAGTGCGTCCGAGAGTTTTAAGCAGACATAGGAGTTGCCAATAATGGCAGGCACCACGGGCGTGTCCTTGGACATGCCTGTATTTATGCCGCGCTCCTGCAGGAGTTTTAAAAACAGCGCCGCGTTGGCCTGGAGTTTTTGCACACGCTGCGGGTGTGCTTCGAGTTGGCCTAAAGCGGCCAGTGCGGCGGCGGCATTGGGGGGGCTAATACCCACGGAGTAGACAAAACCCGGCGTGGTATATTTTAGCCACTCCACGAGTGCGTGGGAGCCGGCAATATAACCACCGCAACTCGCGAAGGACTTGGAGAGGGTACCCATCCACAACTCCACCTCCTCCCGGCGAATGTTAAAATACTCACCAATGCCGCGCCCGGTTTTGCCGACGGTACCTGCGCTGTGGGCCTCGTCCACCAGCAACAAGGCCGAGTGGCGTTTTTTCACTTCCACAAATGGAGGCAGGTTGGGAATGTCACCGTCCATGCTGTAGGTACCCTCAATGCAAATGAGGACGCGGCGAAACTCTCCGCGTATTTCTGCAAGCAGCTTGTCCAAGGCTTGCCAGTCATTGTGGGGGAAGGGGCGGCGTTTGGCCCTGGAGAGTTGGGCGCCTTGAATAATAGAGTCATGCGCGAGGGCGTCATGCACCACCAAGTCCTGCGGCCCCAGCATATGCCCAATAACGGTGACGTTGGTGGCATGCCCGCTGACAAGCACCATGCAGTCCTCTGTGCCAAAAAAACGCGCAAGCGCACGCTCCAACTCCAGCGTTAAGGGTTTTTCTCCGGAGGCCATGCGGCTGGCCGACACGGAGGAGCCATAACGTTGCAGGGCCTGTATGGCAGCCTCCGTCACCACAACGTCGCCGGAATTGCCGACATAGTTATAGGAGGAGAAATTCAGCATGGTTTTGCCGTTTACCTGCGTGGTGTTTTTGCAAATGCCCTCATGCACACCAAAATAGGGGTTTTGCACCCCCAACCCCTCCAACCACGCCATACGGGCTTTTAACTCCACATACTCCGGAAACAACTCAATGCGAAAATGGGAAGGCTCCACCGTTTTAGGAGAGGAGGCAGAAGCAGGAGAAGGAGAAGGAGAAGGAGAAGGAGCGGAAACCCCCGCAAAGCCCCCCTTGCCGAAATGCATACCCTGGGCGCGAAGTTTGGCCCTGGCCCTCTGCATAAAGCCCAGGAGTTGTCCTTCCTCGTTGTGCCACCAGAAGTGGGCCACAATGCTGTCGTCCGTCCTCTCCTGCATGAGGGCTGTGCACAGCACTTTCCCTGTGAGGGGCTGAAGTTGCACAAAACGCTCAAAGCCCACGGGGTAACCGGCCTGGCTGTGTTTTACCCACGTCCAATAACCCGCCAGTTGGAAACTCGCGTCCAGCACCAGCGGGTCCACAGCCCATTTTTGCCTGGGGCTTTGCGACTCCCAGGTGCGAATGGGCGCGGACTGCACATAACCTTGCACCACAGTCTCATTGAGTGCCTCCACGGTGCAAATGCCCTGAAAGCGCGGCCCATGGAAAGTGTAACGCGCATAAAACTCTTCCAGCGAGAGGGGGAAGGGCCTGCCCTTGCTGACGGGGGGCATGTCCGGCACAAGCGCGTCGGCGGGGGCCATGGCCCGGCATTGGTAACACAGTTTGCCGTTGGCGCGCAGTACCATATGGCCCTGAAGGTTTTGGTGGCGCACTTCCAACTCCACAGGCGTAGCCGTTTCCACCTGCACACTGTGTTTTAACTCCAGCGGGCCCAACTCCAGAGAGGTGGGGGTTTGAGGCAAGCTGTCCAAAAACGCCTGGGCCAACAAGTCCGTCGCGCAGGCCAGCGGCAGCACCCGTTTTCCCGCGAGGCGGTGCTCATTCAAATAGGGGTGGGTTTGGGGGGAGAGGCTAAGCGTTGTTTTCCAGCGCTGAGGTGGCGCCCACGCGGTAGGGGCAATGAGGACTTGGCCCTGCTCCGCCTCGAGGGCACGAAGGAAAAAAGCGGTACCTTCTTCCGAAGAGAGGAAAGGCACACCCTCGGCCTGCATGTGTTGTTTGCGGAAGGCGGGAATGTTTTTGGCCATGGTGCTGTCCTCCCAGGGGGGAAAAGCAATGGCGACGGCACGCATATGGGGAGGGGTGAGGAGGGAAAGCCTAGACAGCATGGCGTTGGCGGCACTGTAGTCCGTTTGCCCGGCATTGCCGAAATAACCGGCCCAGGAGGAAACCAGCACCAGGCGCTGGGCTTCGGGGGCAGCCAGCAGCATGGCCTGTGCGCCGCCGAGTTTGGTAAAAACAACCTGGGAGAGGGCCTCCTGGCTTTTGTTTTCCACCAGGGCGTCCGCCAGTTGGCCCGCCGCATGCACCAGCACATGAATGCGTGGGTGTATTTGGCGTACCTCATTGGCAAAGGCGTCCACCTCCTCGGGGCGGCAAACGTCCACACTGGCATAGTGCGCGGACTTGGCGCCCAGCTGAAGCAACTCCTCCAGGAGTGCCTGGCTGCCCTCGTTAGCGGCAGAGCGCCCCAACAAAAAGAGGTGGCAAGCGTATTTTTGTGCCAGCGCACGTGCAAAGAGGGCACCCAAGCCCTTGGCGCCGCCCGAAATAAGCACCACGGACTCGGGCTTTAACGGGAGGGCTTTGGAGGGGGTTTCGGGCAGAAGCTGCAACTCAAATTTTTGTCGCCCCTGGGGGCCAATGCCCAACTCCACGGTTTTGTCCAGGGCAAACATTTCCCTCAAAATGGCCTGCGCAATACCCGCAGGGGTAGCGCTTAAGTCCACGTCCAGGGCTTTAACCGTGCATTCCGGGCGCTCCTGCGCGAAGGCTTTGCAAAACCCCACCGCCCCCACCTGCCCCAGGTGTGCCTCTTTGGGTGCACAGAGGCCAAAGTCTCCGCCCAAACCGGAAACACAGACGAAGGCTTTGAGGGTTTTGGGGGTTTTTTTCAGCAAGGCCAGCAGCGTTTGGCTTAGGGCCAGGGAGTCCTCCTGGCGCTCAATGTGCCCCAAATGAATGAGGGCTTCGGTGTTGTCCGCAAGGCTTTCACCCCCCAGCTGCACGGCATAACCCAACTCCTTCAGCTGAGAGGCCAGGGCCTTTGCAATGCCGAGTTTGTCCTGGACAATGTGAATGGCCCCCGTCCACAAAGGGTGCGCGGTTTTTTCAAGCGAGGGGTTTTTGAAAGGGGCGGGCACCAGCACAGGGCTGAATAAACCCAGCTGGGTTGGGGCCACGGGCGCAGGTGCAGGTGCTGGTGCGGGCTCTGCCTTTTTGGGGGCTGAAGCGGCCTTCAGTGCATAGGCCACCAAGTCCTCAATGCGTGTCTCTTTGCCAAACATTTCCTTGGGCAGGTGGCCCAATTCCGGAAAGGCTTTTGCGAAGGCTTCGTCCAACTCCACCAGCATGAGTGAGTCAAACCCCAAATGCCCCGCGAGGCTTTGCTGCAAGGAGAGGCTGTGTTTGGGAAAGGCGCTGACTTTGGAAACCAACTCCAGCAGCTTGGCCTCCACTTCCGCGCGTTGTGGGGCCGAAGGGGGTGCCTCCTGTATTGGGGTGTCGGCGGTTTTGGGGGCCACCCAGTGGGCCAGAGAAAGCGGTTTGGGCACTTCCGTCGGTTGCACTTCCACCGTTTTGGAAGTGTGGGTGGGCACAGGCAAGGCAAAAGCGGCTTCGGCTTCCGGCAAGGCTTCAGGCTGCAAGCGGTTTAAGGCCTGGGTTTGCGCCTTAAGCAACTCTGCTTGGGTTTGCAGCAAGGCCATTTGCTCTCTAAACAGGTGTATGAGGTTGTCCATGGCAGGCTTTGGGGGAGGGTTTTGTTTTAACCCAGAAGGAGGAAGAGAAAAAGGAGAAAGGAGAGGAGGAGAAAGTGAGGCAGAGGCCGCGTTTGAGGTTTTGTCCACCACCCAATAACGTTGGGTTTCAATGGGAGAAGGCGGTAAATGTGCGGCCAGGGCGGGGTGGGCAATGGCCTGCAGGCGCAGAGGGTAGCCCAGCACAAACAGGTGCCCCAGCGTATTTAAAAACACCCTGCACCCCCCGCCGCCCTCGCCCTCGCCCAGGCCAAAAAACGCAGCGCCCTCGGGGGCCACGGTGCGTGCGAAAGAAAGCAAAGCCCCTTGGGTGCCCACCTGCAGAAAGTGGCGCGCGCCCAACTCAACGCAGGTGTGAAGCCCTGCGGCAAAGTCCACGGGGGCGGTGGCATGCCTAAGCCAAATGTCTCTTGCGGCTTCCACGCTTGCATAGGGTTTGGCGTTAATGCCGGAGACGACAGGCAGCGAAGGCTCCGCCAGCGACAAAGCCCCAATGGCCTCCTGCATGCCGGGGTAAATGCCAGACATGAGGTTGCTGTGGAAAGCGTGGGAGACGTCGAGTTTCTGGGTTTTTATGCCCGCTTCTTCGAGGGCGAGGGCGGCTTTTTCAACGGCAGGGGAAAGCCCGGAAAGCACCATTTGCCTGGGGTGGTTTATGTTGGCAATGCACAGGCCGGGAAAGCGGGAGACAAAGGGTTGCACAACCTCCAGCGGCGCCATAACAGCCAGCATGCTGCCTTTGTCCTCCAGCGGCAGCGTTTGCATGAGTTGTCCGCGCCTTCCCACCAGGGCCACCGCCTCCTCCTGGGAAAGCATACCCGCGCAAGCGGCGGCCACAAACTCTCCCAGGCTATGCCCCAGCGCCATGCTGGGAGAGAGGCCCAGCTGTTGAAGGAAGGCATGGAGGGAGAGGCTTAAAGCCGCCAGTGCGGGCTGACACACCTGCGTTTGCGTAAGCCACGCTTGTGCGGCCTTTGCTTCAAAAGGTGGCTTTGGAAAAAGCGCCTCATGCAAAGAGAAACCCAGCTTGGACTCGAGGGCGCGGCTGAGTGCCTCAAAATGTTGGCGCAGGGGGGCAAAACGCGCAAGCAAGTCCCCAAGCAGCCCCACGCGTTGGGCGCCTTGCCCCGGAAACAAAAACACCAGGCGGCGCTGTGCTTCAGGCAGAGGTTGTGCTGCAAAATGCAGGTGTGCGGGCAAAGGCTTTTGTGCTTCCAGCGCGTCGGCCGCCGCATAAAAAGTGGCGACGGCTTCCTTGAGGGAGGTGGCCACAAAAGCCAGCCGCGCTGGGTGCGCGGGGCGCAAAGCCAAAGCTGCCGCCACTTCCGGAAGCGGTGTTTTTTCATTCTCCAGGTGTTTGGCCAACTCCCTGGCATAAGCCGCAAGCAGGGCCGGTGAGGGTGCCGAGGCCATAAGCAAGGCTTCGTCGCCTTTTTCTTCGCCAGAGTGCAGGGTGTATTCCGTTGGCGAAGGGGAGGGGGGGGCAGTGTGCGCAGGTGCCTCTTCCAGGAGAAAGTGCGCGTTGGTACCTCCAAAGCCAAAAGCGTTGACGGCAGCGCGGCGCGGGTGGAGGGGGTTGGGTTTCCACTCGAGGAGTTGGGAGGAGAGGCGGAAGGGGGAGGCCGCGGAGTTGAGGTGGTGGCCGGGCTTTTCGCAGTTGGGTTGGGGGAAAATGAGTTTGTGGTGCAAAGCCAGCACCGCTTTTATAAAGCCGGCCATTCCGGCAGCGGACATGGTGTGTCCAATGTTGGCTTTAATGGAGCCCAGAAAGCAGGGAGAGGAGGGGGCGGGGGTTTGGGTTTGGGAGGCGAAAAACTGGGAGAGGGAGGCCACCTCAATGGCGTCACCCACAACGGTGGCGGTGCCGTGCGTTTCAACAAAACCTATGCTTTCAGAAGGAAAGTCCACCCCCTCGTGGGCGCGGTGTATGGCGGCCAGTTGCCCTTCGAGTTTGGGTGTCATGGGGCTTTCGCTTTGCCCGTCGTTGTTGACGGCGCTGTTGCGTATGAGGGCCCAAATGGGGTTTCCGTCGCGTTTGGCGTCTTCCAGGCGTTTAAGCAGCACCACCCCCACCCCTTCCCCCATAACAAAACCGTTGGCGCGCTCGTCGAAGGGGCGGCAGAAGCCTGAGGGGGACATGGCGCCTATGCGTGCAAAGCCAATGTAGTTGTCGGGTGTGAGGTTTAAATAAACGCCTCCCGCAAGGGCCATATTGCATTGTCCGGCGCGCAGGTGGACGACGGCTTCGTGCAGTGCAACCAGTGCGGAGGAGCAGGCGGAGTCCACGGCGAAGCTGGGGCCGCCCAAGTCAAAGGCCTGGGAGACGGTGGCCGCAACCATGTTAATGAGGGAGCCGGGCACGCTGAAGGCGCGCATGGGGGCGGTGCGGTTTGCCAATTCCAACAGGGTGGAGGCATGGGAGGAGGAGGCGCCAAAGTCCCCATGGGCGAGGGAGAGGGCGCGGTGGCGGATGACGTTTAAGTCGCGGTATTCTGAAACGCTGGCGCCCACAAAAACGCCGGTATTTTTCCTGTCAAAGTCTCTTGTGGCAAGCCCTGCGTCTTCGAGGGCTTGGCGAGAGGTTTCGAGGAAGAGGCGCTGCTGCGGATCCATCACTTGGACGCGGCGCGGGGCCAGGCCGAAGTGCAGGGCGCCAAACTCCTCAATGCCTTCAATGAAGGCAGCGCGGCGCACGTAGGTTTTGTCCTGGGCGCGCAAGTCCGCGGTGTTGAGGAAAGCGCTGTGCGTCCAGCGTTGGTTGCTGATGTTTTCGAAGGCGACGTCGCCGGTGCAAAGCAGTTTCAGCAGTCCTGGCACATGAGGTGCTTTGGGGAAGCGGCAGGCCATGCCTATAACGGCAATGTCAGACATAAACTTCCTTGTTGTATGCACTGCGCAGCATGTGAGGACTCACAAAGCAGGTTTGCGCATGCGTTGAATGAGCGCATCCAAGTCAGCGAGGGTTTGGACTTTGGACAACTCTTCGTCGGGCAGGCGGAGGTGGAGTTGCTCCTCCAAATAACCAATCAGCTCCATGAGGGCGACAGAGTCCATGCCTAAAGAGGCAATGACGGTGGAAGGCAAAAGCTTGTCAAAGGTTTTTCCATTCACCTCGAAGGCGGCTTTGGAAAACAGGCTTAAAATGTTGTCTGGGTTTTCCATCAGGGTGACTTTCTGGAGAGCCAGTGGTTCAGGCGCTGCAGGGCGAGGTTTCTGGCCATTTTGAGTTTTTGTTTTGCGTCATGGAGGTTGCGAATTTCCAGGGCGTGTTTTGCCGCCGAAAGCGAATAGGTGCGGGCTTTGTCAAAGGAGGTGAAAGCAAACTCCCAGGTATTGCGGGGAGGGTTGGGAGGAGGCAGCGGCGGGGGTGCAGCGTCCTTCGTCGAGGAAGCCTGGAGCAGGGTACCTGCGAGGTAGCGCTCTCTGGTTTTCTGGCGTTGGAGTTTCCCGCTGGAAGTTTTGGGAATGCTGCCTGGGGGGACAATGACAACATCCGCGCAGGCGAGTTGGAATTGCTCATTAATATGCTGGCGTATTTGAAAGGCCAGCGCGTCTTTGTCTGCGGCGCGGGACTCGGCGACAATGACAAGCTCCTCGGAGCTTGAGCCGGGGCGCGAGAAGGCGACGACATTGCCTCTGCGGATGTCGGCAAAATCATCCAAAGCCCATTCGAGGTGTTGTGGATCGTAATTCCTCCCGTGGATGATGATGATGTCTTTCCTCCGCCCCGTAATATAAATTTCCCCCTCCGCCAGAAACCCCAAGTCTCCCGTTTTCAGCCAGCCGTCGCCGAAAGTGGCCTTTGTCGCTTCGGGGTTTTCAAAATAGCCGCGCGCCACCGAAGGCCCTTTAAGCCAGACTTCACCTATTTTCCGCTCCTCCAGGGGTTTGCCTTCGGTGTCCACAATGGCCATTTCATGCCCGGGAAAAGCTTTGCCGCAGCTGACAAACTCCACCGTTTCCACGTCGCCTATGGGAGGTTTGGCAAACTGTTGGGAGGCATACAGCGTTTTGTCTATAAGCTGCGTGCGCATTTCCTCCTGCAGGCCCACAAAAGAAATGGCCAGTGTATGCTCCGCCATTCCGTAGCAGGGCAGGAGGGCGGTGGGGGCGAGGCGGGCGGGGGCGAGTTTGGAGGCGAATTCGCGCAGGGTGTTGGGGTTAATGGGCTCCGAGCCGCAGCCGAAAACACGCACGCAGGACAAGTCAAAACGCTCCAAAGCCTCCGGGCGCAGGCGTTTGCTGGTTAAGGCATAAGCGAAGTTGGGTGCGAAGGCGATGGAGCCGCGTTTGCGGTGCATGACTTCCAGCCAGAGTGCCGGGTTTCGAATGAAGGAAGAGGTGGAAAGAAGCACAGAGGGCACGTCATAAAGCGCCGTGGAAATGACAAAACCAATGAGGCCCATGTCATGGTAGAGGGGCAGCCAGCTGACGGTTAAGTCTCCTTCGCGGCATTGGAGGCCGTCCACCATAATGGCTTTGCAGTTGGCAAGCAGGTTGGCATGGGTGACTTCAACGCCTTTGGGTGTGGCAGTGCTGCCGCTGGTGAATTGGAGAAAGCAAATGTCCTCCGGGAGGACTTCTTCGGGTTTTTCCATGCGCTCTTCAGAGGTGGCGGCTGCGCGCAACATTTCGGCGGAGAGGACACCCTGGACGGAAGGCGTACGCGAGAGTGCGGGCCAGAGGAGGGTTTCCAGTTTTTTGGGGGTGCAGACATATTTGGGTTTGGCGACGGCCATAATGGCGGCGAGGGTGTCCACATAGGTGCTGAGTTTGCCCAGCGACATGGGCGGGTAAACCGGCACGGGAATGACGCCGGCCCAGAGGGCGCCAAAAAAAGTCGGCACAAAGTCCTCACCTTCAGGGAGGACAAGCAGCAGGCGCTCTCCCTTCTGAAAGCCCGCGCGCTTGAGTTGGGCGGCACGGCGTATGCTTTCTTCAAACAGGGTATTCCACGAAAACTCCAACTCCGAGTTGTCCGGACGCACAAAACAGAAAGCGGTGGAGTGTCTGTTGGCAAAGCTTTGAATGGCCTCCAACAAAGTTTTATAAGGTTTTTCTGTAAAGAGGGGTGCATGCATGGTGTTTCGTAATGCTCTAAATACCAAAGAATATTTGGTCAAGTTTGACGAGAAACCCTGAGGGGGTTTTTTTTAAGCAAGCTTTGGGGGGTGTTCTTGAATAATGAAATAAAATGAATAGGTTGATGAGTTGTTTTTGAGGGTGGGGGAGGGGTTTAAAGGCGAAAAAACGCTGGAATTTGAGCAGAATGTTGCTCATGAAAACACTTTTAAGGGTGGGGTTTTTTTCGCCCTCCGGGCGGGGGTTTTCTTGTCGCTAAGGCGAAGTTTCTCTTTCGCCCTCCGGGCGCCGTTGCCTCCGGCGGGGAACTTTTTGCGTGCACAAAAAGTTCCACAAAAAGTGCACCCTGCCGGGGGCTTTTTGCACAGGAGTAAGTCCCCCTCCCTCTTTCCTCAAACCCCAGCCCTTCACC
>Ga0209737_10002483_pt1 | contig 12921 bp, 11 predicted proteins | sample TergutCu122P3_FD_187284 | JGI IMG/M metagenome (GOLD analysis project Ga0209737, IMG submission 187284) | Cubitermes ugandensis P3 segment gut microbial communities from Kakamega Forest, Kenya - Cu122 P3 (SPAdes) (version 2) | ecosystem: Host-associated > Arthropoda: Insects > Digestive system... | reverse complement strand
GGCCGTCGAGCCCAATAATCCGGACATCGCGGCGCGCATGGCCAATGTCGCCGAACTGCGCCGCGCCGGCCTGCCGAGCGTGCCCTCCACGCTGGCCGAGGAACGGGCAACCAATCCCTTTTTGCGCTGCCGCGAGCCGGCAGTCATCGCCGCCGCCCGCCAGCGCGGCGCGGCGGACGATTCGCCCGTCGCCGTCTTTACCGCTCTGCGGGGGTGGCGCAACGACTTCTGATCGCGAGGCGGACGCAAAAGGGGGGCGCATTCGCTGGACAGGTTTCGGTCTTCGGCCTAGGATCAAGCTAGATACTTTTTATAAAGTCTAGCCATGTTGAACATCCCGTTGGCCGAAGCCAAGAATCGTTTGTCTGAACTGATCCTGCGCGCCGAAGGCGGCGAGGATATCGTCATCGCCAAGCGCGGCAAACCCATGGTGCGGCTGGTTCCCGTGGCTGAACCTATCCTCGATCGGCGAGCCGAGGTTGGCGAAATTTTCCATCGCCTGCGTTTACTGTCGCGCGGGATGCGTTTGGCGGGTGATGTAAAAGCCATTGCGCGCGAGGGGCTGGACTGATGGCCTTCGTGCTCGACAACTCCGTGGTTTGCGGCTGGATTCTGGAAAGCCAGGCCACGGACTACAGCGCCGCCATCGCCGAACGGCTGGAAGAGGAACGCGCGCTTGCACCGCCATTGCTATGGCTGGAGCTTGCCAACGTATTACGCACCGCTTGCAAGCGCCAGGTCATGATCGCCAGTCAAGCGCAGGAATTGCTGGCGCAGTTATCCCGGCTGCCCATCGAAATTCATGCCAGTTCCCCCGAACCCGGCCTGCTGCTGGCGCTGGCGCTGCGCTACGAATTGACGAGTTACGACGCCGCCTACCTTGAGCTGGCCTTGCGCATGCAACTGCCCATCGCCACAGAGGATGCGGCGCTGGCAGAAGCGGCGCGCATCGCGGGCGTCGGCGTGGCGGGTATGGGCGAGTTGAATGGGCGTTGAGCGCTGATTGATACGCCCTGCGGCGTCATAGCATCATCTCGCCGCGCCACGGCAACCGGATTTTTCATGCCCGACCGGGCGCTGAAAACGTCGATTTGGGCGAAGGTGCGCGGCGGCGGGATCATGAGCTGATGTCCATCAGGCGCTGGGCGTATCGCTTTGGCCCTTGTTCAACTGCCGGATCAAGACCCAGGCCATGCCGCCCAGGGCGAGAACGGCGGCCAGCAGCACGGCCCACAGGGTCCAGTGACGCGGGTCGTGCTGCGCACCGGGGGCGGTGGCGGTGATGGGAAAGGCGGTGTCGGCGGGGCCGGCGATCAGGGTGGCGGCGGGCAGCCGGGCTTGCGCGCCGGGTTCGTAGCCGGGGATCAGGCTGGAGAGCGGCAGCGAGACGGCGGGGGCGTCGGCGCGACCGATGGCCAGGGTGTAAGGCGGCTGGCCGCTGGCCACGAATACCAGTTGCGCGGGCGCAAGCCAGGCGGTGACTTGCGGCGGGGCGGGAAAAACGGGCGATGAGGCGTCGGCCTCGATGCGCCATTCTCGCCATGCGCCACCGGTCTGCCCCCGCGTTTGCGCGAGTTCCAGCGCCGGGCTGTGCTGGGTGCGCCCGTCTTGCGTCAGGTTGAAGAGCACATGGCGCGCCAGCGGCGTCCACGGCTCTTCGCGTTGCTGACGGACCAGCACGCGCACCGGCGTCAGCGTGGCGGGACCCTCGGCGCGGATATCCAGCGCGACGACAGGGGTGGCGAAGGGCAGCCGCCATTCGAGGACGCGCGGATCGCGCCCGGCCTTGGGCAAGGCCAGCGGCACGGCAAGGCGCGCTGGCGCGCTTTCTGCCGCCACGGGCAGCAGATGCACGGCGCGCACCTGCACCGCGCCGGATGCCGCCGAGGGAGCGGCGTCCCAGGTGATGCGCAGGTAACGCCCTTCTAGCTTGACGCCTGCTAGTTCCACGCGCGCCGGGGCGGTCACCGCGTCATCGTCGCCGCCGCCGCCACGGTAGGCGGTGACTTCGCCCAGCGGCTGCCAGTTCCGAAGATCCGCGCTTACATGCAGGCGGAAGCTGAAGGGGCGCGCGGCAGGCCAGGTAGCGTCGAGTTCGATGGCTTCAAGCGCGGCGGTTTGGGCGCGGCTGTCTATCAGCGCGCCGGCCAGCGGGGCGGACGCTGCCTTTTCAGGCGCGCTGCTGGCGGGCGGCAAGTCGAGCCGCGCCACGCGACCGCCCGCATTTTCTTCGATGACGAGGGCCATGCCGCCGCTGCCGGGCTGCGGCTCGCCCAGAATGGGCAGCGCGGGCAGGGTGATGGGCGCGGCGGCTGGCGCGGGGGCGCGGGTTTCAATGCCGTAGCGGTCCAGCGCCAGCGGCACGGGCTGACCGGCGGCGTTGAATACGCGCAGGTCGCGCAAATCGGCGGTCTGCGCTTTTGTGAGCGCCTCGGCGCTCAGCGGCAGCCGGACCAGGCTGGCATCGGCGGGCAGTTGCAGCGGCCAGCGGGCGGCGTAGCGTTCGGGCGCGTCCGCCGCCGGGGCGGCGTATATGCCAGGCGCGGCATTCAGGGCCAGCAGCAGGGCCAGCGAGGCGGCGCGGCGCGGGACGGCGCTCATGGGTTCTCCTTTACGGTATGGATGGGCGCGGCCTGCGCCTTGGGCGGCAGGGGCGCGAAGTAGCCCACCACCAGCATCAAGAGGCCGACGCCGATGAAGGCCACGATGCGCTCGCCGCCGCCGCGGTTGGAGAGATCGACCAGCATCAGTTTGACCACCACCAGCGCCAGCAGCGCCGCGCCCGCAAGCCAAGCCGGGCGCAGGGCGCGCCGGTGGGCGGCAACCATCAGCGCCAGGGCCAAGAGGCTCCACAGGATGGCGTAGCCGGTCTGGACCACGAAGCTCTGGTAGAGCGCATAGGCGGTCCAGGGTACGTCAAAGACATGGTGCGCCACGCGCAGCCACGCGGTGCTCAGGGCCACCAGCGCGAGCAGCCCGATGGCGCCCCAGAATGCCGGCTGACCCAGCCATTGCGCGCCGGCGGCGCGCGGTTCGGCGGCCAGCGCCATGCCGCGCCATAGCAGCAAGGCGCCCAAGGCCAGTAAGACCGCCAGATCGGTCGGGTTGAAGATCGGGATATAGGGGAGCGGCTCGGTGCGTCCGGACGAGGTCCACGCCAGGGCAAAAGCCCCCAGCCACAAGAGCAGCGCCAGCGGGATGGCGGCATTCCAGTAGTAGGCCTCGGCGTGCGGATTCAGCGGCCAGGAGAGACGAGCGCGGATTTCGGCGCGGTTCGCGCGGCCCGCCCAGAAGGTCAGCGCCAGCAGCGCCGCCATGAGCGCGGCCACGCCGGTCACGCTGGCCCAGGCCGTGCCCCATAGGCCGCCGCGCTCGATCCAGCCGGTGAGCGCATCGCCGATCAGCAGCGCCGCCACCCACGCCGAGCCGGTGTGCTGCCAACGGATCCAGTCGCGCCAGAGCGGGGTCAGCAGTTCTTTACCCGCCTGTTCGTTGCGGCGCAGCAGCCAGAGGTGCAGCGCCAGCGCCAGCGGCCAGCATAGCCAGGCGGGCCAGTCGATGACGCGCCAGCCTTCGCTCCAGGCAAAAGCGCTCCACTGGGATAGCAGCGTCAGCAGCAGCACCGCCAAGCTCAGCCGGCTCGGCCAGGCGGCGGCGCGCCAGCGCGCGCGCAGCGCCCATTGCAGCAGGGCGGCGCACGATAGCAGCGTGACGCCGGTCATCAGCCACGGCCCCCAGGCCAGCGGCCAGGCCGGTTCGAGCGCCTCTCCTTCTATCAATGCGGGCAACAGGCGCGTGCATTCCAGCATCCAGGCCAGCAGCCACATCAGCATGCCGATCAGCAGCAGCGGCGTCGATAGCGCCACTTCCAGCGTCGCCCAGCCGCGCGCCCAGCGCGATCCGCTGTGGGCCTGCGGCTGGCGCGACCACCATGCCGTCGCCAGCGCCGGCAATGCGATCAGCAGCGCGCCGAGAAAGCCCGCATGCGCCAGCGGCCAGCGAGCCACCGGCGGGCTTTCCAGTCCGCCGAAAAAGCACAGCAGGGCCAGCGCCTGCAATAGCAGCCCGAAGGCGCGCGGCATAGAGCGCGCCTGGCGCATGCCGACCCAGAATGCCGCCGCGCCTTCCAAGGCCCAGACGCCGCTGACCCACTGCGCATCCAGCGCCAGCGGCACCGCCAGCGTGACGAAGCCGACGCCCAGCGCGAGGAAGCATTCGGTCAGCAGCCGGTAGCCCGCGCCGCCCCGGCGCAATAGCAGGGCCGCCAGCGCCAGATAGACTGCGCCAAAAGCCAGCGCCGAGAAGGCCTGTCCGTACGGGAAGGATTGCACCAGCCCGGCTTCTAGGCCAAAGCCCGCCAGCGGCGTGCCGAATACCAGGGCGCTGTCTACCGTCCTGGGCAGCGCCTTGCCCGCGCCCAGGCAGAGCGGCGTGGCGCGCGCATACAGGATGGCGGCGGCGATGAATATGGCGATGAAGGCGATCAGGAATAATTGCGCGCTGGCGTAATGTTCAACGTCGTAGCGCATCCAGCCCCAAGCCCCGGCGACGCCGAAGGTGGCGACGAAACCCAGGAGATTCAATTCGCGCCAGGCGCGCCGGGTGGCGATGAACAGAATCGCCAGATTCAGCAGGGTGAAGTAGCCAAACAGCGCCACATGGCTGCCGCCGCCGGTAGAGAGCAGCAGCGGCGCGGCAAAGCCGCCGGCGAAGGCGGCAAAGGCCAGCGAGCGGGCGTTTTGCAGCAGCGCCAGCGCGCAACTGGCCGCGCACGCCAGCGCCATGAAAGCGAAGGCCGCCCCTTGCGGCATCAGTTGATACAGCCGGAAGGCGGCGAATACCGTCAGGTACAGCACCGCCACGCCGCCGCCCTGCAAGGCCAGGCCGAAGGCCGGCTTGGCTTCGCGCTGGCGAAAACCCAGCGTCAGCAGCGCAATGCCCGCCGCGCCGATGGCGGCCAGCCGCAGTTCCACCGGAAACAGCCCCGCCTGCGCCGCGTAACGCGCGAGAAACGACAGGCCGATGAACAGGATGACCAAGCCTGCGCGCACGATGGGGTTGCCTTGCACGAACCATTGCTGAACGGCGGCCAGCGTTTGATCGAGTTCGGTAGGGGGCGCGGGCGGCTGTGGCGCTGGTTGTTTCATGGCCGCCGATTGGCGTTCTGGCGCTTGCGCAGCCGCCTTGGGCGGCGCGGCGGCGGCGGGTTCGCGGGCGGGCGGGGTGTCGTCGGCCAGAAGCAAGAGCGCATCCAGCATCGCATCGTCGACTTCCGCCTTCGCCGCCGTTGGGGCTGGCGCGGCGGCAGGTGCGGCTGTAGTTGTGGCGGTGGTTGCGACGGCAGTTGCGGCAACGGGCGGCGGCGACGCCGCGCGCGCCGCTTTCATCTCCTTTCTGACCAGCGCGCGCACGGTGTTGCGCAAGGTCCAGGCAGCGGCCAAACCAAGCAGCGCGCCGATCAATGCCGTTTCCTCGTGGCGGTATCCCGGCCATAACAGGCCCAGAATCCCGCCCCATATCGCGCCCCAGATCAGCATGGATGGCTCCTGTTGTTTTGTCGTGTGCATCAAAATCCGGACCCTGCCGGGCTCAGTTCGCCTGGAGCGGCGGCGCCCGGAAAACGCGGTCGCGGCCACGATTCTTGGCATCATAGAGGGCGCGGTCGGCGGCGGCGATCAGGCTGTCGCAGGAGTCATCGAGCTTCGGCACGGTGGCGGCCAGCCCGATGCTCAGCGTGACCCGGCTATGGCTGGAGGCGGCGTGCGGAATTTGCAGCGCATGCACGGCGTGGCGGATTTTTTCGGCGACGATCAGGGCGCCACCCAGCGGGGTTTCCGGCAGCACCACCACGAATTCCTCGCCGCCGTAGCGGGCGGCCATGTCCGAGCCGCGTTCGAGGCTGGTGGCGATGGCGCCGGCGACGCGGCGCAGGCATTCGTCGCCGGCCTGGTGGCCGTAGGTATCGTTGAATTTCTTGAAGTGGTCGACGTCGCACATCATCAGCGCGAGGCTGCCGCCATTGCGGCGGGCGCGCCGCCATTCTCGGGCGATGGCATCGTCGAAATAGCGCCGGTTGGCGATGCCGGTCAGGCCGTCGCTGGCCGACAGGCGCTGTAATTCCCGATTGGCCTGGTCGAGCTTGCTGGCCAGCTTGACGAGGGAGCTTCGCATCCGGATCAGGCGTTCCATGGCCCGCACCTTGGCGCCGAGAACCACTTCGCTGACCGGCTTGTGCAGGTAATCGTCGCCGCCCGCCACGATGCCCTGCTCGATATCCTCGTCCTTGCCAAGCGATGAGAGAAAAATGATCGGCGTCCATTCGCCGCCATTACTCTCCATGCCCCGAATGCGCCGGGCCACCTCGAAGCCGTCGATGTCGGGCAGGACCACGTCGAGCAGCACCAGATCGGGCCGCTCGCGGGCGTAGGCGGCGATTGCCGTCGCGCCGTCCCCGGCGGGCAGTACGGTGGCGCCAAAATGCTGGGCGTACTGGGTCAGCAGCAGCAGATTGGAGCGGCTGTCTTCGACGATCAGGATTTTCATGGAGGGGTCAAGGGCTTGGCGGCGGGCAAGAGGGGAGGCGCGGCGGCCAGCGAGGATAGCGTTGTCAAGAAGGCCTGGGCGCGATTGAATTTCACGATGATCCAGGTCATGAACAACTCTCGATGCCGCCGTGATGAGGGTGAAGCCGGTATGCTAAATTGAGCGGAAAAACCCCAACTCCAACGCTAGATTAACATGACAGACACTTTGGCCGGCACGAGGGGGCGCATCGCGCGTCTCGGGGCCCTGATGACATCGCCTCGCGCAAGGCGCATCGGCGCGTGGGCGCTGGCGCTGTTTGCATTGTTCGGCTTGTTGGCCTATGTGGCCGCGCCGCCGCTCTTCAAATCCCTGCTGGTCAAACAACTGTCGCAGCAATTGCATCGCGAGGTCAGCATTGCCGCGGTGAGCATCAATCCCTATGCGCTGTCGGCGCGCGTCGAGGGCTTCGCGGCGCATGCCGCCGATGGCCGCGAAGTGGCCGCTTTCGATGCGCTCCGGGTCAGGCTGTCGGCGGCCTCGCTCTTCAAGGCGGCCCTGGTCGTCAATGCCATTCGCCTGGAGGGCCTGCGCCTCGACATCGTGCACGAAGGCGAGGGGCGCTACGATATTTCCGATCTTCTCGATCAATGGAGCCAACCCCGCGAGAAGCCGGCGGCGATACCCCGCTTTTCCTTGAACAACATCGAACTGGCCGGCGCTCGCATCGTGTTCGATGACCGTCCGAAAGGGGTGACGCACGAAATCAGCGATATCAACCTGGCCTTGCCCTTCCTGTCGAGTCTGCCGTATCAGGCGGAAATTCTGGTCGAGCCGCGTTTCTCGGCCCGCGTCGACGGCTCCTCGATCGAATTGCAGGGGCGCAGCACGCCCTTCGATGTGCAGCGGGAAAGCGAGCTCGAACTCAAGCTCGACGCTTTTGAACTCGCCGGCCTCCAGCCCTATCTGCCGGCCTCGCTGCCCTTGCGGATTGTGTCCGGCAGGCTCGATTCCAGCCTCACGATCGTTTTCAAGGAAGTTTCGGCGGGGGTCTTTTCCCTGGCCGTGCGCGGCGGCGCGAGGCTTTCCGAGCTGGCGCTAGCCGCCGCCAATGCTCAACCCCTGTTCGGCTGGAAGGAACTGGCCGTCGAACTCGACGAGGCCGACCTGATCAACCGCCGAATCGCGGTGCGCCGGGTGGCGCTCGACAGCCCGGAACTCAGCCTGCGGGTCAGCCGCCAGGGCGAGTTAAACCTCATCAAGCTGCTCGATGCGCTGGCCGGCGGCCAGCCGTCGACCGGCCTTGATGCGCCGGCGCTGACGTGGTCGCTGGAAGAATTCGCGCTCGACAACGGGCGCTTGCGCTGGCATGACGAATCGACGGGGCGGCCGGTGGCCGGCGAACTGCGCCGCTTGCAGGCCCGGGTCGGGCGTATCGACAGCCGCTTGGCCGATCCGATCGAGATGGCTGAGATTGGCCTTCAGATCGACCTCGGCGAGCCTTTGCGCGCCGAGCGCTTGAGCGCCAGGGGGCTGCGCGTGGACCTGCCGGCGCGCCGCATCGACATTGCCGAAATGGCTGGCAGCGGCGCGCGGGCGCGCGTTTCGCGCAACCGGGAAGGGGCGATTGAGTGGATTCATCCGCCAGCGCTGAAAACCGCCCATGCCAAATCCGGTAGCGAGCGGCCGTGGATTGCGCGTATCGAGCGCCTGAGTCTCGACGATCTGGCATTGCGTTTCGAGGATCGCGCCACGACCCCGGCGGCCGTGCAGGAACTCGCCGGGCTGCGCCTGCGCGGCGAGAAGCTGAGTAATGCGCCAGAGAGTCAGGGGCGGCTCAGTCTCGAAGGACGGATCAACCAGCGCGGCAGCCTGAAGCTCGATGGCAGCGTGCAATGGCAGCCCCTGGACCTGAGCCTGGCGGTCGAGACCGAGGCGATTCCGCTCTTGCCGCTGCAAGCTTATTTTGCCGAGCGGCTCAATGTGCAACTCAAGGCCGGCCAGTTCTCGAACAGGGGCGAGGCCAGCATCCGTCTCGACACCGATGGCCTGAAGGCGGGCTATCGCGGCTCGGCCACGCTGGGCAACTTGCAGGCCGTGGACAAGGCCAGGCAGGGCGATTTTCTGCGCTGGAAATCGCTCTATGTCGGGGGCGTCGATTTTCGCCTTGAGCCCTTTGCTGTCGACATCGGCGAAATCGCGCTCAGCGATTTTTTTGCCCGCGTCATTCTCAGCGATACAGGCCGCCTGAATCTCCAGGACATCGTCCGTCGCCCGGAGGCGGAGCCGATCGCCGCAGGCGAAGCCCCCGCGCCAGCCGCCCCGGCCACGCCGCCGATGCCGGTGAGCATTGCCAGGATCAGCTTGCAGAATGGCACGCTCAATTTCTCCGACTATTTCATCAAGCCCAATTACACGGTCAATGTCACCAGGCTCTCCGGGCGGGTCACCGGCCTGTCATCCAAGGAGGGCGCGCTCGCCGATCTCGACTTGCGCGGGGCCTATGCCAAGGCGTCGCCGGTGCAAATCCAGGGCAAGCTCAATCCGCTGGCCGCCAAGTCCTATCTCGATCTCAAGGCCAGCGTCAAAGGCGTCGATCTGACCGGATTTTCGCCATACTCCGGCAAATATGCGGGCTATGCCATCGAAAAAGGCCTGATGTCGCTGGATCTTGCCTACAAGCTGGAAAACCAGCAACTCACCGCCGACAACAAGCTGTTCATCGACCAGTTCCGCTTCGGCGAGCCGGTGGAAAGCCCCGACGCCACCCGCTTGCCGGTCAATCTGGCCATCGCGCTGTTGAAGAACAATCGCGGCGAAATCGACATCAATCTGCCCATTTCAGGCTCGCTCGACGATCCGCAATTCTCGGTCGGCGGCCTGATCGTGCGCGTCATTGCCAATCTGTTCGTCAAGGCGGCGAGCTCGCCGTTTGCGCTGCTCGGATCCCTGTTCGGCAGTGGCGAGGAATTGTCCAGGCTCGATTTCGAGCCCGGCCGGGCGCGGCTTGGCGATATTCAAGCCAGGACGCTGGAAACGCTCGTCAAGGCGCTCCATGAGCGGGAAGGGCTGAAGCTGGAAATCAGCGGCCTGGCCGACCCGGAAAGCGATCGTGAAGCCTTGAAGCAGGTGGCCATGGAGCGCGCGGTGCGCGCCGCGTGGCGTCAGGACAAGGCCGAGGCGGAAAGGCGGGAGGAAATGTCAGCCGCCGATTACGAAATCTATCTGGCGCAGGTCTACAAGGCGGCGAAATTCCCCAAGCCGCGCAATATGATCGGTTTCCTGAAAGACCTGCCGGTCGAGGACATGGAAAAACTGATCCTGGCCCATATCGAGGTTCAGGACGAGGAAATCCGGCAACTGGCCCGGCGGCGCGCCGAAAACGTGCAGGCCTGGCTGGTCGAGCAGGGCAGGGTGGCGCCGGAGCGTCTTTTCCTGATACCGCCCAAGGAGTCGGCGGAACCGGGGGCGCGGGTGGATTTTTCGCTGAAATAAGCCCGTCGTCGCTGCATGGCGCGGCAGCCGGGGTGTCGATGAGCGCAAGCCCTGCTTGAGCTATTCGCCCGGCAATTACGGATTGAGATGATTTCATTGCCATTTCCTGTAGGGGCACGGCATGCCGTGCCCCTACAGTGCAACCCTTAATCGCCGGTTCTATAAGCTACAGCGTCGCCCAACGGGCGAACTGCGGGCCGAAGAAGGCGGTCAGAACCAGGGCCAGCGGCGCGAAGGCGATGAAGGCGCGCAGCACGTTTCGGATGAAGGGCGTCGCCAGTTCCGCTTCGATGAAATGGCGGGCGACCAGCGAGCCTTTGATCCAGACGATGAGGGCGACCAGGAGTTGCAGCCAGACGGCGCTGTGGAAATGCTGGCCGAGTTCGAGGCTGAGCACGGTCAGCGCGACGAGGAGCAGCCAGGCGATGAATAGCGGGCGGATGGCGATATTGGGACGGGCGGTTTGCGTAGCCATGATTTACGCCAGCACGTAGAAGAAGGGGAAGATCACCAGCCAGATGATGTCGGTGGCGTGCCAGTAGCTCGCCAGGGATTCCAGGCCGCTGTGTTCCTCGGCGCTGTAACCGCCGGCCAGGTGGCGGGCGAGCACCCAGAAAATGCCGAGAATGCCCCACATCGCATGGACCAGGTGATTGAAGGTCAGGTAGTAATACACCGTGAAGAATATGCCCGAGCTGCCATTGATGCCGTGCGCGAGGTTCCAGCGGATTTCCAGGACTTTGACGATCGGGTAGCCCAGCGCCACGACCAGCCCGGCCGCCAGCCAGAGTATCGACTGCTGGCGGCGACCGGCGCGCAGGGTGGTCACCGAGCAGGCGATGAAAAAACTGCTGGTCAGCATCAAGAGCGTGATGACCGTGCCGGCGGTACGCGACAGGCGTTCGGCCCCCTGTTCGAAAGCCTCGGGAAAGTGGGAGCGGGCAACGAAATACACGGTGAAGAGCACCATGAATTCGACGAATTCGCAGGTGATCCCGACCCAGATGCCCTTGTTGCCGGGAATGCGCCCGACGGATGGCGCGGCCGGGGCCTCGGGAGCGGGAACGGTGATGGCCGTCATGACGAAAACTCCTTCAGGGATTTCGGCATTGTGGCGAGGATGGAGCAAAAAAAATTTGATGGATGCCGGAAATCCGGCAGGGCGCTTTGGCGGCTCCTGAGCTTGGCGCCGCTTCGTGCTACCCTTTCGCGATCATGAGTCACGCCAACAAGTCACGCCGGCCGCCGCCAGCCAATCCGCTCGATGCCCGCTTGCCAGTCTGGCGCGACGCTCAGGGCGAGCCGCTCGCCTGCATCGAGAAAATTCGGGTCATGAACGACAATTTCACCGAATTGCGCCAGATGCTTATCGACGCGCTCGAGGACGGCATTTTGATGGGCGCGGACGAAGCCAGCTTGCGCGCCTGTTTCGCGGCGCTGGCGGCCGAGGCGCCGATCAGCGTGACGGCGCTGCCGCCGGAGGAAAAAACGCCGGATCAGCGATAGACCAGGACCGGCACCTTGGAGTGCGTCAGGACCTTGTGGGTCTCGCTGCCGAGCAGAAAGCCGCTGATGCCGCGGCGGCCATGCGAGGCCATGAAAATCAGGTCGCAACCGGATTTTTCGGCGGCTTCGATAATGGCCTGGTAGGGCACGTCGCTGGTGGCGCTCACGATGTCGCAGCCAACGCCGGCCTCGGCGCACATCGCCTTGACCGCGCCGAGATACTCATTGGCTTGCTGTTCGGCCATTTCGGCGAATTTTTCCGGCGTGGTCGGATCAATCAGCGCGCCTTCGCCGAAGTAGGCGATCGGATATTCCGGCTTGGCAAAAAATGCCGTGACGCGGGCGCCGGTCTCCTGGGCAAAGAGAACAGCCCGGCGGGCAGTGGCCTGCGACAACGCCGAGCCGTCGGTCGGAACGAGGATGTGCTTGAACATGGTGTGCCTCCTGAAACCTTCTGCCGGCGTTGCTTTCCGCCTGATTCGGGGCATGCTACGCCAAGTCGGGAGGATGTCAAACATGCGTCCGGGCTTCTCCAAAGCGGCGGGCGAGCTCATGGCTTCCGGTGTTCGGGTCGCGGTGATCTGGCTTTGCGGCCTTTGGCCGGGGGCTATACCCGGCTAGTTCGTCAGCCTGTAATATGGCGGCCATCTTTGGCCAAAAGGGGTAAGACAGATGTCCGCGCATGCATCGAACAGGAATCACGGCATAGATTTACGGCATGAAAGTCCCTTGGAAACCCTCGGTCACGCGGTGAGCAGGGCCTTCGATCCCTATGGCGTGACCACCTCGCTGATCCAGGCCCAGCTTTCCTGGATGCTGCACCCGCAGGAACTGCTGCGCGCCCTGAGCGCGCTTTCCTCGGATCTCATGGCCTTGCAGTCGCATGTGGTGAACCGGGCTTTCGGCGCGCCCTCGGCCGATGTCATCGCCCCCCATGCCGACGATGCCCGTTTCGCCGACCCGGTTTGGACCGAGTCGGCCACTTGGGACATCATCAAGGAGTGGTATCTGGCCTTCACCCGCCATTTCGAGGACATGCTGTTCGAGACCCCGGGCCTGTCGGATAAGGAGCGCCGGCGTTCCGCCTTCTGGCTGCGCAAATGGCTGAACATGGTGGCGCCGACCAATTTCTTCTGGCTCAACCCGGTGGCCATGCGCCGTTTTGTCGAAACCCGGGGCGAGAGTCTCAAGCAGGGCTGGGAAAACTTCCAGCACGGCATGGAGGCGAAGAATATCCTGATGGTCGAGTCGGATGCCTTCACGGTCGGCCGCGATCTGGCGACGACGGCGGGCAAGGTGATTTTCCGCAACCGCCTCGTTGAATTGATCCATTACGCGCCGACCACCGACAAGGTGCGGGCGATGCCCATTCTCATCACCACGCCGTGGATCAACAAG
>Ga0209737_10002482_pt1 | contig 12922 bp, 11 predicted proteins | sample TergutCu122P3_FD_187284 | JGI IMG/M metagenome (GOLD analysis project Ga0209737, IMG submission 187284) | Cubitermes ugandensis P3 segment gut microbial communities from Kakamega Forest, Kenya - Cu122 P3 (SPAdes) (version 2) | ecosystem: Host-associated > Arthropoda: Insects > Digestive system... | reverse complement strand
TACTTGACTTTGACTCATCTGCAAATTCAATCGGATAGGTTATTAATTATTTATCGACCGCAAAGATACAAATTAATTATCTAAATATCAACAAATTTATATGAAATTTTATCTTCTTAAAGTAGAAGTAGAAGATGAATGTAAAAAACAAAGAGCATTACAGCGAAACTGACAACGCCCAATAAAACGGAATATTTCTTCAACCAGTACCGTTTTTGAAATTTCCGGAAGCGCGAAAGTCAGCGAGTCTTACTCAAACTGGAACGGCATTCAGAAAGGAGCTGCCACTGCTAAGGTGGATATGACGCGGGAAGGCTGGCATCGTTTGGCGCTTTCCTGCCATCAAGGCATTTTGAATGTATATATCTTCTGAATGATTACCAAATCAAATCCAATTCTAACTGTCTGGGTTCGTTTGGGTTATTGTCGTGTAAATTGGATACGCCGATACCCAGCAACCTTATTCCCTTTCCATCGATGGGCGCTTCGTTGATGAGGCTGCGCGAAACCTGCTGCAAGGCATGATAACTGTCAATGGGTTTGCCTACGGTTCGGCTTCGTGTGAGGGTCTGGAAATCATTAAAACGGATTTTCAATGTCACTGTTTTTGCGGTTTGGTCAAGTTCCTGCATTTCGACAAAAACCCGTTTTTCAAGATGATACAGTTCAGTGATGATGGCAAAACGTGTGGTGAGGTCGGTCTCGAATGTATTTTCGGCGCTAATGGATTTACGGATACGTTCCGGTTCCACCTTGCGCCGGTCTACGCCGCGTACAATATCATAGAAGAACAGGCCGCGCTTACCGAAAATCTTCATCATCGCATCCAGATTGAGCGCATGCAGGTCAGATCCTTTTTTGATGCCTATTTTCCGGAGTTTATCGGCCGTCACTTCCCCAATGCCATAAAACTTACCGATGTCTAATGCCTGTAAAAATGTAACGGCCTGATGCGGTTCAATCACAAAGATACCATCAGGCTTTTTCACATCCGACGCCATTTTTGCCAGAAACTTGTTGTACGACACACCCGCCGAGGCTGTCAGTTGCGTTACTTCTCTGATACGCTCCTTAATCTCAAGGGCTATCTGCGTTGCCGATACCATCCCTTTTTTGTTGACGGTCACATCGAGGAAGGCCTCGTCTAACGACAAAGGTTCTACAAGATCGGTATACTCGCGGAAAATGCTGTGTATCTGGTGCGAAACTGATTCGTATACCTTGAAACGGTGTGGCTGGAATATCAAATCAGGACATTTTCGTTGCGCCACTAACGAGGGCATGGCTGAATGCACGCCATATTTTCTTGCTTCGTAACTTGCGGCGGCTACCACACCACGAGGCACAGCCCTGCCAACAACCACAGGCTTGCCCCGCAACTCTGGAAAGTCGCGCTGTTCAATCGACGCATAAAAAGCGTCCATGTCGATGTGTATGATTTTGTTCATTTCCACGGTGCAAAAATAACATTTGTTGTTGAATTAGTTTGAAGTTTGAAGTTTGAAGTTTCAGTTTTTTTGTACATTTGCGGTCATAAATTAGAGCCATATTTAATGATAGATACAGTAAAAATATTCCATCTTTTATCAGATGAAACAGGTTTATTCACTGGTGTTCCCGATTCTTTGCTGAAAGATTTTTGCGCTTGTATTACCGACCACGTGCCTGCAGGGAGACACATCATAGCTGCCAACGAAGGCGCGGCAGTGGGCATCGCTGCGGGGCATTATTTAGCAACCGGAAAACCGGCACTGGTGTACATGCAAAATTCGGGATTAGGCAATGCCGTCAATCCTTTACTTTCGTTAGCCGACCCGAAAGTTTACCGGATACCCATGCTTCTTGTTGTGGGATGGCGAGGCGAACCCGGAGTAAAGGATGAGCCGCAACATATCAAACAGGGTGAAGTAACTTTAAGCCTGTTCGACGCCATGCAAATACCTTACATGATCATCGACGAAGAGGAAACCATCGCCGAAAAACAATTTAATCAATTACTTGCACAGGTGATATCTACGTCTTCTCCACAGGTGGCCATCATTCGTAAGAATCTATTTTCACCATACAAACTGAAAAATAAACCTGTCAATGAGTATAAAATGAGCCGTGAGGAGGCATTGAAAATAGTGATTGATGCATTGCATGAAGATGACATCGTTGTATCCACAACAGGAAAATTATCGCGCGAATTATTTGAATACCGCGAGATGAAAGGCGAAGGTCATGAAAAAGATTTTCTTACGGTAGGCTCGATGGGGCACAGTATGTCGATTGCAATGGGTATTGCGCTCAACAAACCAGAAAGAATAGTGTACTGTTTGGATGGCGACGGCGCTGTCCTCATGCAGTTGGGCGCGATGACAAATATTGGGGTTTCGAGATTAAAAAATTTCAGGCATATTGTTTTCAACAACGGTGCGCACGAATCGGTTGGTAAACAACCAACTGCGGCATTTCGTGTTAATTTGGGACAAATAGCATCGGCTTGTGGTTATAAATACGCTTACTTGATTGACAATATTGCTGATTTAAGAACAGTAATGAGATTTTTTCGAGATGATGAAGGTCCAGTTTTGATGGAAATAAGAGTCAATCTTGATTCAAGAGATGATTTGGGGCGTCCCACCCGCACAACGCATGAGAACAAGGAAGATTTTATGAATTTTATATCCCATGAACAATGAACATCAAACGAAATATATTGCTCAACCCCGGCCCCTGTACCACTTCCGACGAAGTAAAACGTGCATTGGTAGTGCCCGATATATGTCCTCGCGAGGAGGAATTTTGCCAGTTGATGGAATCCATCAAACAGGATTTGCCGAAAATTGTTAATGGCGGCGAAGAGTACACATCAACATTGTTTGCCTCATCAGGAACCGGAGGTGTTGAAGCGGCCATTACATCAGCAGTTCCGCATGACGGAAAAATGCTGGTAATAGACAATGGCGCATACGGTGCAAGAATGGCTGAAATTGCACGACGGTATAAAATCGACTGTATCGTTTATAAAATCCCATACGGTGATTACCCTGACGTTCATGAAATTGAAAAAATCATCGCAAACAAAAAACCGACAACAGTAGCCATTGTTGACCATGAAACCACAACGGGAATGAGAAACCCCGTTCAGGAGGTGTGCGATGTAGCACATCAAAACTGCGCAGAAGTCATTGTGGATTGCATGAGTTCATTTTCCGGTTTGCCCATTGATTTACTGAAATGGCAAGCCGAATACATCATTTCTTCGTCCAACAAATGTATCGAAGGCATGGCAGGTTTGAGTTTTGTGATTTTCAAGAAATCGTTATTGGAAAAAATAAACGGCAATGCCCGTTCGTTTTATTTTGATTTATATGCTCAATATCAAGGGTTTCAAAATACAGGACAAATGCAGTTTACGCCTCCGGTACAAATTGTTTATGCTTTACGAAAAGCGATAGATTTGTTTTTCGCTGAAACGGCTCAGGGGCGAATTGCGCGATATCGAGAAAATTATACCGTTTTGGCAGAAGAAGTGAAAAAGATGGGGTTTCAATTTTTGCTGGAAGACGAGTACCAGTCTGGGATTTTGTTGGCCATAAAAGAGCCTGAGAATAGTGAGTATAATTTTAAGCAAATGCATGATTACATGTATGAGCGCGGAGTTACCATCTATCCGGGAAAGGGAGCAAAGGAAAAAACATTCCGGTTGTCGGTGTTGGGAAATTTGTATCCAAAGGACATCATGTATGCGATGGAGGTGCTTCGGGATTATTTGAAGAATGTCGCGAAAATTAATACATTAGTATATATCTGAAACACACATAGTTTTACATTAACGCAACCATGGTTATAGCAACCGTGGTTGCAGTAATTGTTTTTCAAGATGATAAAAACCGAAATATTAAAGCGTTTAGCGGATATTGAATGGGATGATTTTGAGGCAAAAGAAGCCCGCAATGGACTCTCTAAAAATATTTGGGAGAGCGTTTCGGCTTTTGCCAGTTCAGCGGGAGTCTGGATTGTTTTAGGTGTTTCGCAGCAAGGAAAAAAGTTTGATGTTCAAGGTGTTGAAAATCCAGAAAAATTAGAACAGAATTTTACAACGATGCTTCGCAGTTGCGGTAAATTTAATGTGCTGATAAAAACTCTTGCTATTAACAAAACTTTTCCTGATTTTAGAGTCGATTTGCTGGAAATACACGGACGGTGGTGTGTAAGAAATGTAGGGTTTTTTTTTCAAAAATACGTTCACAAAATACACGGAAATGAACGGCGCAGCCCTCGACGCAGTCAAACCTCATTTCTACTTAATTTAAACAACAAAACAACCACAGTAGAAACGAGGCAACCATTATCATTGACCTCATTACTCCCAAAAAGAAAGAACATATTGTATATCAATGGCGTTGGGATTGAACATAGTCCGGAATACGATGCAGTTCGGGAAGCGGTTGTTAATTTGTTGATGTACTGCGACTATTTCAGTCCTATGAAACCGCGCATCAGGATATTCTCTGACAGAATTGAATTTGAAAATCCGAGCGCATTTCCGCGTCCAATTCCTGAATTGTTAAAGAAAGATGTTTCCATTCCACGAAATCCCGTTTTAACCAAACTGTTTCGCTGCGTAAAACTTGCAGATAATGCCGGTTATGGATTCGATAAAATGTTGAAATGGGAAGCGCCTGCTCAAACAAAAGTAGTTTTTGAATACAGTATTGACATAGCGTTGGTAACATTTCGCCTGGGAAAATTCGTTAGTGAAGATGGTGGTCAGACAGGTGGTCAGAATATTTTTCCAAATGAGGGATTAAATGAAAAATTAACCAAAAATGAGGGATTAAATGAAAAATAAAATGATAAAAACAGCAGTAATCATGGCAGCGGGCGTAGGGAGCCGCTTTGGCGCTCACACACAGACGAAACCAAAAGGGTTTGTTTGTGTTGGCAATGCGCCTATGATTGTCAGGTCAATAGATAACTTACTTCATGCTGGCATTCAGAAAATTATTGTCGGAACCGGTTATCAGTCATCATATTTTGAAGAATTGGATAAAACATATCCTCAGGTTGTGTGTTGTAAATCTGATAGATATGCTGAAACCAACAGCATGTACACATTATATTATTGTGGCGATTTGATTGGCGACGATGATTTTTTGTTGCTGGAATCCGATTTGATTTACGAATGTAAAGCGCTTACCACATTGATAGACAGCATTTATCCAAATGTCATGCTGGTTACTCTGCCCGCCAAACAACAGGACGGCTATTACCTGTTTGCCGATGGCGATGGATTGCTTTCGGGTTGTACCACCGATACCGCTTTAAAAAAACAGTGCATGGGAGAACTCGTTGGCATTCATAAACTTTCCAATCGCACTTACAAAAAAATGCGCGACTGGTACAGCAGTATCTGGCAACAACAGCCCAAACTCGGCTACGAATATGCTCTGCTCGAAATGTCGAAACAGGGAGAAAAAATTCATCTGATCAAAGAAAACCTTCTTTGGTATGAAATTGATGATGAAGCCGATCTGTTATATGCCGAAAAAAATATAATCCTTAATATTCATAATTCATAATTCAAATGAACAAAACCGTATATCTGGGCATGACTGCGGATATCATCCATCCGGGGCTCATCAACATAATCAGGGAAGCCGCCAAATATGGCGACGTATTAGTCGGTCTGTTGACAGATGAAGCAATTGCAGAGCACAAAAGGTTGCCACATATGAATTACGGGCAGCGTAAAATGGTGGTTGAAAACATCAAGGGCGTTGCAAAAGTTGTGCCTCAAAAGGAATGGAATTATGTGTACAACCTGCGTAAATTCAAACCTGATTACATGATTCATGGCGACGACTGGAAACAGGGACCATTAGCAAAGATAAGAGAGGATGTTTTTTCTGCCATGAAAAAATGGGGAGGCGAAATAATAGAAATTCCATATACACACGGAATTACATCATCATCATTAAATAAGGATATTATTGCTGTGGGTACAACTCCAGATATTCGGCTCAGAATTTTACGCAGATTGATAGCCGCCAAAAGTATCGTAAGGGTATTGGAGGCGCATAGCGGTCTATCCAGTTTAATCATTGAAAACGTGGAGGTATGGAAAAATGAAAAACGACTGGCTTTCGACGCCATGTGGTCGAGCAGTTTGACCGATTCTACCTGCAAGGGAAAACCTGACATCGAAGCGGTGGATTTGACTACTCGTCTGCAGGACATGAACAATATTCTTGAATGTACCACCAAGCCGATTATTTTTGATGGTGATACCGGTGGAAAAATAGAGCATTTTGTGTTTACAGTACGAACGCTCGAACGTCATGGCATTTCGGCAGTCATCATCGAAGACAAATGCGGATTGAAAAAAAATTCTCTCTTTGGAACTGATGTAATTCAAATGCAAGATACTGTTGAAGATTTTTGTGCGAAAATCAAAGCCGGCAAAAACGCACAGATTACTGACGATTTCATGATTATTGCGCGAATAGAGAGCCTGATATGCGGACAGCCGGTAAGCAATGCACTGCAACGGGCGCATGCATACCTAAAAGTAGGCGCCGATGGTATCATGATTCACAGCAAACACAAAACTGGCGATGACATCAAAGAGTTTTGCACAGCGTTTCGGAGCGCTGACAAAACAACGCCAATAGTGGTTGTTCCCACTACCTACCATCACATTACTGAAGATGAACTGAAACGCTGGGGCGTCAATATTGTTATTTATGCCAATCACATGTTAAGGGCCTCCTATCCTGCCATGCTCCGAGTGGCCACCACCATTCTGGAACACCAGCGGGCAAGCGAGGCCGATCAATTGTGTATGCCTATTAAGGAAATTCTGGAACTTATTCCCGGAACAAAATGATTTTTTATTCTCAAATCTCATAGCTCAAATCAAAAAATGATTCCTGAATACCATTACCGTGTACACGACAATTCGATAGTGACGCCTGTTTTCAAAAAATGGGTAGTTGCGCCTTTATACCGTTTCGTACCCTGGTGGATACCGGCCAATATCATCACCATATTCTCGAACGCACTCATGTATGTTGCACTGTATCTTGCTTTTGCTGAATATCCGGGACGCAGTTTGCGCTTTATATTGATTGCCCTGCTGGTGCTTGGTTATGCGATAGGCGACCATCTCGACGGTATGCAAGCCAAGCGAACACGAACAAGTTCCGCTTTGGGTGAATTCTGCGACCATTATTTAGACATTTTCAACAATGGTATTCTACTCTACATCATTTGCTTGTCGTTAAATATCACAAATCCCTTGTTGATTGCGTTTTTCCTTTTGGCCGGCTATTTACCGCACGCAGTCATTTTTTTCGAACAATTTTCCACCAAGTGGTTGCATTTTGAAAAAATGGGTTCTCTCGAAGCGGTGTTGATACTATCGGCTTTTCTAATGATATCGGCTATTGAACCGGTTTACCACTTGGCGTTGACATCGCTGTTTGGTGGATTTACGGTTGCGGAAATACTGTTTATTCTGTCCTCTTTGGGAGGGTTGATTACTTTTATACAGATTATTCGTCGTGCAAAAGTTACCGATGCTGGCTTCTGGACGTTTTGCGCTTTACTGGTTGCTGTGACTTGCATGATAACATTTTTCCTTTCGCCAGCAGCCATTTTTTATGTAATCACCACATACAGCGGTTTGTACATCGGCAATCTGCAACGCGGACATTTAGCGGACAGCAAAAAACGTATTTCAGATGTTGTCGTTCCGCTATTGATGGTTTTTGCATTTTCATTCGAATTTTGCCGTCATCCATATTTTCTTTGGGTAATTTATCTGTATCTTGCCTGTCATACCTTATGGATTGCAAGCAATGCATTCTATACTTTACGCGGATTTTGGGTGTGGAAAAATCAAATAAATGAATAACTGAAAAGTGAAACAATTAATGACCATCAAAGAAGCCAGCGAATGGGCGACAGGTTATATTGGAAAGCATGTAACGACTTCCAATATAGCGTATTTGATTCAATATGGGCGAGTGAAAAAAATTGGAGATAATGGTACTACTCAAATTGATTTGAACGACTTGAAATCTTACTATCAATCGTACAACGGGTCGCGTGAAACCAATTATAAAGAGCGTCTTGGCAATGATTTGAACTGGGCACTGTCATTCGATGAATACAAGGAAGCCGAAACAACGAAACATGTTCATCGGCTTCATCCCTACAAGGGAAAGTTTATTCCGCAATTAGTTGAATATTTTTTAGATGGCCACACAGATAATTTCAAAACAGAAGCATATTTTGCACAAGGCGATATTGTTTTAGACCCGTTTTCGGGAAGCGGAACTACAATGGTGCAAGCCTGCGAACTGGGAATGCACACCGTAGGTATTGATATTTCGGCTTTCAATACGTTGATAGCGAATTGTAAGGTAATGCGCTACGACATTGTCGATGTGCAAAATGAGCTCAAGCGGATTACAAAAACGCTGGAAGATTTTATAAAAAACTCCCATGCAGTTGAATTTGAAGAAAGATTATTGTTGGAACTCAATCAATTTAACAACGAATATTTTCCTGTGCCGGACTATAAATACCGGTTGGCAAGAGGCGAAGTCAACGAAAAAGAATACGGAGCGAAAAAGGAAAAGCAATTTTTGCCGGTTTACGAAAATTTGGTGAAGGAATACAATATTCGGTTGCGTCAGGAAAAAAACGATTGTTTTTTAGACAAATGGTATACGCAACACATTCGGGATGAGATAGATTTTGTTTTTGAACGGATAAAAGAGATAATAAATATTTCTACCAAAAAGATAGTCAGCATTATATTGAGCCGGACTATCCGCAGTTGTCGCGCTACCACGCACGCCGATTTGGCCACGCTTTTAGAACCTGTAACCGCCACCTATTATTGCAGCAAACATGGTAAAATGTGCAAGCCGTTGTTTTCAATTATGAAATGGTGGAAAACCTATTCCAATGACACGGTTAGTCGCTTGTTACAATTCGACAAACTGCGGACAAATACCTATCAACTGTGTTTGACCGGCGATAGCCGAAATATGGATATTTTCGAGCAAGTAAAAAATAGAAACACCGACTTTGGAAAATTGCTTGAACACCAGAAAATAAAAGGTATTTTTTCGTCGCCGCCATACGTCGGACTGATTGATTACCACGAGCAACACGCCTACGCTTACGATTTGTTTGGCTTTGAACGAAAAGACGAAATGGAAATCGGGCCGCTGTTCAAAGGGCAAAAACGTGAGGCACAATTAAGTTATATTAAGGGAATTTCGGATGTTTTGAACAACTGCAAGCGGTTTCTGGCAGATGATTTCAGCGTATTTTTAGTGGCGAACGACAAGTTCAACATGTACCCGACAATTGCTGAAAATGCAGGAATGACGATTGTAAATCAATTCCGGCGACCTGTGTTGAATAGGACGGAAAAGGATAAAACGGCATATTCGGAAACGATATTTCATTTAAAAGGGAGGTAATCATGGCGCTCAATAATGAACAAAAAGAAAAAATATCTATCGAAGTAATCAAAACTTTGGTAACACGATTTGAAAGTTTTCCGGAAGACGCTTCCAAAAATAGAAACGCGCCTTTTCACGAAGCATTCTTAAACGCATTTTCTGACAAATTAGATGGGAAAGTTTCTGATACACCATTTTTTATCAGTTTAAGCAGTTGGTTGCACGGATTGAATACCACTTTAGGAATGACATTTTTTGAAAAAGTTGCTCATTGTTTGTGTGATGGCGAAAAAAGAGAATTTACACAAGGAAAAAAGGGTACTTTAAAAATTAAACAAATCCAAAAAGATAACATTAACAACATCATCACGAAACTAAAAAATTCAGAAAGCATTCCTGATGTAACTTATGAAAACAGCCTGTTATTCCAGTCTTTTGATTCGCCCGAAACTGATGCTTTAGGTTTTTCAGCCGATGTTTTTTATGAAACTGATGACGAGATTGTTGCTATTGAACTAAAAACGGTTAAGCCTAATTCCGGTGAAATGAAAGGAGAAAAGCAAAAGATATTGGAAGGCAAAGCGGCTTTGTATCAACTTTCCCCTGAAAAAACAATCAGGTTTTTTATAGGATTTCCTTTTGACCCAACTATAAATATCTCAAATGGGGAATCTTCAACGAGTTATGTAAAAGAACGCTTTTTTGCCACAATAATTGATATGAGCAGATTTTTTGCTTATGATGAAGCATTGGTGGCAAGTGAATTATGGGATTTCCTGTCAGGTGTAGAAAAGACAATGGAAGATATTTTGGCTATCATCAACTCTATTTCCGCAACAGATTTTTTATCTAAATATCAATTTCTTACTGATAATGTAAACAGAAATAAGCCGGAATATCTCATTCAATTACAGGAATGGAATTTGTATTCTGAAAAATGGTTAATTGAGAACAACGATTTGATACAAAAACGATTGACAGATAAAAATTTAAAACGAAAGTTCAATAAAACAGCGTTCGATTCCAAGGGAAATTATAATTGGGATAGGTATAATTCATTGAAAGCACTGATAATTAATTTAAAATGAAGACAATGCACACCATCATACAGGACGATAGTCGCCAAATGAACCTGATTCCCGACCAATCAGTTCATTTGGTAATAACTTCGCCTCCCTACTGGCAGTTAAAGGATTATGGTACAAAGGAGCAAATCGGGTTTAATGACAGTTACGAAAATTATATCAACAACTTGAATTTGGTTTGGTCGGAGTGTTTACGTGTTTTGCACGATGGTTGCAGGTTGTGTATCAATATTGGCGACCAGTTTGCCCGTTCGGTATATTATGGTCGGTATAAGGTGATTCCAATTCATTCTGAAATTATCAAGTTCTGTGAAGCCATTGGTTTTGATTTTATGGGGCAGATTATTTGGCAGAAAACCACCACAATGAATACATCGGGTGGGGGAGCGGTGATGGGCAGTTTTCCGTATCCGCGAAACGGTATTGTGAAATTGGATTTTGAATACATTTTGTTATTCAAAAAACAGGGAAATGCACCCAAGCCAACTCCGGAACAAAAAGCAAATGCCGCAATGACCAACGAAGAATGGAACACGTATTTTAACGGGCACTGGTATTTCAATGGGGCAAAGCAGGACAAGCATCTGGCAATGTTTCCCGAAGAACTGCCGGCACGATTGATAAAAATGTTTTCTTTCCCGAACGAAACGGTTTTAGACCCGTTTATGGGCAGTGGAACTACGGCATCAGCGGCGCGAAAGTTGAACAGAAACTCTATCGGCTACGAAATTAACCCCGAATTTATTCCAATCATCAAGGATAAAATCGATAGGAACGACGCCTTTTCTAAGGTGGAAATAAATATGTTTCACTCACCCCCCTTGGAGGCAAGTAGGGGAGAGACTAAAATAAAGGAACTTCCTTATCAATTTGTTGATACACATAGATTGGACAAGAAAATTGACGTCAAAAAAATGCAGTTTGGCTCAAAAATAGATGCAGAAAGTGGCGGTCAACGTGAAGAATATTTTGCAGTAAAAGAAATCATTAGCCCCGAACTCGTCAAGTTAAATAATGATTTGGTGATACGACTCATAGGCATCAAACAAAATCCTGCAATCAACGGCGAAGCCGTAAAATTTTTACGCGAAAAACTAAAAGGGAAGCGTGTTTTTTTACGTTACGATGAAGTAAAATACGATAGCGAAAACCATCTCATGGCATATTTATACCTTGAAAATAAAACGTTTATTAATGCGCATTTGCTGAAAGCGGGATTGGTGGAAGTGGATGAGAGTGTGGAGTTTAGGTTTAAGGAAAAATTTCAAAACGTATAATCATGACTTTACACCAACCATTATCAGAAGTTTTCGGGTTTCCAATAGACAATCAATCGGAAAGGGCTGTTCGATATAGAATTGACAGGCTTTGTCCGTTCAACAATATTGTTTCAAACTGTACAAAAAACAGTATTGAATTTCCTTTGGGTGTTTGCAGTTTGAATCATAAAAACATGCCTGTAATTATTTGTCCTGTAAGGTTTCGTGAAGACTGTAAAATCATAAGCGATGCGGCATCTTTTATTTTTGAGGATAAATCAACATGGACACATATCGGAGAAGTAAATTTAAAGGACAAATTCGAAAAATCGGCGGGTAATATCGACTATGTTTTAGTATCTTACGATGAAAAAGGGAGAATAATTGACTTCGGTTCGCTGGAAGTTCAGGCTGTGTATATTTCAGGAAATTTAACCGGTCCATTTACTGCTTATTTGGAGCATCCTTCGCCTGATTTTGAATGGACACAGGCGTTTAAATATCCCATTCCCGATTATCTTTCATCGTCGAGGAAAAGATTGATTCCGCAGATTATTGCCAAAGGTTCTATATTGAAACAATGGAACAAAAAGCAAGTTGTGGCTATGCAAACAAGTTTTTATGATACTTTACCTCCTCTTCCGGAAGTAGCAAAAGCCGAATCTGATTTTGCATTTTTTCTGTATGATTTGGTTCATGTCCCCCAAGAAAAGCAGTTCGAACTAAAACTGCGGAAAGTTATTTATACAAATTTTGCAATTGCTTTAGAAAAAATAGCAAAATTTGAGGCAGGTTCTATGAACGATTTTACACAATTGTTGCAGAAGAAACTTGATGCCAAACATTTAGGAGTTACCAATTTTGATAATCATGAAAATGTAATCGTTGAATGAGTATGCATCTGAATCTATTTGGCATTAGCGAACAAACTGTCGGAACACCAGTCATCAACGTTGCATCTGTTCCGCAACGCAGTCCATTCCGATATCCGGGTGGTAAAACATGGCTTATTCCGATAGTTCGTCAGTGGCTTCGGCAGGAGCGAAAGCAAGTAACTGAACTGATTGAACCTTTTGCCGGGGGAGGTATTGTCAGTCTTACCGCT
>Ga0209737_10002481_pt1 | contig 12927 bp, 8 predicted proteins | sample TergutCu122P3_FD_187284 | JGI IMG/M metagenome (GOLD analysis project Ga0209737, IMG submission 187284) | Cubitermes ugandensis P3 segment gut microbial communities from Kakamega Forest, Kenya - Cu122 P3 (SPAdes) (version 2) | ecosystem: Host-associated > Arthropoda: Insects > Digestive system >... | reverse complement strand
ATTTTCAAATACATTGAAACCTACTACAACACAAAACGGTTGCATTCTGCTTTAGGCTATTTTTCTCCGTGCGAATTTGAACTCAAAAACACTTAACTTTTTGTCCAGTTTCTATTGACCTTTCCAAGGGGGTGCTTTTGCAATTGTCCTTTTCCAGGGATTCAGTTCATATGCCGCGGGTGTTTTTTTATTTAGAAATTACCATCTCATCGACTTAACAGATATACCCTCATAGTAATATTCCAGTATATCTTCATATGACCATCCCTGCGACGCCAAATGCATCGCACCCATTTCGCTTAAACCCACGCCGTGCCCAATTCCCTGAGTGTAAAACGTCGCCACTTTGTCGCCCCACTCCATCGTGAAGTTGGGCGAATTAAGCTTGAGACAGCTTCCGCTGAGGTCCATGCCCGTGGTCTCTATCTTGCCGTCGATAGACACCTTCTTGACCACGCCGCCCTCGCCGGTTTCGATTATTTTGATCCAGTTTTTGTGGTCGTCCGAAAGCTTGATGCTATAGTACGCCTCAAGCTTTTGCTTTAACAGGTCTTTGGTGTAGACCCGCGGTTTATTATCTGAAACATTATCTTTACTATCTACATTCTGCAGATATGGCAGCTTTAAGCCCCAAACATCGGCGCCCGAATATGTTTTAGAAGGCACGCCGCTGAAATATGGAGTAAACGCGATTTCGCCGTCGTAATAAATCGCTTCGTCGACAACCCTGGACACAAGCTCTACCAAATGTTCGGACGGCTGTTCCCACGCGGATATTCCGCTTACTTCGGGTACGCCCACCGTGTTGTAGCAGTACTTGATGTGGGTCACTACAGCCACGGCCAAAGCTTTTACAGCTTCATCGTGTTCCGGGTCAGGCCCAAGCTCTTTTGCAACTATGCGGCTTACTATAGTGGTCGGCGTGTCCTCGATTTCCGCGCCGTTCATGAATACTGTTATAACTGTTTCGCCCTTCGCATTCGTCGATACGTATCTATCACGCTTGTCGCCCTGCGTTAAAAGTCCGCCGTTTGTTGTAGACGACTCGGGCTGGCGGCCTAAACTTCGTTCGTTGGCTATCAGCCAGTTAAGCCAACCGTCGCGCTCGATCGCCTCGTTATAATTTGGCATTGTGCCGGTCAGTTCATACCATTTGTCGGGGTAGGCCGCCACCACATTCTTTGAGAACATCGCGGGCGTCATGTCGGACCACTCGCCCTCGCGGACCTGCCGCGCGATGACAACAAGTTTTGCGCCGTCCCAGTCGGGGGCGTCGGTCACAAGAGTGATGAATTTATCCCCTGATACAACAACACTTTCGATGTTGAAGATAGAGCGCATTTTAGCCTCTATTACAAAATCGATAAAGTCTTCGTTGGTGCCAAACTGGCTTGTTTTATAGAAGCCCTGAACGTCGCCCATTTCGGGATTGGAGTTTGCGTATAAAACCGACATGATACGATATTCGCCTTCGGCATAAAGATTATCGAATTTAACCGAATAATTGCGACCGAGATAACTGATATCGTTAAATTTTAGGAGCGGTCCAAACATCATCGACGACGACGAACTTGTGCCGTAAATGACGGTGTTATCGGGCTCGCACGACAAATCAATTTCGGGATCGACATAAAGACATCCAAGCGAGTTGGGTGAACCTTTAAAGTCGTGGTTTTCATAATAATCATCCCGCCCAGTCACGACAACGCTGTCGACCGTCGAGTCGCCTATTTCAATCCATCCAACCGTGTCGGAGTTGCGGGTTGCAAGAACGTTAAGACCCGACACCCCTTCGCCCGAACTTCTATAGACATTCCTCAGTTCGTTATAGACGCTCTGGTTAACACGCGTTTGCACAGCCCGATACCCATAAAACGTCCCGCTAAGCGCCACCAAAATGGCAAGCATAACCGACATGGCTTTTTGCGCCGCAAGCCTTGATTTTTTATGAGGCTTGCCCTTTCGCTCATAATCGGCAAGGTCGTCGTCGCCGAATATCCTCGCGCCTTCAATTTCAAGGCCCGATACAAACCGGCGCACCATATCGAAAGCGTTTAGAACCGCAATCTCTCTCAGGAATGTTCGCGAGCGTTTGCTGCCAAAATTAAACTTCTTTACAATAACGCGTCTTTTGTCCGCGATAGCGATATATATAAGCCCCACCGGTTTATTTACATAGTCCGATTTAGGTCCGGCCAGACCGGTTATACCAACGCCGATATCGGCGTCGCCCTTTATGCGCGCGCCCTTCGCCATCTCGGACGCGGTGGCGGAACTGATAGACGTATATTTTCTGATTATCATGGAATTGATATCGAGGCTGTTCTGCTTTATCGAATCGGAATAAGCCGCCACGCCAAAATCAAATATCTTGGACGCGTCCTCGATCTCGGTTATGTGCGCCGCCATCATGCCGCCGGTGCAGCTCTCGGCCACGGCTATCTTCGTCCGTGTCTTTTTGAGAAGATTTACGACCGTCTCGTGTAAACTCAAGCCGTCTTTTGAATATATATAATCGCCGATACGATATTCGATATCCGCAACTTTTTTCGCAAGAATTTTTTGGGCGCCGTCGGGACTGTCTGCGCGGGCCACAAGATCGATATTCACTTCGCCTCTTTTGGCATACAGCGCCGCGGTGGGGTTGGACCCGTACAGGAGGTCGCCTATCTTTTCTTCAAGAGCCGATTCGCCGATACCGAAAGTGTGCAGCGACATGCTGGTTGTATACGCATCGCTCATGCCTGCCAGCCTGGGCCTTACTTCGTTTTCGAAAATAAGCTCCATCTCGGACGGCGGCCCGGGCAGCATTACTATCGCCTGGGTGGTCGTTTGCAGGTAAAGTCCGGGAGCGGTGCCCTGCGTGTTGTGCAAAACTTCGCTGCCCTTGATTACATTCGCCTGTTTTAGATTGTTCTCGGGCATTTCCTGTCCGCGTTTTCTAAAATGTTCTCTTATGCTTTTTTCAACTTCGGGGCTGTGTTCAAGCTGCAGCCTGAACGCCTTAACAACCGATTCTTTGGTTATGTCGTCCTTTGTGGGACCAAGCCCGCCCGTCAGGACTACCACATGGCTGCGTCCCGCCGCGACCGTGACAGCTTCGACTATCTCACATTCCTCGTCGCCGACAACAGATTGCCTGTGCACTTCAAAACCCATCAGCGCAAGTTGGCGCGCCAAAAACACGCTGTTTGTGTTCACAACGGTTCCGGCGAGCAGCTCATTGCCTACTGATATTATCTCGGCTCTCAAATTGTCCACCTCCCGTGGATACAGAAAAAGGTCAATCGCTAAAATGCAGCATCTTTACAGTAAACGCTTTTGCCGCATTTTGCTCTAATTGTGCAAGTCCGTTTATTCCCTCTTCGGCTGTCTCGATATCTGTTATCTTTGGTTTTGTCTTTGGATGCCTGGGCGTAAACACCGTGCAGCAATCTTGATGAGGCTCTATCGAAATATCAAACGTATCTATCTTTCTGGCCGCCGCTATTATCTCGATCTTGTCCATCCCTATCAGCGGTCGCAATATCGGAAACTCCGAAACGTCGTCGGTGCATCGTATCGCGTCGAGCGTCTGTGACGCCACCTGTGCCAAACTCTCTCCGGTTACGATCGCGCCGCAGTGCTCCACGGCGCAAATAATATTGGTAATGCGCACCATCGACCTTCTCATAAGAACGGTGAAAAACTCTTCGGGCGCCATATCTCTTATCGCAAGCTGTATATCTGTAAACGGCACACACAACAGCGCAAAGGCGCCGCAGTAATTTGAAATTTTTTGCGCAAGCCTCACAACCTTGTCGAGCGCCCGCTCGCTTGTGTAAGGCGGAGACATAAAGTGCACGCCGCACAGATCCATCCCGCGCTTTGCCATCATATACGCGGCCACCGGGCTGTCTATTCCGCCCGAAAGCATAACCGCAGCCCGTCCGCTCGTTCCGGCAGGCATTCCTCCCGCGGCCTCGATGTTGCCGGTGTGTATATATGCGGCGAAGTCGCGCACTTCGACAACGACATTGACGTCGGGCGTGTTCATGCTGACTTTGAGGTCGGGAAACTGCTCTATCAGGTATCCGCCCAGCTCCCGCGCAAGTTCCATCGAATTGAGCGGAAAACTCTTGTCCGCCCTCTTTGCGCTTACCTTAAACGTCCCGGCCGCGCTCAGTTTGTCTGCGAGATATTTTGCCGCGTCGCCGAAAATGGTATCGACGTCTTTATCGGTAACAAGCGCGCGGTTTATCGCCGCAATCCCGAAGATATTCTTTAACAGCCCGCACGCCTTGTCTATGTCACATCTCTCTTCAAGCGGCTCGATAAAAACCGTGGACTGTGCCTTGTGTATCTTGAATTGTCCGGCGGCTGAAACGCGGCGTCTGATCGTTTTTAACAGCGCCGATTCAAAACTGCCGCGGTTCAGGCCTTTTAATGCAAGCTCGCCGTATTTTGCGAGCAATACTTCATTCATTCAGCTATTCCGATCTGACAGTATTATTCTTCAAACACGCACCAGTGATCTCTGTGCCTCGACAAGCGCCTCGTATAAGTGTTCCACTTCCCGGACGGTGTTGCCGCTCTCAAAGCTCACCCTTATCGCACTGTCTATGTTTTGTTCCGGTATATCCATCGATTCGAGCGTGTGGCTGCGCGCGCCTCTTGTGCACGCCGACCCGCTTGATACGTATATGCCTCGCGCCTCGAGAAAATGCAAAACAGTCTCGCTCTTGTAGCCCAGAACTGAAAAGTTCAGTATATACGGGCTGGCGTCGTCGGGCGAGTTGACCGCTATCCCGCTCATTCCGGCAAGCTTTTCCCTCAGCGCTTTATTGACGCCCGTTACCGTCTCGAAGTTGTGCTCCGTGTCGCCGTGCAGCTCGGCCGCTTTTGCAAACCCCGCCGCACCCGCCACGTTCTGGGTGCCGCTGCGCACGCCCTTTTCCTGATTGCCGCCGTGCACGACAGTTGCGATGTTAAAACCTTTGCGCATAAACATGGCGCCTATGCCTTTAGGCCCGCCGACCTTGTGAGCGCTTACCGAAACGGTGTCCATCCCGCTGACGTCGAGCTTATACTTCAAAAATCCCTGCACATAGTCGCAGTGAAAAGCGGTGCGGTGATTTCGTTCCTTAACGCGTTTTGACAGCGCCGTCACGTTTGTTATCGCACCCGTCTCGTTATTGACGTGCATACACGCGACGAGCGCGGTGTCTTTTTTGATTTTTTGCACGATTTTTTCGATATCGACCAATCCGTTCTTTTCGGGATCGACGATGGTTACCGTAAACCCCTCGTCCCTAAGCGCATAAACGGTGTTCAGAACGCTGGGATGTTCAAAGCCGGCGACGATGATATCCCTGCCCCAGATCTTTCGGGCACGCGCGGCTCCCAACACCGCGATGTTGTTCGCTTCTGTGGCGCCCGACGTAAAATACAGGTCGGACGGCGAACACGACATTGCCCGGGCGACCGTGCTTCTCGACGTCTCGAGCGTTTGCTGTGCCTTAAGACCCAGATCGTACAGCGAATTCGGATTGCCGAAATCGCTTTCCAATACTTCATACATCACCGCCGCCGCCTGAGGAAGCACGGGCGTGGTAGCGGCATTGTCGAGATAAATCGTCACAAAAAAGACCGTCCAAAAAAGATAGTTGAGTACGCTTAATTATATTACATTTATTGTGCGAAATCAACTTTAGGGATAAATTTCCCCATTTAAATGTACAAAATATTTATAACATAATATAATATCATTGTGATAATACAAAAAATGGGCAGCCCTTGCGGCGCTTCATTAATAAGGAGAAAATCATGAAATTTAACAACGTTGACGTGACCAGGATTGAGATGGGGCCTTTCTACAAACTCGATAAGGAATGGGCTCTTTTGACAGCCGGAAACGAGCAAAAATTCAACGCGATGACGGTGTCGTGGGGGTTTTTCGGCACGATGTGGAACAAGCCCGCGGCGACTGTCTTTTCGCGCCCAAGCCGCTATACAAAGGTTTTTTTAGAGCGCGAAGACCACTTCTCTCTTTCCTTCTTTGACGATAGTTACAAAAAGCTTCTCGGTTACTTTGGTTCGGTAAGCGGCCGGGACGAGGACAAGGTGACGAAATCAGGGCTGACGCCCCTGTTCGAGGAAGAGTGCGGCGCGCCGTATTTCGGTGAAGCATCGCTTGTGCTTATCTGCAAAAGACTGTACTGCGGCGACCTGAAAGAAAGCGGCTTTCTAGACAAGGGTTTGATCGCGGAAAATTATCCGTCGCGTGACTTTCACAGTTTCTATATAGGCGAGGTAATCAAAGCTTATCGGTCCAAATAGCTGAAAAGCTAAAAAGCCCTTTTCTTTGTAAGAAAAAAGAGATATAATATGTTTAATATATAAGTTTGGATATTTTTAACAACAAGGGAAAGGGGAAAGAAATGAAAAAGACACTGTTAATATTTTTAGCTGTTATTTTGGCGTTTTCAATGCTTACCGGATGTGGTATATTTCGCCTGCTGCTTGATAATGTGCCGGATGAAGAAACGCATAACGTAATAAAAATTTCGGTCAGCGACTCTCATTCTATGGCGATAACATCAGACAACTCTCTATGGATATGGGGCGACAATACATTCGGCCAGCTTGGGGACGGAAGCACGACCATTTATGATGAATTTGATCCCACGATCATCTATGAAAACAACGATGCATATACGCCGACAAAACTGTTAAACGACATTGTAGATATCGCGGCAGGAGACGGGTTTAGCCTGGCTGTGAACAAAGACGGCGAGCTGTTGTCGTGGGGCGACAATGATTACGGTCAACTCGGGAACGGCAACTACGAAAGAAATTTAACTCCACAAAAAATCATGGATGATGTAAAATACATCGATGCTTACGGCAGCACCTCCATCGCCCTGAAAGAAGATGATACGCTTTGGATGTGGGGCTTTGACCTCACAAGCGGTTTGGAGTGGGACGAAGTTACGTTAAAATATAAGCACAATACGTCGCCTGTTAAAATAATGGAAAATGTCAGGAAAGCGGCGGTGGGGTCGGACGGTATTTTCATGCTTGACTATGACGGCAGTTTATACGGCATAGGCCGTTTAATAGATCTGGGCATCGATTATGACGACGATCCCAATGAAGCAACAGCAACGCCGACTTTGATATTGACAGATATAAAAGACGTGGTGGCAAGCGCACAGCAAACATTTGTGATAACCCTTGACGACGATCTTTACGGCTGGGGCCCCAATACAAGCAGCGGCGACGTGGGCAGCGGAAGCAGCGAATTTTGGATATATTCTCCCCAATTTATATGCAGCGACGTAAAGGAAGTCGTTCCGGGAAATATGCTTATCAAGAACGACAATAGCTTATGGACATGGGGAGAAATTGCCTGCCATGTTGGTTTTAGAATGACACAGGACGGTCTGGGATATGATGTCGGCGGCTGTATACTCGATCCTCCGATTGTCGAATACGGAAACAGTCCTGTTAAGATCATGGACAATGTGGCAGTGGCGGGCGGCGGCAGGCAGCACCGCATAGCTGTTGACACCGACGGAAACGTTTTCGCGTGGGGCAACAACCAGTTTGGCCAGCTCGGGAACGGAACGGCGAGCGTTATCGGAAGAGAGCTTATAGACCAGGACTACGAATATGAGGAATACTTATATTTTTTTACACAGGACAATTCTGTACAAACTCCTGCGCAGATAGTTTGGTAACAAAGCATCGAGCGTTATATAAAAAGCAACAACAGGCGCGGCTTTTGCCGCGCCTGTTGTTGCTTTTATAATTATCAGTATCTCCGTCTGGGATGCCTGCGCTCTATCCGCTTTTTCATAGCGCTCAAAAGCGCCACAAAAATTATTATTGCGATAAGCGCTCCCCCGCCGTAAGCGAACAGCACCCAGTAGTTGTTTGAATACGTCTTTGTCTCGGTGACAGAGTAATAGTAGTCGGTTCCGTTGTAGACAACAAGTATTTTGTGCAGGCCCTTTTCCTCCTCGACCGTCTCAAATACCGCCGTGCCTTTTTCGAGCCTCACATCTTTAGCGATCACTTCGCCGTCCTGCAAAATATCCACGGTCCCCCTTGGTGTGCCGCCCTTTTCGTCGCCCTTAACGGTGATGGTATACTTGACGTTGTATTTCCCCGAACTGTAGATCGACAAAACCTTGATAACTATTTCGGGCTCGGCTCCCTCGATCTCGCACACCATGCCGTCGGTAAACGATATCTGGTATACGCCGTCCAGGCTGCCTCTCTGCATATAATTTTTCCCGCCGATTTCTTCAATCGTCATACTGCCCCACAGCGGGCGATCCTCTGAATAAGCGCCTTCTAGCGTATACGCGTCGGGGTCGGTTATATCCCAGTCGGTATCGTACCGCTTGACGTATCCCTGTTTGGGCGTGATCAATATAAAATTTCCAATTGTCTTTATATACGGCGTGCCTTTGCCCTCATAAATCCCCCAGTCGTCATCGCTCCATCCCGAAAAAGTGCTCCATTTTTTCATGTCGCCGGCCGGGACGCTTTGTGCATCGACTTTGTAACTTGCACCTTCCGACATCGCCGTGCCCACCGCGCTGTCCTTCAATCCAAGCGCTGAATTATAGTCGCTGTTGTAAACGCATCCCGCAACGCTCACCTTACCGTAAACGCCGAACGAGTGGACGCCCACAACCGCGCCTATGCCGGTGAGGTAGTTTGGCGGAATATCGCTCACCGTAAAATCAGCGTAACAGTCGGTTATCTCCACCGTGCTGGGCGCAAGCTCGTCGCCGACCTGAGAGCCCGCGATCCCGCCTTTAAACCCGCTCGTCTCTACGTCGGGGTAACCAAAAATGCTGCCTTTAAAATAACAATTTTGAATTTTAGCGCTCGCGGCTTCAAGCGTCTGCGTACCCACGATACCGCCTGCCGTGCCGCTCGAGGTAATCTCGCCCATGACGTAACAGTTCTTTATCCTCGAAGTCTCGTCGAGCTTCAGGTCCGTGATCCCGACGATACCTCCCGCCGTGCCGTAAGTCGCCGTTATATTTCCCATAACGAAACAGTTGTCTATCACGCTCGTGCCCGTCTGATACCCGACGATGCCGCCAACGCCGGTGTGGGGCACAATGCCGTCCACGGATTTTGTGTCAAAAAGCTCTCCCTTTACCGAAATACCGTCCTTCTCATCGTTCAAAACGACGCCGAGATTTATTATTTTAGCGCCGTCTATCGCGCCGAACAGCCCGCCAAACTCCTTTTCGACCGGTTTTTGCCACAGTCCCGTAATTATATACCCATCCCCGTCAAACACGCCGCAAAACGGCTTGACATTCCAGTTGTACCGCTCGCTGTTATAGGTACGCGATCCTATCGAAGTCCATCCCGTTACGCCGCGGGAAAGAAACACGCTCAGGTCGATATCGTTTATCAGCTTAAAGTGGTTGCCCGCGCCGAGATTATTTCGCACGGCGTCGAGCTGTTCGGGCGTAGAGACAAGCCACGGATCGTCCTTTGTTCCCGAGCCGCCCTGAAATGCCGAAGCCGATACGTCCTGCGCAAGCGGCATAAATCCCAATAAAATGATTATCGCCATCATCAAAGAAAAAGCTTTTCGTTTCATTTAATAGACCTCCTCGGTAATTAAATCGTGGCGGCGCAACCGGTCTTTTTACCGCCCATCTTCGTTGTCAGAACCCGTTAATACATGAAGTATTGCCAGAACCTGCCGCCTTGATAGGCGGTAAAAATCCTCGGTTATCTACTCACGCTTAATTTCCGAGGAAGTCTAATCTCCATTCCCTCAGTTTAGAACGTGTTCTAGTCTGCCTTTTTCAACGCCTCGATCATTTGAGCGTCGGGTTGCACAAACGCAGTTGAATAGTTGTCATAGATGACCATGCCGGCTCTTTGTCCCGGCGCTTTTTTTACGTTGCGCGCGGGCGTGTAGTTCACTGCGACCTTTCCTGCGTCCGCAATAGAGCTGTGAAATGCCGCGATTGCCGCCGCTTCGTTAAGCGAGGCATCGCCGGGTTCTAGCCCGTTTTTCCTAAGTACGACGTGGCTGCCCGGGGCGTTCTTTGCATGAAACCAGATATCGTATTTATCCGCGATTTTCAGCGTCAGTTTGTCGTTGGCGGCGTTGTTGCGCCCCGCCAGTATCTCAAAGCCCTCGCTCGACTCATACCGCAAAAACTCGTCGCGGCGCCGCTTTTGTTTTTGTTCCTTGTATTTAAACCCTCGCAGATAACCCGCGTCGCCCAGCTCTTTTCTGATCAGCACATAGTCCTCGTCGGCCGTGGCGAGCGAGATCTCGAACAACACGGTATTCAAATATTCTATTTCGTGTTCGTCGCTTTTTATCAGATCCTGGAGCATCGCGGCGGCCGTTGTCAGTTTCCTGTACTCTTTATAGTATTTTTGCGCGTTCTGAACCGGGGTCTTTGTTATATCGAGCGGTATCTCGACCTCGTTTCCCGAATAGTAGTCGACAACCCTCGCCACGCTCATGCCCCGGCTCAATATATGGAGATTCGCGTTTATAAGTTCGCCGTACAGCTTTTTTTGCAGCGCTTTGCCGGTGTCGTCTATGTCACGCATACGAGCGGCGCGCTTGCGTTCGATTTTATCCAAAAGCGTCTTTACCTGACGCGTGAGATCAAGCGATCTGACTTTGGCGCGCTCGGCGGCGTCTTTTTCGGAATAGTAGCAGTCAAACATCTCGCTCGCGGTGTCGAACTTCTCCTTGCTCATCGCCTGATACTGCTTAAGTTCGACAAAGCTGAACTCGACCGGCGTCTTTCCGTCGTAGACGATCGACACCGTTGCGCCCTTCCCTCCCGCGGCTTCGCGTACTCTTAAAAGCTCGCGTACAACAGCTTCATACTGCGCCGCGCTCAATGTGTCGGCATCGGAATCGGCGGCGGGGTCAACGCCAAAAGCGATCTCGCGGCACAGCGCTGGACACAGCCCCGCAACGCTCTCTAAAAGCGCGGCCGACAGCGGCTTGCTTATCCTTGAGATGCGCTTAAGCACCTCATCGCCGCCGGTCGTGAAAAACAAGAGCTTGTTCTGCGCGGGCGGCAGCGTGAACTCTATTCCGGGCAGCAGCTGGCGCTTGTCCGACTGCTCTGCGGTTATGCGCTTGAGCGCGTCGATAACTATGCCGTCGGAATTGATGAGCACAAAGTTGCTGTATCTGCCCATGAGCTCGATGCTCGCCGTCAACTTTACCCTGTCGCCCATCTCGTTGAGCGCGTCGAAATCGATAAAGACTATCCGCTCGCTGTCAACGGTGCGGATGTCCGCGACCCTGCCCGACGAGAGATGCTTTCGAAGCAGCATGCAAAAGGACGGCGGAACCGCAGGGTTTTCGAGCTGCTGGTCAGTGATATGCAAGCGTGCGCTGCCCGGACGCGCCGAAATAAACAGCTTCGCCTGTTCTCCGGGCATTCTCATGGCGAACAAAATCTCGTCGCGCGACGGCATGTATATCTTATCCACATGCGCCCCGACGAGCCTCGATCTAAGCTCGCGAGCCGTATAATACAGCATTGCCGCATCGAGAGACATTTTTACCTCCGGGAAATTAGTTGCAAGTGGCAAATTGCAAGTTAAGGTCAAGTAATAGCTAATAGTGAAATAACTAATAACTGATGAACGCGCTACGCGCAATCTAAAACATTGACAACGCTGAAATCTTAATAGTCGTCATTGCGAGGAGCGAAGCGACATTAAAATCCGCTTCGCCGTAAAGCGCGATGTGCTGATGCGTGTGAAATTGACGTATGTCATTCTTATTGTTAGGCAATTTTCATGCAAGCAGCGCGGAGCGTAGGCGAAGCTTTCTGCTTCCGCGTGGGTCCGCTGCATCGCAATCAGCGGCGCTTTTGGTTACTTTTGGCGCCAAAAGTAACAACAATAAATTAAAAATCTTTCGCTAAAGAAAAACAAACGGATCACTGCCGCATTCCGAAAGAATGCACTGCGCTGTGTCGCCGATCCTGGCGCTGACCGCATCGAGCAATATCTTTACCGCGGGATTCTCGGTCACAAAATGCCCCGCACACACAAGACATATGCCGTGAGCTTTGGCCTTAAGCGCGTCGTGGTGCTTTGCCTCGCCCGTAACAACGGCGTCGTACCCCAGCTCTATCGCGACATCGACCGCATCGCCGGCCGAGCCTCCCGCGACAGCTACCCTCTTTATCTCGCGCTGAGACGGCGCCGCGATGACACTTTCACAACCCAGCCGCTCTTTTACATATCTTATAAACTCATCACACATCATAGGTTCCAGCGTTCCTCCGCGCGTGATGTCGTCGAGCTTTTTGACGTCGGCCAACCCAAGTATATTACACAGATGGTCAGTGACGCCTTTGTCCGCGCTGTCGAAACAGGTGTGCGCAGCAATTAGCGAGACGCCCTTCGTCGCGGCAAAAATCACGCTGTCATCGATACAAAACTTATTTTGCGGTGCCCTCATCGCGGGATGATGCGTCACCAATATCCCGCAGCCCATCCGCGCGGCCTCGTCTATCGTGTCGGGCGAGACGTCGAGCGCGAACAAAATTTTATCGGTCTCGTTCCCCAAATCGAGCGCAACTCCGCAGTTGTCCCAGCCCTGAGCAAGTTCGTATGGGGCAATTTCGTTTACAATGTCGGAAACGGTCTTTACATCAATCATCTATCGCGTACTCCTTTTCAATATATCGGACAACTTCCAGTGCCTCGTCGGCCTTGGCGCCGGTCTTTAGTATTCCCGAAAGTTTTTTTGCTTTGTTGTATTCCTTAAGTATATATCGGCGCGCGTCGTCGCCGGTGTCTTTGATCTTTCCAACCGCGGCAAATCCCGGACTTACGCCGCGCTTGTCGCCGCCGTACCGCGCGGTGATGACCGTGTAACAGTGCCCGGCGTCGAACACGGCGGTCTCG
>Ga0209737_10002478_pt1 | contig 12927 bp, 14 predicted proteins | sample TergutCu122P3_FD_187284 | JGI IMG/M metagenome (GOLD analysis project Ga0209737, IMG submission 187284) | Cubitermes ugandensis P3 segment gut microbial communities from Kakamega Forest, Kenya - Cu122 P3 (SPAdes) (version 2) | ecosystem: Host-associated > Arthropoda: Insects > Digestive system... | reverse complement strand
AGAAATTTCTTCAGAAATTCTGCATCCTTGTAGTCAATATACTTAATGCCGGATTTTTTAAAGCGGCAATATTTTTTCTTTTTCACATCCACTGTGGGCGGATTGAGATAACGGATTTCGTTATTGCTTGACATTTGAACATTCATACTCATGGCTTACTCTCCTTTGTTGTTTTCGGTTTTGTTACTGCGGCGTTTTTCGGCATACTCTACAGAATGTTTGTCCATAGCAAAAATCAAATAACGGATTACCCGCTCGTCGCGACGATACTGGATATCCAATTTAGCAATAAATTCCGGATTGGCTTTGAATTCAATCAAATTGTAAAATCCGGTAGATTTCTTCTGAATGGGGTAAGCCAGCTTTCTCAAACCCCAATTTTCTTCGTGCACAATTTCACCGCCATTTTCGGTAATGAAGTCACGATACTTTTTTACCGCTTCCTTTATCTGGCTGTCAGATAAAACGGGAGTTGCAATGAAAACGGTTTCGTAATGTTTCAACATAATGCTTTTTTATTGTTAATAAATTATTTAAAAGGGCTGCAAAGGTAGAAAAAATATACGAAATAGCCAAAAAAAATATAATCACAATAATTTACACACTGATAATTAGTGAATTATGTTTTTTAACGAAGGCTTTATATTCGCTTAACAATTCGTCGAAAAAATTGTCGAAAAACTCTTATCTTTGTATTTGAATAAATAGACACATAGTATGCCCGAAAATCAAAACATAGAATACAAATCCTCTTGGCACGACGACTATCTGCAATGGGTATGCGGCTTTGCCAATGCACAGGGCGGGCAGATTTATATCGGCAAGGACAATGATGGTAATATTGTTGGCGTAGAAGAATGCCAAAAACTGATGGACGAAATTCCCAACAAAATCAAAAACAATTTGGGTATTACCGCCGAAGTTAATCTTTTGCAAGAAAACCACAAGCATTTTATAGAGATTATTGTGTCGCCTTATTCCGTGCCTATTTCCCTGCGCGGCAGGTATTATTACCGTAGCGGCAGCGTAAAACAGGAACTGACAGGAAATTCGCTAACTGAATTTTTGCTCAAAAAAGCAGGGCAAACTTGGGATAATGTGATTGAGCCGCGAGCAACTTTCGCCGATATTGATGAAAAATCGGTTAAAGCGTATTTGGTAATGTCAAAAGAAAAGGGACGTTTGCCCGATGTAGAAGGCTTAACTACCGAAGAAATATTTGAAAAATTGCGGCTTACAGAAAACGGACAACTTAAACGAGCCGCCATAATTCTGTTTGGCAAAGACCCTTGCAGATTTTACCCGAATGTGTTTGTAAAGATAGGGCGTTTTGTCAAAGACGATGCTGATTTACGCTTTCAAGAAGTGGAAGAGGGCAATATTATTATTCTGTTACGCAATGTTTTAGAGCAATTAATCCAAAAATTTCTCATTCGGAATATCGAATTTGAAGGGATGTACCGCATTGAAACACCGGAATATCCCATGCCTGCATTGCGAGAGATGTTACTCAACGCGCTGGTACACCGCAATTATATGGGCAGTTTTATTCAAATTCGAGTGTATGACGACAAGATTTTTATTTGGAATGATGGCGGTCTGCCGGAAGGTATAAGTTTAGAGTCATTGAAGCGCACACATTTTTCAAAACCACGAAACTTGCTTATTGCCGATGTGTGTTTCAAAGGTGGTTTGATTGATTCTTGGGGACGAGGCACACTTCGCATTATTGACACCTGCAAAGAGGCGGGACTTCCCGAACCCGAACTGATAGAGCGAGACGGAGGTTTTTTGGTAACGCTTTTCAAAAATAATCTTACCGAAGAACAATTAAAAAAACTCGGACTGAATGAAAGACAGATAAAAGCAGTAGTATATGTAAAAGAAAAAGGAAAAATTACCAATAGCGAGTATCAAGAAATAAATAAGATTTCTGAAAGAACGGCTTCGCGTGAATTATCAGAACTTGCTAAAACCAATGTATTAGAACAAGCAGGTTCTTTTGGGGCAGGAAGTTATTATCAATTAAAACGCCATAATAACGCCAAAGCCGCCACAATAACGCCACGATAACGACATGGCAGTTATTTGGCGGATAAATTCACCCGCCGCCACGAAATGAAAATTGATGATTCAGGTTGAAAATAAGAGTGTTTGTGACGGTATAAAAAACAAGTACTATTTTTTTACCACCTTAAGAAGACTTGTTGTCATGTAGTTTCTCAATCCACGTTATACCGTCACTTTCAACACCCATAAGTCAAAAAACTTTACTGTTGATTTATTTCTTTTCTCAAACAACCCTTTAATTAATAGCAGAGTTGAAAAAATAATAACCAAAAGTTTAAAATCTGTGCAAATATAAACTTAAAATTTATATTATGCAACTTTTAGTTATTATTTTTTGCTTCTAAAAGCCCGATTTTTGCAGTATGAAAAATTTAGAAAAATTAGGCGACCGTATAAGATTATTACGAATCGAGAAAAAATTAACCCAGGAAAATATGGCTAATGACCTGGGAATCTCTGTTACTGCTTATTCTAAAATTGAGCGGGGAAAGACCAATATATCTGTATTGCGATTGGGGGAAATTGCCGAAGTTTTGGGCGTGAGCACATTGAAAATTACTCATCCGAACATGGAATCCGGTATCGGCGATAATTTCATTGTAAAAGACCATGCTCCGCCTCAATATGGCAGTTTCGATACCCTTTCATTGGTACAGCACATTCATAAACTGCAAGAAGAAGTTACTCAACTCCACAAGGTGTTAGCCGATAAAGAAGATATTATCGCACTGCTAAAGGAAAAATTAACAGGGTAAGCGTCCTAATTTTTTAATCTTTTTAAGAACAACCGCGAGAGGGTATAAAGGCTGAGCAGGATAAATACAAAAACCGCCACGCGACCAATCATATCGCCATTGCGCACGTAGAAAGTAATATGCTCGTTAGCGTTGATGCTGCCTTTTAAAGCAGCCGGCTCCCACCATTCGGTGCGTTGTTCAATTTCGCCGCGTTGATTAATCAGGGCTGAGATGCCGGTGTTGGCGCTGCGGGCAATGCTCCGCCGTGTTTCAATGGCGCGCAGCGACGATTGGTGTAGCAGTTGTTTATATCCTGCCGTATTTCCCCACCAACCATCATTCGAAATAATAAACATCAGATTTGCGCCGTTCTTGATATATTCCGTGTAAAAACGTCCGTAAATTCCCTCGTAGCAAATAGCCGTTCCCACCCGAAATGGTCGTCCGGGAACTGTAAACACCTTGCGTACCGAATCCACTCCGCAGGTACCGATGCTACCACCCAAATCAATATAAAAATTTTCTAAAAAACGGAAAAACTTCGGATAGGGAGTTTTTTCTACACCAATTACTAATTTCGATTTATGATAAATTTGAATAGCCGTATCAAGCGTAATTTGCAGGGCGGTGTTGTAAGTCTCAATATAGCCGTCCGCTATCTTGCGGGCGGTTTCTGTGGGGCGCTTACCGGTATAATACCTGTGATAAGTAGTAGCGCCTATTACCATAGACAACCGCGGATATTGCGCTATAAAATCATATAAGCGCCGGATAGTGTACATCTGTTCTATGCCTTGTTCATTAATACCGCTTAGCGCCGTTTCTGGACCAACAACATAATCGGTAGCAGCATCGACATTCGCTGCAGCTAAGGATAAGAAAATATTCAACTGTTGCTCGCCCGACATTCCGTTGAATTTATCGTTATAGGGGTCAATATTCGGCTGCACCACCACCACATTGCAAGGCGATATTTTTTCTTCGTAAGTATAAAACCGCAGCAAAGAAGCAGCTATCGGCAGGAATATTAGAATGAATAATAACAAGTGACGAGTGACGAGTGACGAGTGACAGGTAAATAATCGCCTACGACAATCTTGTAACTCGTAACCTTGTACCTTTTTACCCTGTACCCTGTACCTCAAATAAGCGAACAATGACAAATTAACCAACCACACCCAGAGCGAGCCGCCAAGCACACCGGTGTACTCGAACCATTGAATAAGGTGAATATCTTTGAAAAAGCCGTTCCCAAGCACCAACCAGGGCCATGAAATTTCAGCATCAAAATAAAAATACTCCCAGGCTATCCATAAAGCCACTAAAAAGGCATAACCGATAGCAGGGGTGGTTTTCTTTTTCACCCATCGGAACAGGGCAAAAATCAAAACCATCTGGGCGCTGTTGCCAATAATAGCCCCCACTGCGCCGAACAAGGTAGCCTGGTAAATCCAATAAGTGGTAATGATATTCCAAACAAGAAAGGCGAGGGTATAATATTTCCAGCATCCGCGGGCTTGTCGGCGGGTAAAGTCTTCTTCGAGCAGCAGCAAAGGGAGCCAAGCCACTAACAGGATAAGCCCCGAAAAGGGAGTGTGCCAGGGCAAACCCAATAAAACAGCGCTTAACAGCGCAAGCAAAAGGTTACGTTTCAGCATGAAATATTAATATCTGCAATAAAAATACAAATTTACCAAAAGAATTTGTAACTTTGTGTATATTTTTACCGGAATATTTATGTTGGTAACATTGATAAAAGGTATTTTGGTGGGTCTGGGAGCATCTATACCTTTGGGACCTGTTGGGGTATTGTGCATACAGCGAACCTTGAGCAAGGGGCGCTTATCGGGATTTACTTCCGGTATGGGAGCGGCTTTTGCCGATACCATCTTTGCTACCATTGCCATTCTGGGCTTAGCCTTTGTGACAGGCTTGTTTGAAACTAACCGCAATATATTCCTGATAATAGGCGGGTTAATTGTTGTGGCGGTTGGCGTCAAAATTTATTTCGATAATCCTATTAAGCAAATCAGGCAAAACAGGCGCGGACAACAACGTTTATTCGAAGATTTTATTTCGGTATTCGCACTTACCGTATCCAACCCGGGGGCTATATTTCTCATTTTGGGCATGTTTGCCTTGATGGGCTTAGACATTGACAAGGAGTCGAGTCATTTGAGCATTAGCATAGCCTTGTGCGGCGTGGTTATAGGCTGTACGCTATGGTGGTTTACCTTGAGCGGCGTGATTAGCCTGTATCGCAGGCGCTTCAGAATAAGGCAGTTGTGGACTATTAACCGCGTAGCCGGCACAGTCATTGCCATATTAGGCGTCATTTCCGTTGTTAACGGGTTGTATCATTGGTTAAAGCCGCTGTTGTAAATCAGGAAAGCTGCAACATGCGGGTGATGAAAAATAAAATGTACCTTAAATATTCTGTTAGTCAGAAATAATAAATTATAGATAATAGATGCTCATAGACACTCATGTTCATTTGGCTGTTGACGACTTTGCCCATGATTTGCCCGAAGTGCTGGAACGGGCGCAGGTCGCCGGAGTTCAAAAATTTATTATTCCGGGGGTGGATCGTGATTCCTATTTCAAGATGATGGAAGTTGTGCGCCGCTATCCCGACAAATGTTTTCCCGCCATAGGCTTGCACCCCATTGATGTGTTTGCTAATTGGCAAGAGGAGTTGGATTTTTTGGAAGAACAATTGGGCAAACATACCTTTGTAGCTATCGGCGAAACAGGAATGGACTTATACCACAACAAGGCGCATGTAGCGGAGCAACGATTAGCCTTTGAAAGGCAAATTAATTTGGCGCTTCGTTACGACCTGCCGTTGATTGTTCATTCGCGCGATGCTTTCGAGGAACTATTTGCCGTGTTGGATAAATTCAAAGAGAAAGCGCTTCGCGGTGTATTTCACGCTTTTTCGGGCAGCATCGAAATATTTCGGCGCGTTCAAAAATATGGTGATTTTAAGATGGGTATAGGCGGCGTGGTTACATTTAAGAATGCAGGACTTGCAAATGTGGTAAAAAATAGCGACCTTAGCGATATTATTTTGGAAACCGACGCTCCGTGGTTAAGTCCCGTGCCTTTTCGTGGGCAGCGCAACGAAAGCGCCCATTTGACATATATAGTGGCTAAAATAGCCGAACTTAAAGGCTGCTCGCGGGAAGAAGTAGAAGAAACAACCACCCGCACCGCCAAAACGCTCTTTAAATTTATAAGGTGAAGGGTGAAAGGTAAAAGGTAGTTCAAAATTTAAGAATTTAAAGATTTAAGAATTTAAAAACATAATGAATAACAACTAAATAACTATTAAATAACTTGTAACTCGTAACTAAAAACTCGTTTCACGCTTAACCCCTCACGCTCCACAACAAATCAACAAATAAACAACATATATGACCAGCATCTTGGTAATTTACACCGGCGGCACCATAGGCATGAAACAAAATCCTAAAACAGGGGTATTGCAGCCCTTCAATTTTGAACAAATCAGGGAAGAAATGCCGGCATTGAACAAATTCGGCTTTACCATCCACGCCATCAGCCTCGACTCTTTAATTGATTCTGCTGATGTGCAGCCCGATTTTTGGGTAAAGCTATGCCATGTTATTGCCAACAACTATGAGCAATACTGCGGCTTTGTCATTCTTCACGGCACCGATACCATGGCATATACCGCATCGGCGCTCAGTTTTATGCTGGAAAACCTTGAAAAACCGGTAATCCTCACCGGCAGCCAGCTTCCCATAGGCGCTATTCGTACCGATGGCGCGGAAAATATCGTATCTGCCATTGAAATTGCAGCTGCTCAATATGAAGGGCGCCCTTATGTGCCCGAAGTATGTATCTTTTTTGAAAGCAAACTGCTGCGCGGCAACCGTACTTCCAAATACAGCGCTGAGATGTTTCGGGCATTCCGGTCGGGTAACTATCCCGCCCTGGCTGAGGCAGGAATACATATCAAATTTAACCTCAACAGCATATATCGTCCGAAAGAATGGGGGAGGTCCCTGCGCCTGTACACCAATTTAGATACCAATGTTGGGATTCTGAAGATTTTTCCGGGCATTAATCCTCAATTAATGAAAAGTATGCTCTCTCATTCCGGATTACGCGCCGTAGTGTTGGAAACTTACGGTTCCGGAAATGCGCCTACAACTTCTTGGTTTATAGAAACTTTGAAGGCTGCTGTGGACAAGGGGTTAATTTTGGTAAACGTTAGTCAATGCCCTACCGGAAGCGTAGATATGGAAAAATACGCTAATGGACTTGCATTAAAAGAGATAGGTGTAATTAGCGGTTATGATATGACTACAGAGGCTGCTGTTTGCAAGCTTTTTTCGCTTTTAGGACAACATCAAGATAATGAAAAAGTTAAATCCTTATGGCAAAAAAATATTAGGGGTGAAATGACTGATAATTGAAATTTTATTCGTACATTGCGCTTTCTTTTAAAGTAAAAATTAAAAATTATTAAATAAAATTGTTTAACATTTCAAACTATTAAAAACATCATGAAAAAACTATTTATGGTACTGACCGTCATCGGTCTTATGGTTTTTAGCGCACAGTATGCCGTTGCTCAAGATTCTGCATCTCAAGAACGAGCACTTGACAGACCTGTTCATCAACAATTGAAAACCTACTTTGTTGAAGGTGGCGCCGGATTTATGGGTATAATCATGGTTACGCTTGTATTGGGCTTAGCTGTGGCTATTGAGCGTATTCTTTACCTTAACTTGTCAACGGTAAATACCGAAAAATTATTGAAGAAAGTGGAAGAAGCCTTAGCTAATGGCGGCGTTGAAGCTGCTAAAGATGTTTGTCGTAATACGCGCGGTCCTGTAGCGAGCGTTTTATACCAAGGTTTATCCCGTATGCACGATGGCGTGGAGGTAGTAGAGAAAACAATCTCTTCTTACGGCGCCGTACAAATGGGTCTGTTGGAAAAAGGCTTACCCTGGGTTCAATTGTTCATCGCTATTGCGCCTATGATCGGGTTCTTGGGAACAGTTATCGGTATGATCATCACTTTCGACGATATTCAGATTCAAGGCGATATTTCCCCGAACATTGTGGCAAGCGGTATCAAATTTGCTTTGATTACAACTGTAGCGGGGTTGGTGGTAGCTATTACCCTCCAATTGTTCTATAACTACATCCTTACAAAAATTGACAACTTGGTGGTGGATATGGAAAATTCCAGCATATCCTTTATTGACATCGTGGTTAAGCTTAACAAATAAATCGAAGATTGATTATGATGAAATTTGTTAAATATTTTAAATGGCTCCTGCTCGGGATTACGATTGCTATTATTGTTGTGTTCTTCTTTGTGCGTAACACCGAAGACCTGAACAATATCGGCATGTACCTGAGTTGGGCGTATATCCTTTTAGGCATAGCTGTTGTCTTGTCTGTGGGATTGCCTTTTATGTACATAGCGCAAAAACCTGAAATGTTGAAAAAAACATTGTTGAATTTTGGCGCCTTGGTTGCTGTCCTTGTGATAGCTTATCTCTTAGCCTCAGACGATCCGATAAAGCTGTTTAACGACAAGTTGTCTTCTACTGCAGAGTCGAAAATAGCGGGTCTCAGCCTTAATGCTATGTATATTCTCGTTGGAATTGCAGTATTGTCGCTTCTTGCAGGCGGTGTCCGCAATATGATTAGAAATCGTTAAAAACAGTAAAATTATGGCAAGAGCAGCAGGTGAAATTAATGCAGCCTCAATGGCCGATATTGCGTTTCTGTTGTTGACATTTTTCTTGATGACGACAACCATGAATGTTGATACCAGCTTAGCCCGTCGTTTGCCGCCTATGGTTGAGGACCAAAAAGAGCAAGAGAAGGTAGAGATACATCGCCGGAACATTATGGTAGTGCTTATCAATAAATACGACCGTCTTTCTGCAAATCGCCAACCCATGGATGTAGGCATGCTAAGGGAAGCGGTGAAGGAGTTTATTACGAATCCTACAGAAGACATCACTAAGCCGGAAAAAGAATTGAAAACAATAGCCGGTATTAGAGGTGAAGTTTGGGTGTCCAAAGGAGTAATATCTTTACAAAACGACCGCGGAACCAGTTATGGGGCATACATGGCTGTGCAAAATGAATTGGTAGCAGCCTATACGGAATTGCGTAATGATTTTTCAATGATGCATTTCGGCAGGTCATACGCATCTCTTGACGATGAACAGCAGGAAGCAGTAAGGCAGGCAATTCCGCAAACCATTTCGGAAGCGGAACCTGTAGAAATTAAAAAGAAATAACAGGAGGACGTTAATATGGCAATCGCAAAAAAACGCAAACGTAAAGTACCCATGATTAGCACAGCATCTCTTCCGGATATTGTGTTCATGTTGTTATTCTTCTTCTTGACGGTTACTACGCTTCGTCAAACCGAGGAGTTAGTAAAGATAAGACTGCCGGAAGCATCGGAAGCAGCTAAAATTGACCGGAAAGATTTAACGTGCTATATTTATGTAGGTACTCCGGTGCCGGCACAACAAACCCGTTACGGTACTGATTCCCGTATTCAGCTCAACGATTCTTTCAAGGAAGTTTCGGATATCCGCGACTTTATTGCCTCCGAGAGAGAAAGAAGGTCAGAATACGACCGTCAGTTTATGTCCACATCATTGAAGGTGGATTCAGAAGTACGTATGGGTATTATCACTGATATCAAACAGGAATTGCGCCGTTGCAGCGCTTTGAGACTCAATTATTCTGCCAAAAAAGGAGGGCATAAATAATTCAGAATAAAACTATCATTAAAACGCTCATCTTGGAAAGATGGGCGTTTTTTTGTGGCTTGTTGAAACAAGCCTGAGAAGATAAAATTATTCATTGAACTGCAACTCTTCCTCCACTTGCCGCAATCGTTCCATGCAGAATGCCAATAATTCGTTGGCGCGTTTCATTTCTACCGAAAGGCTGTCAATGTCGGCTGTGCCGCTTTTCAGTTTGTTGACAATAGCCTCTAATTCGGCTTTAGCCGCTTGATAATTCGTAGTAGTATTGGTTTTCTTCGTAGGCATATTTCTTCTTATTTCGTTTGTAAATTATAATTTCTAATGGTGAATTTGCCTTTATGCAGGGTGATTTCCATTTCTTCCTGCGGGTGAATAGCGGTGGGGTCGGTGAGCGCTTTTCCCAGTTGCCGTACTACCGCATAGCCACGCGCCAGCACATTATACGGATTATAACTTTGCAGGTCGTTGGCGTAGAGTTGCAACTTAAACTGCTCCTGTTGTAATTGCTTTCGGCTGTATATGGCAAGCTGTTCTTTTAATAAAGAGAGCGCATGTTTTTCTTTATTTAACACAGTAACAGCAATGTTTTCCATAATGTCGCCAAGCGCTTCCAGTTCTGCTTCCTGCGAGGCTAAACAATCAATGAGGTAATCGGCTACGGCAGTAGGGGTTTTTAACGATTGATGCGCCACCATATCAACTACGCTTTCATCTTTATTATGCCCTATGCCGGTGAGTATGGGCAGAGGGAATTGGGCTACATGTGCAGCCAGCGTATAGTCGTCGAAGCATATCAAATCGGCTGTTGCGCCGCCGCCGCGGATGATAGCTACCACATCAAAAGCTTGTTGACTGTTATTGATAGTATCGAGCGCAGTGATGATTTCAGCAACTGCTGCAACGCCCTGTACCGATGATGGGAAAAGGGTTACAGCAAAGGTATAACCTGCATCATTCTCGTATAAATGATGAATGAAGTCTTGATACCCCGCTGCCTGCTCCGATGAAATTACAGCAATACGTTGCGGCAACAGCGGAAATTCCAGTTCGCGATTCATATCAAAAACTCCCTCGCTTTGCAGTTGTGCGATGGTGTTGCGGCGTTGCAGCGCCATACTTCCAACAGTATAGGAAGGCTCTATGTCGGTAATGTTCAGGCTTATTCCATACAAGGTGTGAAACTGTATATTCGCTTTTACCAAGACCTTCAGTCCGGCAGACAGGGGGCGCCCTGTGCTGCTTTCAAAATAAGGCTTAATCAGACGAAAAGTCGAAGCCCAAATTGTAGCGGCAACTTTGGCTTTCAGTTGTTCGCCGTTTTCTTCTTTTTCTATTAAGGATAAATAACAATGCCCGCTTGCGTTGGTTTTGATTTCGTTAATTTCGGCGGTAAGCCAATAGCTGTCGGGCAAGCCGCTTTCTATCGCCTGCTTAGCCTTATCAAGCAATTCCGATAAATTAATGCCGGTAGTTGTTTCTCTTTTCACCCTAACAGCTTGCATAACAATCACATTTGGTATTGGTAAATTTATTGCGATTTTCAATTACTCATACCTCAGCGCCTCAATGGGGTCGAGGAGGGCGGCGCGGCGGGCGGGAATGTAGCCCGAAGCAATACTCACCCCAAAGCATAGCGTTATACCCACGAATATCCACAGCCAAGGGATAATAAAGGAAGAGCCGATAAGCATGGAAATGGAGTTGCCCGCAATGATACCCAAGGCAATTCCCACAAGTCCGCCGATTTGCCCGATGACAATAGATTCAAAAAGGAACTGCTGCTTGATGGTGTGCGCCTTGGCGCCAATAGCTTTGCGTGTGCCGATTTCGCGCGTGCGTTCATTTACCGATACCAGCATGATGTTCATTAAACCAATGGCTGCGCCCAGCATGGTTATGAAACCAATAACAATGGCAGCCAGCGTAGCATAGCTCATAAAATCGAGCATCATCTCAGCTAAAGCATCGCTGCGCTCAATATTAAAGTCGGTTTCCATATCGGGCGAAAGGCGGCGTATCAAGCGGAAAGTGGACTCTGCCTCGCCGATAGCCATGTTTAAATTCTCGGCTTTGAGGGGTGTAATTTCAATAACGAAATTTTGATTGGGACGAGAGAAAACATTGCGTCCGTTACTTATGGGGATAACCATTGTGCGGTCGGGTCCTCCGCCGAAACCTGTACCTTTTTGCTTAAAGGTACCGATAACGCGGTAGCGGTTGCCGCCAACGGATACATATTCATCAATGGGATTGCGGTTTTTGAACAGGCTGTTGGCAATTTCGGAGCCAATCACAGCAACAAAATCGCTGTTTTCCACTTCGCGCGGCGAGAACATGCGCCCCTTGTCAATTTCAGCGCCCGATGTAAGCGGATAACTTTCGGAAACGCCCAACAATGCAATGTTCGGGTTGGTTTTTTCAGTACTGCTTTTTACAGTCGCTGCGCCGGAGAGATAAGTGCGCAGGGTGATGTGTGCGGGAAATTCGTACCGTTCTTTGAACTCTGTGGCTTGTTGGTAAGAAATATAATTAAAACTGCGCTTGCGCACTTTTTTGTTCATCACTTGAAAATTATTTCCTCGGCTCTGAATAGAAAAAGTATTGGCTCCCATCAAACTGAAATCATCTGAAATAGAACCTTTTAGCGCATCAATGGCAGTAAGGATGCCTACCAAAGCCATAATCCCAAAAGCAATGATTAAAATCGTCAGCGTTGAGCGTAAACGATTAGTCCTAACCGCTGTAAGTGAAACTTTAAAATTTTCGCGAATTAATGAGGGTATCAGTTTCATAAGGGAAATAAAAACAATCTAAACGGTAAAAGTACAAAAAAATCATTTATTAACACTATCTTTGCGCCCAAAATCACAATAATATGAAAAAAGAATACACAACAGGTGTGAAGCGTAAGACGTTAGGCGTTAAGCGTGAAGGGTTAAGCGGAAGGCGGAAAGCGGAAGGCGGAAGGCGTGAAGGGTACAGGGTGAAGGGTGAAAGGGTACAAGGTTCAAGGTTCAAGGATTCAGAATTTAAGGATTCAAGGGAAAAGCCTGCCAGAAGACGTAAAGCTGATGACTCGTCACCCGTCACTCGTCACTCGTCACCCGTTACTCGTCACTCGTCACGCAGCGCTCGCTCTACCGATAGACCAGCGTCATTGCGAGGTTCGCGCAGCGAGCCGAAGCAACCTCGCCCTCGACGTTTCAATGAACCACGAAGCAAGGATTTTGAAGATAAGAAACCAAGCGGAAGGCGTGAAGCGTTAAGCGATAAGCGTGAAGGCGGAAGGCGGAAGGCGGAAGGCGGAAGGCGCGAAGGGTACAAGGTGAAGGGTGAAAGGG
>Ga0209737_10002477_pt1 | contig 12929 bp, 9 predicted proteins | sample TergutCu122P3_FD_187284 | JGI IMG/M metagenome (GOLD analysis project Ga0209737, IMG submission 187284) | Cubitermes ugandensis P3 segment gut microbial communities from Kakamega Forest, Kenya - Cu122 P3 (SPAdes) (version 2) | ecosystem: Host-associated > Arthropoda: Insects > Digestive system >... | reverse complement strand
ACACTCCGAACAATATTGAATTGGGTTACACAATTCAGGACTACTGCATCCATTGTCAACAAGAAGCCTCCTGGTCTCCCTAGAACTGTACGAACACCGGAAAATGTGCGCCGAGTGGCACATGCATTTCAGCGTAGTCCTCAGCATTCTGCTCTTCACCATTCAATCGCCTTACACTCAAGCCCTAGAACCGTTCGACCCATCTTACATGAGGATTTAAAATTCCATCTTTTTAAAATTCAATTGGTGCAACAAATTCTTCCCCGTGATTTGAATCAACGGAGTGAATATTGCAGGAAACTCTTGCAAATGATCGAGAAAATGCCACAAACGTTCAAAGATGTGCCTTACCTCCATTGGAACTCACCTGAGTGATATTATCTTCAGAAAGTGACTTGAAAACGTAATGCTTTTCCATGTTACTTACCATTGTTTAGCTGGTTATCGTTTAATTTTCAATTAAAGTGTTCATTTTCAAGTTATTAATCGTCTAATTGTTTCTGCCCCACCCTGTATAAAGCAAGGTTATGTCATAACATTGGTGGCCTATTACATAATAAAACAAGGGAAATGTAGTTACAGCAACAAAGTACCAAGTTTAACACACAATCTGCTGACAAGGTAATGCATCCTGATTGAGAGTCATGACAGTGGTAAGGTATGAAATATGCAAAGATATTTTCAATTGTTGAATGCATGATTGCTACTGAAGAAGTTATTTTTGGTACGAAACAATGTCATAACACCAACATTTTATGTAAATGTATAAATAAAAACCACAAAAGGAGGACAAAATATACAAAACTTAAATTTGTAACAAGTTTAGATTGCTGTGCTTTTAAACCAAGCATAAATCCTGTTGAATTTCAACATTTAGCACCCTCAGAAATACAGATCATTCTTCTATGTTTATGTGCTTAATTTAAAGTTCCAATGTGAAAATTTGCCATTTCCAAACCACAGATACCATAACCTTAACTTGGGGGGGGGGTTTGGCTTGTCAATTTTAATTGGATCTAAGACCATTCACCCTCAACAGCATTTTACTCAGATCTACATTAATTCGTTGCTTGAGGATTAAATGACATGGTCATTTAGTTATGCATTGTGGTTCTTCAACATACCACTTCTTGGAAATCAAAACAGAGAATCACAAATGATAATATCCAACTGTGTTGAGCTAGCTCCATTTTACCTGAATATAAGATAAGATGATGCCCCATCACCACCTACAATTTTCAGTAAAATACCTATACAAAAGATGTTTATAGTTTTGTGCGCAATTATATGCTGACACATTTTTCAGGTGATGAGTTATGAAAAAACTGACATATTGTGGTAAATATGGCAAATGCAACATAAAGGTTACCTCTTTGCCATCTGTGAATGGCAAACAAAAATAAAAATCCCAGAAATAATCAAAAACTTATGATGATGGGCTGCAATTCCTGTCAATGTGCCTTGCCCAAAATTCCCACAAGTGTGCCAACTCACCTGCAATAGGTGGTTCTCCTGACATAACATGACCTCCACTAAGCCCAGAAGGTCACTGCAAGTTCCTGCCCGGTCGTTGCCAGCTGTATCCACACATTCCAAGAGGTGATCCACTAAAGGGTAGCACACCTATACAAGGAAAGCATCTCATGTTGAAAACATCTGTACCTTACCTACAAACAATAATGAATTAAAGTTTTGTTTCTTAACCATTATCGTACTAACGCACCGAATCCTCTTAAATCGGCATCTTACGAACACAACCATCCTGGTGCATTGCGGCCATTTAAATGCTTCGTACACTCATGCAGGGGCTCAGAATTATAGCCCAACTCATATCCACATTATATAATGATTTGTGGTCAGATTCACACTCCGGCCATTTTCCCCAATTATGCACCTCATGAGTAGCAGCTTCTAGCCTCCCTGTAATCTTCGGAACCTCGTATGTTTGTTTTTATGCTAAGCAAATGACACCTTTCATTTCCTTCTGAAGAATCGTGCTATGCAGTTCGTTCATCCCAGTACTCTGTCAACACATTCCAATGTGAAGCCTCATTCACTCTGCCAAGCATTGCTGTTACAGGAAGTCTAATTATGACGGCATGCTTTGTAGAAGAATTTTCTTGCTGTGTACCCCACAGCAAAGAAGTATGTCATTTAGTGACTCATATAACCGAGGCGTGTCCAGAAAGTAAAGATACAACACGTGTAGGCCGATAGGGAAATTTTTAATGCTTATTATGGCAAAACTGCCATCGACCTTGATCCTTTACCTGTGAGACGTGCTTGTTTGACAGTGGTAGAACTGGCTTTGAGTGAGACGTGTTTGAAATGGCAGCGCCAATCCAAAGTCCCACTAAATGCGAGGGGCATTCCATCATACGGTTTCTCAACGCAAAATGTGAACGTCCAGGGGAAATTCACAAACAAATTGTTGCTGTTTATGCTAACGTTATGAATCGGCAAAATGTGGCGAAGTGGTGCCATGAATTCTCCAAAGGAAGGACTATGTTCACGATGAACAAAGGAGCAGTAGACCATCTTTGATCTCTGACGACCTTCTTCAGGAAATTGAAGGAGAAATTTGCGCAAATCGATGCATGACGATAAGAGAATTGCATCACACCATTCCTGAAGTGTCTAGGACCACAATTCATGAAGCTGTGACAGAAAAATTAGGGTAAAAAAAATTGTGCGCATGCTGGGTGCCCAGAATGTTAATGGATGATCACAAAACACTTCTGGAAAAATTGAAGTGGGATATATTGGACCATCTGCCATACAGTTTGGACCTCGTGCCCAGTGATTTTCATGTTTCCAAAACCAAAAATCCCTTAAAAGGGTGTTATTTTGAATCCCTTCAAGATGGTCAAGAACATGGTGCTAAGGAAAACTGTATAATAATGAACTTCAAGACTTGTACTCCTTACTAAATTCCATTAGGATGATCAAATCAAGAAGGATGAGATTGGCAGGGCATGTTGCATACAGGGTTTTGGTTGAAACTCCTGAAAGGAAAATATCACTTGGAATACATGAGGCAAAGAAGAGTATCATATTTAAATGGATCTTAAAGCAACAGGGGAGAGTGTGCGCTGTATTAATCTGGTTCAGGGTTGTCACATGTCATAGGCTCTTGTCAAAAGTTAATGAACCTTCAGCTTCCATAAATGTGGGTAATTTCTTGACCAAGGGCATACTAACTTCTCAGTTAGTTACTTTGTTAGATTACTGAGTAATTATATCTACCATTTATGGCATCATACAAGAACAAATGATTTATGTGATAACTGTGCACAATGCACCTTACAGCGACTTCAATGAACTAAAGCAATGATCCCCAGTGTCAAAAACTGAAGTGGCACATAGTCTCACGACATTACCCTCAGATCTCTCTTGAGACGTTCAGCATTACGAGTTGAACGTAATTCATCAATGCCAACAGTAAACACCATAACGTGAAAAACTGAAGTTAGCAGTCGATTTAGAAGCCTTTCACTGGCACCGCAAGCTGCAGCAATGAGTGTTACACTGTAACAAATACAAATGGACACTTAGTGACAAAAACTTCTGCTAATGTCTAACTTACTTTTAATTCTTAGATTCTGCTGACATTCAGGAGAGATGTCAATGTACAGGAAGCTGCTTGCTTCTGTAATGCGATGTTCTACACTTTTTGAGCACAGCATGATAACATACGTAACTGCCTACTGCCTATATAATGTATGCATCCTCTATTAATTAATTTTTTTGACTCTGGTATTTAGAGCTTAATAACATTTGTTACACAAGGTCTTACTTACTTACTCAATGGAGCAGAGTCCTTTTGAGAAGCTAACTGGTTCTCAGCTAGTCAAATTCCCCTCACTTTATGGAACCCAAAGGTTCATTACCGTGTTTACAAGAGCCTGCCACACGTCCCTATCCTGAGCCAAATTAATCCAGTCTATGCCCCTCCATTCCACTTCCTGAAGATTCAGCTTAATATTATCCTCCCATCTACTCCTGGGTTATTACACAAGATGTACAATTTAAAAAAAGTATGAAACGTAAAGCATTTAAAAGCAAATGAATTAATGAAATGAACATTTTATGTTACGTACATTTTCTGAATATCATCTATTCTTCTCAAAAGATATCCTTTCATGATAGGTACTGCATACTGTGCATAAGTATATGTATGTATGTGCATTCTGGCACATTTTTTCTTAGATTATGAGTATGAGGGGATGAATGTTTGGATCCACATCATTAGGGAGGATGAAAATCAGATATATATGCCACATTATGATATTTACAAGGAATTTCTGATGATATCTTTGGTGTTTTGATTCCATGTAGACTTGTAGGTTTACACTAACATTTCATAAGAATGTGCTGCCACCATCTGCATAGTTGAGGAAATCATAGGCAGCCATACTTGTAGTGTCAAAACTCAGAAATGCCTACTGTGAGAGTCCTGACAAATGACACTCACCAAATTTGGAACCTAAATGCAGAAACAGTTTCTTTCACTTTGGTTTGATGGCAATGACAAATGAACCACTGGAGTTAGGTATGTTAAATTTCATGCAAAGATCATAAACATTCCTAAACATAAGTGTTGAGGTTATGTCTGAGATAATCCACATGTAATAATTTTTTTTACATAAGTAAAAGAATTCATAGGAAAACAGACATGTACATCTTGGAATGTATGCAACAGAAAAGTAAACAATAAGGTATGCTAGTAGTTTATTCTGGTGAAAGTGCACATGTAATTCATATCATCCACTACACCACATTTTTGATCTGGCAGTGCTGCTCTTTGTTAGTGTCAATCCAGGAAAATCCAACAAAATTATGTTCAGCACTTCTACCAATTGTATTTTACACTCCTGAATGGTCTATAAACCCACCTGAACAGCAGTCAAAGTGCAAGTCCACCACACGCAGAAAATATATGTCTGTTGGACCTATTCACTGTAATTAAAAGAATCCTATCATCTGCAACAGCAATGCAAGTAACTATCCTGGGAAGGCATATGTCCTTACCTGTCTTCTCTAACCTTCCAAACAACTGTTGTCTCTTGTGTTGATGTGCTCCTCAGTACAACAGACTGTGATTTCCCAAACATGTGTACCCCATTCAGAGATGCAATCACAGAGAAAGGGAGCTGGAACAGGTCAGGAACACAGCATTGCATTATGTATAAAAATGACTCCATTATTAAGAGTTCAAAGGGTGAATATTTGAACATTTTCCTTGGGGACCTACAGTCCACATTTATAGAAAATAACTCTTACTTTATTTATGACTTCAATTACATTAATTATTATATTAGACAAACTACTGGTTAATATACTGCATATCAGCCATTTGCCTTCTCTCGCATCATTAAATTGGGTCATATTATATAAGCTGACTTGAACATCTAGTGATCCTTCATGACTGTACCCAAACTGAATCTTGTATCTCGCTAAAAATAAATTATACATGAGTGTTCACCATTGTTCTGAATACATGCCATTTACCTTGACCATTTTAAAAAAGACACAATGAAATAATGTTTACTGGGGTGTGGTTTTAAATGAATCATTCTGTACACACACTACACTTACTTCTGCATTATGGCTGCAGACATATGCACTATTTGTTACAAGTGTTTGTCCAGTAGAGATAATGATATTGCTAGGGAAGTTAGTGGTATAGGACCTATTAAAGGACACAACAAGTATGCAAAACTACTCTTGCCTGTTATTTTGTATGAGTGTGAAATATGGTCTGACATTTATTGAAGGACAGGACACAGATTGACAGTGTTTGAGAACCAGGTGCTGAGGAAGATAATTGGAATCAAACAGACGTAACAGAAGGTTGGACAGAACTGCATAGTCAGGAGCCTTATGATTTGTTCTCCTTGCAAATATTAAGGGCGACAGACCCACAGACGATTTTATGTGTCTGGGAATGTAGCGCATACACAGTGGAAGAGAGATGCATATAAAATTTTTGTTGGAAAACCTGAAGAAAAATACCACTTGGAAGGACAGGAGGCCAAACTTCAAATGGATCAGGATGGCAAGTACGGACGGCATTAATCTGGCTGGCGACAGGGATCAGTGGCCCTTCCCGTAAACATGATGATGCGTCTTTGGATTTCATAAAAGGGGGAGGAATTTTTCTCTAGCTTAACGTCTGTTCGATTCTGAATACAGGCGTTGATTCATGTTTCTTCATGAATCTAACTTCACCTAACCTAAACTGGAATTTACACACAAAAACCGCACAGAAGGTACTTTGATGGGAGGACCCAAACCGTACTCTGCACTTCAACAAAAGGCATAACAAAGAAAGATGAAACTACCGGGGGTGTGAAGAAAGACACTTGCGGTTGTTATACTAACAGGTTCGCAGTCCCCTCTTTTCCTGGTAAACAGTGGTAATCCACCAGAAGTTGTCAAACACATTATATGAACAACCATAATACAAGCTGAAGAGAAGCAACTGTTCACTAAAACACACACACACGCATACAAACACAGATCATATAACTGAACACCATTAGCAAAGTTTATTCCTTTTGAAGTCCTGCCCACACGCTGTACTTATACCACTTATACTTTAGATGCTTCCGCTATAGTTCGGGCGTTCTCGCTTTCGCCGTCAACTAGTGCTGCCAATGTAAAACCACAAGCAGTGATCATGCACACAGGTGACATCCGTTAATGCAGTGATGCATACATGGATATGTCCCACCCACTGAACAAGCTTGTTCAACGCGTTCGCGCATTTGCGAAAAACGCCCATTGCGTTTATCATGTCAGTCCGTCTGTCCACATTTTTCAGCACGGCTACCGCTGGGCGGATTTACGTGTAGGAACTTCACGAAAATCTGCCTAGAATTTCCAAAATTGGTTAAAATAGGGCAAATATGTCCCACAGTTTACTTGAAGACCCAAGTGCGTTTTGTTGTTGCCTGCGACATGAAATCGCTGTAGAAACTCTCTCTTCGAGTGAAATGGCTATTTGGAAAGCCGAGGAGGTATAGAAATTACGCGAACGGGCCACAGTGTTACGTTATACAAACATTGCCAATCTTGTTATATCTCACATTGAGACAAGGACTGTGTCTATGAAATCTCTGTAATATTTTGTTTCCGGAAGTATTACTTATAGATACCCATGTAGTTATCTAGATGTTGCATTTTAATTACGATGAAACAAACGTATCTGATATTGCACAAAGACTTAGTGACATTTCTTTGCATGTTTGTAACACAATCCCTTTAATATTTGTCGGAACCAAAGTTTTTTGAACAGAAGTGCAGAGAAAAATAGAACACGTTATGCCCATTGTACATTTTCTGTAAATCTTGCAGTTTCCGAGACAGACGAGAATTGTTAGGCAATGAATACATTTCCTAATTCATTCAGCAACAGAGTAAAGGCCTAAGCCAATATCTGGCTTGTTTCATACTTTTGGATACTGTGTCGCTTCATATTCATCGTGGTTAGCCTACACACATATATTGTACAGTAGATCACCGAACAATTACTATTATTTTCCGAACACGCGAAGTTTATAAAACGCGTTTATTCTCGAAATAATTATTCCGCCAAATGTGTGGGTCTGCGTGTACATAAATGTTGAATTACAGTATGTTATATAAGTGCGTAAATAATTTCATTTAATGTGAATGCACTTCACAGATTACATTTTTTCTTGATAATATGATAACTTCTCAGCTGGTCAAGAAATTCCACACATTTTATAGAACTCGAAGATTCTCCGTATTCGGTGAGTAGTGTGAATCATGATTCACCTAATTACGCAGTTTTGTTCAACTCCTATTACTTCCTAGGTCTTTTTTTTATGGTTTTACAGCCGTAGTGGATCAAGAGCCTCCTCATTGTTGAGGTTCCGCAATCACACTCCGACTAACTACACTCTGAAGGAATCCTGTAGACCAGGGGTCTTCAACCTTTCAGACACTGCGGGCCACATTAACAATTTCAATGATGTCCGCGGGCCACTAAGCTATACCGGTATATACTGCGGTATTTAGAATTGTAAGTTGCTTTCCAGATTCACAAAGAACACCGTGCATATGATACTTTACAATTTTTATAGGATTTTATGTAGAACATGTAAACTTTACATGTTTTACATAAAATCCTATAAAAATAAATATTAAATAGACACGCTCCTTCGGCCATCTACCAGCCTCATGCGGTACTAAAGTAGTGAAATAAGAAATGAATGTTTTCTTCATGAATTTTTTTTTAAGTATTGATTGTTTTTACTTATCATGAGCCCTACTCCTACTTACACTCTTAAAGATGAGTTTGTTTATTATTATAGGACTTCATATATTTGTAAAGTATAAAATGCACAACGTTCTTTGTAAATGTAGAAAGCTTCTTACAATTCAAAATATCGCAGTATAGCTTAGTGACCAGCGGGCATCATTGAAATTACTTTTTATTTCATCGCGTTTGTAGTTATTTTTTCAAAATGGCCGGCGGGCCATGGCAAAGAGCTCCGCGGGCCGTGCGTTGAAGACCCCTGCTGTAGACGAATGATGGTCACACGTCACAGAGACCTCTACCTGACAACACTCACAAAAGGCGGAATTCGAAATCGCCATCCCAGCAAGCGAGCGTCCGCAGACGTACGTCTTAGACCGCGCTGTCGAGGCCCAAATATCTTCCTCAGCACCCTGCGCTCGAATAAAGTCAGCCTGTGTGTTTCGTTTAACGTGAGAGGCCAAGTTTCACAACCATAAAAAAAACAAGGGAAAATATTATAATAATGCAAATTTTGATCTTGGAGCTTTTATATAGCAAACGAGAAGCCCAGATATCCTGGAATGAATTGTAAGCAGGCGTTCACTGAATTTAATCTGCTCGTAATTTAATAATGCATTAAATTTTGACTTGTGGGCGTTGTTCCTAAATATTTGAAATCTGCCACATTTTCAAAGGACTCATTGTGCTGTCCTCTGCATTCTGCTGGCGTTACGTAAGCTTACGCATAGATTTTACAGTATTTACATATAGACCAACTTCCTTATTGGCGACATCAGTACTAAAATTTTCCAGCTTTTCGCATTAAATGTGTTACGTGAACAAGGTTGTTATCGTGTCATAGTTTCCTCTGCCGGCCGCGCCCACTTCAAGAAACAGCTCCTTTTATTGGTAATTCGCATTACTTCAACTCAACAGGCAATGTACGTGTAACGTAATATTGAGGCGCGTTCGTGCAAACATTGTTGCAGCGGAAAGCATCAAGTATTACACATTCAGAGTGTGTGTCTGTAGCTTTAGGTGTCCAGCATGTAAAGCGCATGCGCCTTTTTGTCATATGTGGCCTGCCCTGCTCTACAGTATTTTTCCAACTTATCTCACAAAGTGCACGAATTTGGAAAGAAAAAGTCACTGAACATAAAATGTGTGTTTTGGTTTTCTCTACAATTTTGTCTGAAACATTTCTCATTCTAAGAAGAAATGAGCGAGATGTAATCTAAAATGTACGAGGTATATTGGACTTCATGTAAGTACCCGTTATTCTTGTCCAATTTTAATGAAACTTGGGTCTTCACGAAAGACGTTCGAAAAATATTCAAATAGAAAATTTCAAGAAAATTCGTCTAGTGGGAGCCCAGTTGTTCCATGCGGACAGAAGATCAGACGGATGGACACACGGACGGACACGATGATGCAAATGATCGCTTTTCGCAATTTTTTGAACGCGCCCAAGAAGTAGAAAAACACGTTTAAGGTATTGGTATTTAGTGGTGTTTTGTGTTTGCGCATTTATAATTCAACAGAAAAGGTAGCACTTGCAAATTAAAAATTTATAGGAAACTGAACAGCTAAGGCACCACAACGTTTGCGTTATGGTTACGCCAAATGTGTAACTAGCAAAGTGATTGCTTTCAGCATTTCAAGACCGCCAGTGCAATGGAATATTGAAGACACAACGCAGGCGATACATAACGCACGATGCGGTAAGCCGCAGTAATTCTGCAACTGGTGTATTATGTCGAGGTTTGCTAATGAGTGGGAAAGTGATCGGGTAATCTTTTGAACGTGTTTTCGAGTATAAATCAGATTGCGTTGAGGTCTCCTTTCTTGGTTATATGTAATGCCTTCTGAGGTTCATTTTACACGTATTATTACCACCATCACAGTCATGCTCAGCTTGAAGGAGTAATCTGACGGGCTGTGTCGGTCCGCATTAAAATGTTTGTTCTGTTTCATTGTTATTGGATTTCCAATTTTTAGCGAAGCCGGGATGTCGCAGTCTGTGTAGTGACTAGGCTAGGAGCTGGTACGGGATTTACATTCTGACAGCGGTAAGCTATTTTGTTATTCTCCAAAATGTCCAGACCAATTCTGGGGACCATCCAACCTCCTGGTGTCGACGTTTGTTCTCGGAGGTAAGGCGGTCGGGGCGTGAAGTTGACCACTCACTTTCACCGAGTGCTGAGGGCAGAGCTGTACTTTCACTCCCGCTGTATTTCTTCATGGCGTGGACATGGGCTTTTTTAAATGCAGTAATCGGTAGGCTATAGCGACTCACTACGGGTTGAAGAGTCCAGGGATCGAATCTGGTGGGGGTGAGATTTTTCGCATCCGTCACACCGGCCTTGGGGCCTACCCGGCCGCCTGTACAATGGGTAACGGTTTCTCTCCCGGGAGGCAAAGCGGCCCTGGCGTTAACCGCCCACCCTCATATAGCGCCGACGTTAGAGAAAGAGTAGAGCCATACCTCCACTCCTCGTCTGTGCCTTTATGGCAGGTTATAGGGTGAACTTTACCTATTTACATCGGGTGTGTGAATGTGCTTGAATTACCCACCGGCACATGAATATGGGTGCGACTGTGCTGCCCTTATTATTTAGTCCTCTGGATGAGCGTGAAGTACACAAAAGAAGGTACCTCCGTACTAGACTACATGTCACATTTCGAACACACATTAATCTACGACAAATTAAAAACAATAGATTTTGCAGGATTTTATGGCTGTCAATTGACAAGGCGTGGGGCGGGTAGCGTAGTCGGTATAGCGACTGCCTACTGGCTGGACGGTCGGGGATCGAATCCCGGTGGAGGCGAGATTTTCCGCACCTGTCCAGACCGGCCCTGAGGTCCACCCAGCCTCCTGTACAGTGGGTACCGGGTCTTTCCCGGAGGTAAGTTGCGGCCGGGGCGTGACGCTGACCCCTCACCCCCTCCTAGTGTCCAGGTAAAAAATAGAGTAGAGTTACACCTCTACTCTCCCTAAGGGCCTTTGTGGCCTATGAAAGGGTGAAACCTACCTACCAATGATAACGCGACGATAAACGTTACTATCTCCTAGCGGACTTTGTAATCCAAGGTCACAGGTACAAAGTCGCATGCACATTTGTACGAGGACGCGTAGGCAAGATCGCAGCGTGACCTGTTTCGAGTAAGTTTTTTTTTTTACTTGCTGGCAGTAGATTGTCTGGTGTCAGAACACAGAAAGAAAGAAATCCTTGTTGACAAAAGACAGCTATGTTGAAAATTATGAACATCCGTAAATCGTAAACAAATGTATGGCGTTGCTTTATTCCGATAAGTATGCCTCACTGTGTGACCACGTACACAACACGGGTTCTGGATTGTGCGTGGCCTATCCTGCTGGATTGTTTCAGTATCGCAGTGCTCCGTAAGCGCGGTTGCCATTTTTCACGGAAGTAAGTCGAAAGTGTGATACTGTATTAAATGACATAAGGTATAAAAGTCAAACGCAACAAAATTTATTATTTTTCATAAGGTTAAGTAAATGACGACATGTTTCGGCCTTTTACTCTAATGAGGCCATCATCAGGTCAAACACAGGTAACCTGGAGAGGAGTTTACTAAGTTACATATTACTGTCGTTATAGGCAGAAGCCATTGAAGAACCGAGATCTCTTTCTTTCTTTGAGGTAGTGTAAGAGTACACATAGATTGGTAGGTTGGTGAAAATGTACATAGATCTTATTCATTAGTACGTAAAGCCATATAACAGGTAAGGTGTAAAACTAGTATATCAGGTATATACATTGTCTTGCGTTAAGGTTACAAAATGAAGTGTATCTATAACACAACAGCTGGTAAAATACAAGTAAAGTAGTATTACAGTGTACAGAACTATACAGTAACTTGTAACAGATATAAATACCGGAAGAGGTGCACAGTTATTGCGACTGTCTTATAAATATCAATTATCAAATACTGGACTGTGTTAGAATGTTTTGACAGATACTACATTGGTATAGGGCGGAGAATCAGTAGTTACTTTTGTCTTGCAAGAAGTAGTTACACATCTATAAACTACGTAGTGGACTCGCAGTAGAATGCTCGATCTGAGTGGAAATTGGCGAGGGATTGGAAGTTGTCTGTCTACTGAACACTGAAACGCTCAGATGGAGAGGTCGAGCTTACGTAGTGTGATTTCAGTCAACGCTGGAAACTTCTTGGCGTCCGGGATGGACGTGTGAGGGGTGTTCGGTGGTGTTTCTCTCCTCGTGCGCCCTATGGAATAGGTGTACTCCAACGTGGAGGGTCCTGAGTTCGGTCTCAGAAATGTGTGTGAGGGCGGAGCGGCTGGTGTCGTGTCAAGGCGTTTTTCATGTGTATTTTGTGCGGGAAGTGGATGTATTTGTAGTTGTGTCTGTAGAACCTGTGGAGAGAAGCAGAGTTTGTGTGTCGTGTTGGTACGGAGAAAAAATAAATCGGGTAAGGTGTAGAAAAAATTATGGAGATGTACCGAGGAATATAATGTATAAGATTGGTACTTACGTGATTTTGGTGGTAGACAGAAGGTCTGACAGAGTAAGTTATCGACTGGTATACACAGAAATGTACAAACGAGTGGAGCAACGCACTACTAAACAAACTGTGGCAACAGGCAAGTGCTGAGGAGATGGCAACTGTG
>Ga0209737_10002476_pt1 | contig 12931 bp, 9 predicted proteins | sample TergutCu122P3_FD_187284 | JGI IMG/M metagenome (GOLD analysis project Ga0209737, IMG submission 187284) | Cubitermes ugandensis P3 segment gut microbial communities from Kakamega Forest, Kenya - Cu122 P3 (SPAdes) (version 2) | ecosystem: Host-associated > Arthropoda: Insects > Digestive system >... | reverse complement strand
TCGTGGAAACAATAATAGTGAATGTCTAATTTATTCATAAGTTCAAAAGCCGAATCCGCTTTTGCCTTTGCCATTTTTAAAGGATCGCTTTCGCCGTAAGTTCTGTCGATTGTTCCGGGGCCAAACGGATCGCTGCCGTTACCGCATAATGTATGCCAATAACTGACGGCAAACTTTAATTGCTGACGCATAGTTTTTCCGCCCACCATTTCAGTGGGGTTGTAAAACTTAAAAGCAAACGGGTTGCGGCTTTTTGGCCCTTCAAATTTTATTTTAGGTATATTTGTATAAATTTCTTTCATATCTCCTCTCCTTAAACATTATAAAAATTCAAAATTCCATTCTCTGTTTTTACTTTAAAAAAAAGTTGCAGGCAAACAATCCTTGAAATATTGTTTTACCGGCAACTCTTCCAAACTAAAAATTAAACTGTTTTTCCGCGTCTTTTTGAAATAATATCAAAAGCAACTGCGACTAATAAAATTGCCCCTTTCACCACTAGCGTTATATATTGAGCATAATCACCAGCATCGATCATAGTCATACCTTTGTTAATAATGCCCATAAACAGCGCGCCTATAATAACACCGCTAACTTTGCCTCTTCCTCCGTAAGCCGAAGCGCCGCCTATATAACATGCCGCTATGGCTTCCAACTCATAACCTGTTCCTAAGCCAGTTGTAGCCTGACTGAGAAATCCTAAAACCATAAAAGCCGCTACAGCGCATAAAAAACCCATATTAGCATAACCAAAAAATATCATTCGATTAGTATTGACGCCGCTTAATTTAGCGGCTTTTTCATTACCGCCGATAGCATAAATTTGACGGCCGTAGACAGTTTTTGAAGTAAAGTAGGAGTAAGCTAAAATAACTATAGACAGTGTTACTAAAACTGCGGGGATACCCCTATTAAGTTTTGTTATATCTTCACTTATAAAAGTAAAAGCAAGTGCAAAAGTAGCAGCAGTAACAAGACAACAACTTATAATCGTCCAAACAATATGCTGGTTTTTATATCCTTTCTTGGCTTTTCTAATCCTGTTAAAAATTTTTAAACCTACGTATAAACTAACTATCAAAGCGGCTATTGAAAAAACGACCGCAATATTATCCGTTATTCCATAATAAAACAATTTTTTAAACAACGGTTCGCCGCTAACCATTATTTCTTTCGAGTTAATCCATTGTGTTATTCCGCGCCACATCATCATGCCGGAAAGAGTGACTATAAAAGCCGGAATACGCATATAGGCAATCCAAAAGCCCTGCCATGCGCCGATTGCTATACCTAAAAGCAAACAAATAACTAAAGCAAGCCAAAAATTAACGCCATTGTTAATTATCAATATTCCTGCTATAGCCGCTATAAAACCTGTGACCGAACCTATGGATAAATCTATGTTTCCTGCGGTAACAATACAAATCAACATACCTACCGCTAAAACTATTATGTACGCATTTTCAACAAGTATATTCGATATGTTGCTTGGACTAATCATTCGGGGCTGTAGTATAGTAAAAATGGCAAAAACGATAATCATTGCCAAAACCATCATATAAGTTTTTAGTAACCGCATACCAGTAGAAACCACCGGATTATTCTTCAATAATCCTTTTTTTACTATTCCCGGTGAACCTTTTAAACCCATTTTTCTATTCTCCTTTGATCGGTTTTTTAATTTAAGTTAAGTTTAGTATTAGAAAATTGCACGATTTTTGTCATTATAGCTTCCTGCGAAGCCTCATTTCTTGACATTTCGTCAATTATTCTTCCTTCGTTCATCACATAAATACGATCGCTCATACCAAGAATTTCCGGCAATTCCGAAGATATCATTATAATGCTTTTGCCGCTTTCTACTATTTCGTTCATAATGCAATAAATCTCATATTTAGCGCCCACATCAATCCCTCTTGTAGGCTCGTCTAAAATTAAAATTTCAGGGTCTGCAAACAACCATTTGCTAACCAACACTTTTTGCTGATTTCCGCCGCTTAAATTACCCACTTCCTGTTCTACAGAGGTACACCTCGTATTAAGCTTTTCCTTATATTCGTTAGCCAATTTAAGTTCCAAGTCTTTATTAATTGTACCGAAACGGCTAACTTTTTTTAATTTTGCTAAGGTAGTATTTATGTAAATGGGATTGGATAAAATTAAGCCATTCCCCTTTCTGTCCTCGGTTATATAAACAAGTTTTTTGGAAATAGCCTGGTTTTCATCTTTAAAATTTACTTTTTTTCCGTTTATTTTCATTGTTCCGCGTATTTTAACGCCGTAGCTTTTGCCAAAAATACTCATAGCTAATTCCGTACGTCCCGCCCCCATAAGCCCCGCGATGCCGACTATTTCTCCGCGTTTAGCATTTAAAGAAACATTATCAACAACTTTTTTATCCTGATATACAGGGTGATATACCGTCCAATCGCGTACATCTAAACAAATTTCTCCTATTTTAGATACGCGTTTTGGAAACCTATCCGTTAATTCGCGTCCTATCATGCCTTTAACTATACGCGCCTCGGAAAAACCGTTAGAATTTTTTTCAATTGTTTCAACTGTAGAACCGTCCCTTAATATGGTTATTCTGTCGGCGATAAACATAACTTCATTTAACTTATGAGAAATAATAATTGAAGTTAAGCCTTCTTTTTTAAACTGTAAAAGCAAATCAAGCAACTTTTTCGAATCGGTCTCATTTAAAGAAGCAGTCGGTTCGTCTAAAACTAAAAGTTTAATTTTTTTTGCGAGGGCCTTTGCTATTTCAACAAGCTGCTGCTTACCCACTCCTATATCTTTAATAAGGGTATGCGGCGATTCGTTTAAACCGACCATATTTAAATATTTTGCCGCCTGCCCGTATGTTTCATTCCAATCTATTGCAAACTTATATCCTCTCTCGTTTCCTAAAAACATATTTTCGCCTATCGACATATAAGGCACTAAAGCAAGTTCCTGATGAATTATAGAAATACCCTTTTTTTCGCTGTCTTTAATTGTTTTAAATTTACATTCTTTTCCGTTATAAATTATTTTACCTTCATAATCTCCATGGGGATAAATACCGCTCAAAACTTTCATAAGTGTCGATTTACCCGCGCCGTTCTCGCCAACAATTGCATGGATTTCGCCTTTTCTAACATTAAAGTTCACATCTTTAAGCGCGGTTACTCCCGGAAATTTTTTGGTTATATTATCCATCTCCAATAAAAAACCCGACATCATTTATCTCCTTTTTACAAAACTGCATATTACAAGATAGATGCTTTGCATCTATCTTGTTAATGCAGCTAAAACATCTTTATTTAATTAACCAAAAATCAAATCCAGATGCGTCATAATAAAACCTATCTAGGTAACCAGTCGTAGGTTATCTAAGTAAATGTTGATACATCTTTATGCAGGTTTATTTGGCCATGTTCCGCTAAAATCAGACGCGTAATAATAGAATGTGTCAAACAAATCAGCTTGCATAGAATCAAGTGTTGTGGTTATAATTTTGCACAAATATGTCGGAACATCTTTCTTGCCGTTATTGTAATCCGTATTTACTTTCGGATCTACGTTTACATCAACTGTTTTGCCTTCTAACGCTTGGATTGTCATCTTAACAGCCTGTGCAGCTAAAATACGGGTATCTTTAAATATAGACATAGTTTGCCAGCCGTTAATCATATTTTGAACGCTTACTTTATCGCAGTCCTGTCCTGTAAGAATCGGATAACCTGCGCCGGGCGTGAAACCTGCATTCTCAAGCGCTATTTTAACGCCTTGAGCCGTTGAGTCGTTTGAAGCACAAACTGCATGGAGGCTTTTCTCTGGTGATGAACCAGGAGTCTGTTTGTAGCTATTGGTTGTAATAATACCAGAAAAATAAGTTGCCGCTGTTTGAGTGCTCCAATCTTTAGTAGCTACTGCCGCAAAAGTAATCTTACCGGAAGGAACTACTAATTTGGGTGTTGTGCCTTCCATATACGATTTTAAAGTATCCATAGCGCCATTAAAGAATAATGTTGCATTAGTGTCGTCCGGGTCGCCCGCTATAAATTCAATATTGAAAGGACCAGTAACAGTAGCTGTTTTAAGATTTAATTTTTCCTCAATAAACTTACCTTGCGATACTCCAACTTGGTAATTGTCAAAAGTTACATAATAGTCAATATTCACAGTATCCGTGAGCATACGGTCGTAGGCAATAATTTTAATGCCTTTTTCCGCTGCTTTCTCTAAAGCATTGTTTAAAGAACCGGACTTAATGGGGCAAACAACAACCGCTTTAACGCCTTTTGTAACCATAGCATCAAGCTGGGAAATTTGATCTGCTTCTTTGTTGTTAGCATACTTTAAATCTACATCATAGCCCTCGTCTCTGAACTTTTCTTTCAAATACGAACCGTCTTGATTCCAACGTTGCAAACTCTGTGTAGGCATTAAAATTCCTATTGTGCCTTTTTCGTTGACTGTCGGCTCACAAGCAGCTAGCGTGACCGCCAAGATAGATACTAATAATACTGCAGGAAGCAATACAAAAAGTATCTTTTTGAGTACTCTCTTCATTTTTTGTCTCCTTATTTGCTTTATATATTTCTGCCCTTTAGGCAGTTAAAGCCTTTTTAAACCCGATATCCTAATGTTTTTTATTGATTAATTATTTGCATATCCAAAAACCCGGACAATATATCGGTTAAACTATTTCTGCATTTTTATTTTTTTACTTTCTGATTTATAAACCTAATTGGGACTTTGTATAAAGACCACTGTTAATTAATGCCATTTCAATTGACGAGGTAGTAACAGAACCAATTTTACCACCGTCTTTTGTGCAAACGGTTATAGAGCATATTACGGTGGGAACATTCTTTGTGCCATTATTCACAAGAGTTTGCGTAACTGGAGTTTCACCTTGTAATAGCGCTAAGCCCACTTTGAAATCTTCTGCCGCTATAGTACGCATATCTTTAAATACCGACATTGATTGCTTGCCCGCTATCATATTTTTAACGGAGTCAATGTCACAATCTTGTCCCGTTATTATGGGAAAATCCTCAATCTCGACATCTAATTCAGTAAGCGCTGCGGCAACACCCTGAGCCGTTGAATCGTTGGAACAGAAAACCGCATCTAATTTGTTAGGAGTACCAAGATATTTATCCTGATAGAGGGTTTTGAAATTTGTCTTAGCTATATCTTTATTCCATTTCGCGGTAGCAATATCTTCAAAATCTATTTTACCCGATAAAACTTTTAATTGTGCATTAGTAGTTATATACCGATCCAAAATATCCATTCCGCCGTTATAAACAGATTTCGCATTAGGGTCGCCAGGATCTCCGCCGACAATTTCAATATTGAAAGTTTTTTCTTTATTTGCACCGTCAAGATCTAGTTTGTCAACTATAAATTGAGCGCATGAGGCCCCGACTTTAGCGCTGTCGAAGGTAACGAAATAATCAATAAAGTTTGTATCTTCAATCATACGGTCGTGAGCAATAATTTTAATACCGGCGTCATGTGCTTTTTGACAAACTTGATCAAGTTTGCTTGCATCTACTGGTGAAATGTAAATTAACTTTACATTTTTTGATATAAAAGTTTCAATATCTCTTAATTGCAGTTCAACATTATCTCCGGCGTACAAAACGGAAGATGTATATCCTTCTTTTTCAAATGCCTCTGTTAGATATTTGGCGTCTAGTTGCCAGCGCGGCAAGCTTCTCGACGGCATTGAAATTCCTACATCAACATTGTTTAAAATGCAGGCCGATAACGTGACTGCTAAAACAGATACTAGTAATACCGCGGGAAGCAATATAAAAAATATCTTTTTGAGTATTTTTTTCATTTTTATCTCCTTTATTTTATGTATTTTTGGGCAGATAAAACCTTTTAATAAAAAAACTTAAAATCCAAGATTTTTTAATTATTGAATTTCTGCCTTATATTCTTTAGTATAATCTAATTCGTTTTTATTATACTTTTTAATTTGTAACCGTTTTACTTTGTATTTTACTGAAAAAAAACTAATGTGTTGATTATATCATACTTTCAACAAAAAATCAATAGGTAAATTAAAAATTTTTTCTTTGGATACAAAAACATGTCGGAAATAAAGCTGAAAAAAATTAATGTGTTGATTATATCATACTTTCAACAAAAAATCAATAGGTAAATTAAAAATTTTTTCTTTAAATACAAAAACATGCCGGAAATAAAGTTAAAAAAAATTAATGTGTTGGGTTATATCATACTTTTAACAAAAAATCAATAGGCAATAGTATGAACAACAAAAATTAGTGTAGATCTTTATAAAAGCTATTTAAGATAGCTTACGGTTTGACATTTTATTGGAAAATTTTTGCAAATGTGGTCTTGCTGTATCGGATTAGTTTAAATTAACAAACAAGAAGAGATGTTGGACTCGCTGCCTTAACAATGCCAAAATAATTCTTGGCGAAAATATTGTTTAACAAAAGCCCGAAACTCTACTTTGAGAATCGGGCTTTTTGTTAAACTTTGTTTAAAAGATAATTAGTCCCCCTGCGCTTCGGCAATCGCTTTTGTTTGATGGACTGTACCAACAGGGTGATGAGGCGGCGCGTAGATTGAATAAATTTTCATCGGCTCATTTCCTGTATTTATAACATTGTGCCACGTTCCTGCGGGGACAAAAATTGCGTAATCGTCGTAGATATTTTGTTGATAACATAGGTTGTCGCGGCTGTTGCCAAACTGAACTACGCCAATTCCCTTTTCAATGCGCAGAAACTGGTCGTTATTTGGGTGAACCTCAAGGCCGATATCTTCGCACGGATTAATACTCATTAAAGTCAGCTGAAGATTTTTTCCGGTCCAAAGAGCGGTTCTGTATGTATTGTTTGCAAGCGTTGCTTTGTTAATGTCAATAACAAATGGCGCGGGGCCGTAATCGGTTTTTATTTTATTGTTAGTGAAATTTCTGTACATTTTTTCCTCCTTTTAAGTTTATACTAATTTATTCTATTTAAATTTAGTTTATACTAATTTATTCTATGTTAAAAACTTAAATAATTGTTAAATTTGTTATTTTTAATGCAAAAGGGATATGCCGAAAACATAACCCTTTGTCGTTTGATTTTTTAATGTTGGTTTTTTTAGAAAATTTCTTCGTTCCCTTTTGTTATTTATGCTTTTGCAAAAATTTAGCGATTGTCCGGTCGTATTCTTTTTCTTGAGTTGCCCTGACATGAGAGTGTCTGCCCTCGGGGAAAAAACAAAGTTCTTTGTGTTCCGAAGCGCATGCTTTGAACAATTTTTCGCTTTTTTCTTTTATGCTGAGAGTATCCTTAACGCTCCATATAAACAAAATAGGAATATCAATATCTTTGATGTACTTAATCGGATTTTCCTTAAAAAGCCTAATTTTGGCAAACAAAAACGCATATAGAAAAGTCAGTTGTAAAGCCGGAAAAACAGGCCCTCTTTGCGCTTTAAAGTTACGTTTAAATATTTCGTAATTGCTGTAAAACATTCCGTCGGTCACTATTCTTTTGACCAAATTGCTGCCTTTGTTTTTTAATTTTACATAGGTATAAACGGCTGATGCGCCGCCTACACAAATCCCGTGAAGAGTGAAATCGTTTATGGAATATTTTTTGCTAATCATTTCAACCCATAAAACTAAATCATTGCTTTCTTTTATTCCTGCCGTTTGAAATTTCCCGTCGCTCAAACCGTGGGCGCGAACATCAATCACCAAAATATTGTAACCGTTTTTAACATAAACGTCGGCAAAATAGTAAGAATAAAGAAGCGATTCGGTTCTTCCTTGCAAAATAACGACGCATTTATTAAATCCTAAATTTATATATTCACCGTATAAATTTAGGCCGTCGTTTACTATGTGCAATTCTTCCGTTTTATCTTTATATTGTTCTGCCCAGGCTATTCCTTTTGAAAACATACGCATTTGCGATTCGTCTTTAGTGTTAGTGCACTCCCTTGTTCTTTTCTTTTTTGGGCTGCGATAGATTGTGTGACGAAAAACCATAACGGACGCTAAAAAGAATATAACAATAGTTCCGCCGACACCTAAAGCCGCAACAACAATACAAACAATTATCCAAGGGTTCATATTTCTCTCCTAAATCTTCAATGTAACTCTGTTGGCAAAGTCCAGGCAATTATTATTTACAATGTTGTACCCGCCCATGCCCAAGCACGATTTTGCGTATTTTTCAATATCTTTCGCGTCTCTTTTAAACTTTCGTTCTCTTTTTTTAAGTATGCGGACTTCGGGTATTTTGTTGCCGCAAAACTCAGCCATAGAAACCGAATTAACAACTGCCGGCTCATTCGCATTGTTTATTGTATGACCAAACTGAATAACTTCAAAATCATTTAAATATACGCCGTAATGGTAATGAGTGCCGGCAAAAACACGAATAACATCCCCTTTTTTGTGCGAAGTAAATTCGTATTTATTGGAAAACTTTTCAGCCTTTTTTCTTTTTAATTTATAAAAAAGCATTAAAAATTTGTTTCTTATTTCTTCGTTTATTTCTTTCAGCTTAGACTTTGTGAGTTCTGTTTTTGAATAATGAGATAAATCTATGCTGTTTCCGATTATCAAATTTACTCTTTTAAAAAGCCCATAATTAAAGTCGTTGACAATCGGAACAATTTTCGCCCCTGTTTTAATTGCAAGCATTATATATCCTTCGGAAAATTTTGAAGGTTCGTATTCAAACTTAAAGTCACCCTCAGGGAAAACTAAAATAGGTCTGCCCTTTTTAATCACACTTTGGCTTCTTTCTATAAAGTCAAGGCTAAAGCCGTCAACAAAAATTCCGCCGAGTAAGCTCATGAAGAACTTTGCAATTTTCCGCTTATTCTTATAAAAATCGGTAACTAAATAATGTAATCTTTTAAAAAAAAATTTATAAGCAATAACCATTGCATCCATAAATGTGCGGTGATTGGAAATAATTATAGCGCCTTTTTTTATTTTATTATTTTTTTTATTGTCCTCGTAATAAGTTTTTGTTTTAAATAAAAAAATCGGAGCAAACAACCCTTGTATAAGCGCAAAATAGTAAAGAATCTTGCTCATAGTTTAATCTGCTTTGTCCTTTTTTTATATTCTTTTTTCAGCTTTCTAAGCATGTTTGCTCTTGCTATCTTTTCAAATTGGCCAAAAATCCATTTCCCTAGTACAATCTTTGCGGCTCTTGCAACTTTTACTCCAATTTGCTTTCCTTGAGAGAACCATGTCGACGAATAATGATGTTTAGCCACTGTGTTTTTTGTTATTTTTGTTTTGTGGGTAATGTAATTTTTTGGGAAAAAATAGTCAGAGGAAAAAAGTTGAGCATTATCGGCAATTTTTTTTGTTTTTCCGTCCAATTTAATTTTGTACAGCCTTTTAATAACGGCGCTGAAATTAAAAACACATAACATATTTGAACCGATGTCAACCCCGGGGCAAGGCATACGATACCTTTCATATACCTCATCCATTATTCGGTGTCCTTTTTTTGCGCCCAAAATGGCGCAGCCGAACCAGAAATTTGTTTCATACCCGATAAAAAAATCACTTTTTTCAACAATTTCATCCAACGGCTTAAATAATTCCATGTCGGTATCAAGATAAACCCCGCCGTGGTTTAAAAGAACCCAGCTTCGCATAACATCGGCGGCAAGCGACCAGTTTTTATGTTCAATTGCGGCTTTTACCCAATAGTTATTTTTACAGTCGAAATTTTCTTCGTTCCACTTTATAATTTCCCAATCGGGATGCAACTGCCTCCAGCCTTCAATGAAAGCGGTAAACTTTTTTGGAACTTCTTTACTCCCTAGCCAAACATAGTGAATTGTTTTTTCTATCATTTAAAGCCTCTTTGCAGCTAAAAAGCCACACTCTGAAATTATATCAAAAACAGCTAAAAACCGCAAGTGCTTTTATGCCTAAATGACCGGACGGTATTCAAACTTTTAACGGTCGCTTTTAATAACATAAATATAACATTCGTGATATAATAAAATCATAATGAGAAATATATATATAAAAGATATTCGCCGCACATTTTTTAAATCCTTCAGCCGCTTTTTATCTATTTTCTTTATGTCTTTATTGGGCGCCGGCGTTTTTGCGGGGCTTTTTGCAGTATCGGACAATATGAAAAATTCCGTTTCGGATTATTATAAAAAACAGAACTTTATGGATCTACGCGTTGTGTCGGCAGGCCTTCTGACTTTGGACGACGTTAACGCAATAGCGGCGCTGTCTTGCGTTGAGGCCGTTATGCCGTCGGCAAGCTGCGAGGCTATTTCCGCTGCCGGAGGAAAAGACTACGTCACAAAAATGCACACACTGCCGAGCGATTTAAGCGAAAGTAATTTAAATTATATTAACCGCTTGGAACTGATTGAAGGGCGAATGCCTAAAAACGACAACGAATGCGTTGTGGTGGAGCGCTCTTCTATGCCGCAGGGCTTAAAAATAGGCGACACGATTGAATTAAAAAAATCAATGTTGTTAGGTTTTTATAAAATTACAAATTTTGAAATTACCGGCATTGTAAAAACTCCCTATTATATGTCGTATGTTTTGGGAGGTTCGGCAATAGGCAGCGGACAGTTGGACTGTGTAATATATATTAAAGAGAGCGCATTTTTAGCCCCGGTTTATACCGAGCTTTTTGTCAATGTAAAAGGAGCTAAGGCATTAGGTCAATTTAGCGAAGCATACGAAGAAAAAGTTTCGGCGGCTCTGTCTGATATCGATAGAGTGTCCCCCGCTTATTTTGTGCTTTTTAGAAGCGCCAACCAAAGTCATGTTGAATTTTTTGATGTTGCCGATAATATGAGGTCCATTGCTACCGTTTTTCCGGTGATATTTTTTCTTGTGGCGGCGTTAGTATCTTTGACTACTATGACGCGCCTTATAGACGAGGAACGGCTGATTATCGGCTCATACCGCGCGCTCGGTTACAGTAATTTCAAAATTGCGCTTAAATACAGTTCTTATGCTTTTTTGACAACGCTAATCGGAAGCATGATAGGTATAGGGGTGGGTTTTATTTTGTTTACCGAAGTTATATGGTCAGCGTATGCCATTGTATTTAACCTTCCCGCGCTTTCTATAAGTTTTTATGTAGGAATAATGGCGCTGGCACTTTTTTTGATGCTTGCTTTTAATTTATTTGCAACGCTGTATTCTTGCATTAAGGCCTTAAGGGAGAACCCCTCGCGTCTTATGCAGAAAAAGAGTCCATGTGCCGGAAAAAGGGTGTTTTTGGAACGCATAAAGCCTGTTTGGAAAAGGCTGCCTTTTTCGTATAAGATAACCGCGCGAAATATTTTTTTAAATAAGAAACGCTTTTTAATGACAGTAATGGGTACGGCCGGCTGTATGGCTCTTCTTTTAATAGGCTTTGGTTTAAAAGATTCCGTAAACGCAATTTTGACAAATCAATTTGATAATGTTTTTAAATACGATACGACTGTCGGAATAAACGACGGGGCTTTAGAAGAACTGCAAAGCCTATTAAATGACAAGTCAAAAATTACAAACTATATAGCGGTTTATAAAAAGTCTATAGATATTGTAAACGAGAACGGCAAACCATATGACGCCTATCTTGTGACGCCTAAAGACAGCGCTTTTTTTAAAGATTTTATTCTTATGAGAAACCGACAAAGCAAAAATCCGATTTCTTTTGACCAAAACAGCGTTGTGGTAACCGAAAAATTGGCGCGGGAGCTTTCGTTGAAAATCGGAAGCGGTATAGAAGTTAATTTTTTAGAAGACGAGTCGGTTAAATACAACTTGACCGTTACCGGTATATCCGAAAACTATGTTTTGGAATATCTTTATGTCGGCGGCGGCGTGTACAAAGAAGTTTTTGAAGCGGAGCCGCAGTATAATCAAATTCTTTTAAAAACAAAAGTCTTTGATGCCGAAAGGCAAAATTTAGCCGGCGAACTATTTTCTGCGGGCGCGGGCAAGGTGCTTTCGGTTTCTTTTAATGCCGATACCGTAAAAACGTTTGAAAATTCCTTTAAGTCGCTTGACAGTATTGTTGTTGTAATGATTGTTTCAGCTGCGCTTTTGGCCATAGTCGTTCTTTACAATTTAACTAATATCAATGTAATTGAAAGAAAACGGGAAATTGCCACGCTTAAAGTATTAGGGTTTTATGAACGCGAAACAAATATGTATATTGTACGCGAAACTTTTTTATTGACGCTTTTCGGTATAATAATCGGAATATTTCTTGGCCTTTTGCTGTTTGGTTTTGTAATGGCTACGATAGAGCTGAAAGTTATATTAATAGCGCGCGTGATAAAGCCGCTAAGTTATATCTATTCCTTCGGCCTTACGGCGGTGTTTTCGGTTTTAGTCAGTCTTATGATAAACCGAAAAATAAAAGGGATTGATATGATTGAATCTCTAAAATCAGCAGAGTGAAAGGCGCATAGCGGTGTTGATACGAACTACGATTGATAAGTCGGCTAAGTCGTGTACCTCTATGTACACTCCTGTCGCCGACTTATCAACTGTTGTCCGTCTGAACACCACTCTGTGCCTCTCACTAATGAGAAAATAAAATTGAGACTAAATTTAAGGTTAAGACTAAAGAATGCCAAGAGGGCCGGTTATAAAAACCGTCCCTCTTGGCATATATGATAATGGGGAAAATGATGAGCAAATTATCTTTATACCTATATTATACACCATTAATTTAATTTGTAAAGCAAAAATGTAAAGTTTTTAAAAAAATATATATTTAAATTTAAGGTGTTTTTGTATTTTGGTAATTTTTTGTTAATTTTTGTCGGATAACTTAATAAAGCGGCTGCGTCTCTTGTTAACCGCGATGGCTATTATAAGTATTGTTAATAAAACCGCAACTCCTCCGCCTACACAGCCTAAAATTAAAACTAAATC
>Ga0209737_10002475_pt1 | contig 12931 bp, 5 predicted proteins | sample TergutCu122P3_FD_187284 | JGI IMG/M metagenome (GOLD analysis project Ga0209737, IMG submission 187284) | Cubitermes ugandensis P3 segment gut microbial communities from Kakamega Forest, Kenya - Cu122 P3 (SPAdes) (version 2) | ecosystem: Host-associated > Arthropoda: Insects > Digestive system >... | reverse complement strand
CGCTTACGCCCATCACGTAGTTGTAGGGTTTGTCGCTGTATGCAAACACACACTCATCCACATTAAATTTCTTAATTAACTCGGGAAGTTCCGATTCTTTGTAAATTGGAATACCGTTTGGATAGAGGTCTTCGCCTGCTAATTCTTTGGGATAGGGTCTTCCGTCAATACCGGGGATTTGTTCTGCGGTAAAGGCTACCACATTGTAGTTCGGGTTGTGGCGAAAGAAGGTGTTAAAATTGTGAAAATCGCGCCCCGCCGCGCCGATGATAATGACATTTTTTTTCATAATGCTTTGATTTTTAAATTTATATATTTTAATGAATGATTTTTCTTACGGTGCGCAAATATAGAGTTTTTTGTCATACGAAAAGGAGTTAGAGGAGTTAAGGAGTTAAAGGAGTTAGAAAAAAAAGAGGCTACCTTTACATTTAAGACAGCCTCTTTGCTAATACAACAATATTTTATTCACAGTCATATTCATTCAATACGCAGCGAACACTCAAGGCATCCGTTTTGCTTTTGGTATCTTTTACGAGGAGGTCGCAGAAATAGTTGAAAGAGAATGCCGTTCCCCCATTTCCGTTTGCAGTACCCTCAGTTGACCACCAGTTTGTGTAACCGTAGAGGTCTTCAAATTTGTTGCTAACGCCGTTAAACCAGCCGGCAGGGCGTGCATCAAAGCCATATTTGTCGTTACCCGGAGCTATTAACCAGTAGTTTTTGCTCTTCAGGTCTTTAGCGGGGAAAGCATTCAAACGGCCCCATTCTGCCGGTGAAGGGATATGCCATCCTTCCGGACAGATACCCTGAACTACGGGATTGCCTGCCGTTCCGCCCACTGCAGAATACCAGTCATATAGCAGTCCAAAAGTATCGAAATGGTATTGAGTATCGGGGTAAAGCGTGCTGTAATAAGGTTTTGCAAACTCAATCTCTCCTTCTCCCAAATTCACAGCGTATTTGGTGGCTTTCAGGTTTTCCGTCCAGCATAAACCGGCCAATTTGGTAACTTTATACTCATTGCCCTCGTCGTCAAAAGTAGAGGTGGGGCAAGCGCGGTCGATATATACGGCAAACTGACACTCATCTTCGATAGTCAGAAAATAGGCTTTAACCGTTACATACGACCAGCACATAGGAAATTCAAAGCCGTCAAGGGTTGGGTTGGCAAGTCTTTCTCCGTTTACGTAATAAACAATGCTATCCAAACCACCGTGCCAAACAATAGGCACATCCCAACCGATTCCGTTGTGGGTGTATTTTCCGGCTAAATAGTAGTCCTCATCAGCATATCGGGTTGGCAATGTTTCATCACAACCTAACAATTTGCAAATAACAACGTGCAAGTTCACTTTTTTACGGTCGCTCGCAAAATTTTCGCAGATATTGTTACTGGAAGCACTTACATAGAATGCAGTATCTGTCTTGAAAGCACCTGCGGGGAAGTTAGGACCTGTAAAAACAGGAGTAGTTGCAGTAGGTGAAGTGTACCAGTGGAAATTCACGTCAAAAGCTTTTGTGGTCTTAGCTTTGAATACAACCGGATCGGTCAGACATACCTCTTCATCATTTACCAGAATATCTGAAGATGTAATACGGTATTTCACAGTAACGAAGATAGAGATTGGATGAGCACAATAAGGTAACCAAGAGTCCGGGGTAAAAGTATATTTAGTTGTTTTAGCCGGGGTCATATCAATCACGGCGGGACTCCATGTACCCTGTATGCCATTGTTTGATAAATTGGGCAAAATAGCCGGTGTTTCGTCATAGCAGTAAACAATTTGATTACCAAAATCAAATTCAGGAACTGCTATGGCAATTATCTCTATGGGTACGTTGGCAGATACCGTACAGCCTCCGGTGCGGCGTACTTCAACGCCTAAAGTGTATGTACCCGCTTCGGTTGGAGGAAAATTTACCGTTACAGGTGTTGTATAAGGTGAGCCCTGAATATAGGTATCGGGGGCCCATGTGTAAGTATATCCTGTTATCGGGTTTTCGCCAACCACAAGGTCATCGCCCACACAAGTAGAATAATCTCCTGCGAAGTTGTAGGTGGGAGGAGGAATTCTTATCGCTACGCTATCACATATATATTGATTATGACTATCCGTTTTACGAATCACTAAAAATAAATCACACACATCTCCTGCAGGAATACTAAGGGGGGTATCAGTTGTAAATGAGAGTGTAGGTGTACCCGCACCGGTTGTGATGTCATTCAAATCGAAAAATGCACCCGGTATCGAAGTATTGGTAATACGGCTGAATACCTCAATATGGATATTGTCAAAATGGGCATTGGCAGGAAGTTTTAAAACGCCGTTAATCGTAACATTCTCTGTTGTAGCACTGCCATAGCTTCCTATTGCGGAAGCACTTTGAAATGATACCGCATTTTTCTTTACATCAACGATTTTTACCTTGTCATTACTGTGTGAGGCTTCAATTCCACAATCTTTTCCATCGCAGTGGAGAGGGATGAAAACACCTGTAAATAGTTTGAATGTAATGGGTGCACAAGACCAAAGTTCAGGCTTGGTAGGGGTAAGAATCAGTCTTAATTCCTCAACATCAAGAGGTGACATACCGGTTCGTACAGGGGTTTTATAAAACTCATTTCCACCCTCGGTTTTCCAATATGTGAATGTTTGTCCGGAAACAGAGTTAATAGTCATATTTGGCGGAATAGAGATAGCAATATAGTCGCCTACGGATTGTGAACTGGAATACAGTATTATGTCAGCTTCAAAAGCAACAGAAGCATTAGCAGTTGCTGTGGCACTACTCAAGTCTAGATTACTTGTGGGTGTGCTATTCAACAAAGGCTGAACTGTTAAATCGGGAATGAGATAATCCGAATTGAAAGAGATACCATCAATATGGATGGGGTCTGTGTGTTTGGTTTCTCCAACCCACTCTCCACAAGTATTAACAGCAAGGAAAGTAACATAAGGAACATAGTCGTTTATGAAATAACAAGCCGGTTTAAGTACGAAGTCAACAAATAATTTGTCGCCTAAAGTTTCGTGAGGATATCCAAGAATAGAGGGGTCAAAAGTAATTTTGACTGTTCTTTCTGTTTCGGGACCGGGATCATCGATGTCAATAATATCCACAGGGTCCCCATCGTGTGTTGCGGATGCACTTATAAATTCCAATCCTTGACACAAAACTATTTCTAAAACAGGATTCGTGAGAATACTGGGTTGCGTATTGGTAAAGATTGCAGTATAGTTAATTGGTTCGCAGAAAGTGTATCCGTTTGGTCCATTCCACGGCGGGCTAATTACTGTACCGCGCAGCGCGCTGAGTTCGGGGATGTTGTGAATGTTTAACGTAGCCTTGTTCGGACAAGGAGCACCGGCACCTGTAAACCAGATATCAGGGTCAACGGGATATCCGCCGCGTGCCATGCTGAAAGTTAATACTGAACTAAATGGTGTACAATATGAATAAACACACTTTAAATTAAAGTTCCGGGTGGTGGCAACCAAGTCCAAATTTCCTAATTTTACCCAATATTTTTCTGTGGTAGCAGTGGTAGCGTAATGCGCAAAGTTAGTCCATGTATTTCCTGCATTATCTACAAGTACAAACGTTGATGGGTCAAGTCTGCCGAGCGGAAACTCAATAGATAGCCAGCAGTTAGGGAGCAATCTGTCGGTTGTGGACCACGGACTGGTATTGGTTACGGTAAAGTTCCATTGAACATCGTTGGTGTTAGGGTATTGTGTAGGGTTGGCTGAGGATAGAACATAAGCATATTTTTGGAACGCATTCACAAAAGCGACAGGTCCCCGTGTCATCTTTGCTTCTTGTGGCTCTTCTGAGGTGGGGTAGTAGGTGTAATCTGCCGTAGTTGTAATTCTGTTCGATAGACTGGGGCAGTTGCTGGTTACATCGCAATCCCAGGCAAAAAAGAAGTTATCAATGAACTCAGTTTCCAATCTGCCCGGAATCTCAAGGTGTGTATTTCCTGCGGGGTAAGAAATATCATACTCGCTCGGGTCTAAAGGTCTGTTTGTGCGAAGATTACCTGCAACTCCTTCCCCAATAATTCGCTCACGGGTTCCAAATCTGGATAAGTTCCATACCCCTTCAATATCACATACAAAATTCTCGGCAAATTGGTTAGGACGATATTCATTTACCCAATATTCAGAGCCATTCAGTACTAATGTTGTTGGATTTGCCACTGAACCATAAGAAAGCGCAACGCTCGTTGTAGCGTTTTCATTATAGGTAAAGCCGTCACGAACAAAAGATTTTCTTGCATAATCCACCATTCTGAAATTTTTCAAAAAAGCAATCCTGCCTGAAACAGCATTGGGGGGAGTAGTATTTCTTAAATAATGTTTTACTCTCATCATGAAGACAGTAGAAAGCACGTTGGGCATATTTTCGTTGGTGCGCAATTTCATAGTTATATAAAGTGTGTCTCCTTCTCTCATTGCCGGTGAATTCGGATTAGAGGGGTTAAAAACCCAGTTGCCAACATTTACAGCGATGAGTTGATTTCCATCTTTTATGGCAGGGTCAGCGGGTAAGAGACCGGGAATATAGCCAACAATCATATCTTTTTCCACACATTGTGCTTTGGTAAGTTCAAGGCGGTCTAAACCTCCCGGATGCGGTTCATGCGGATTTCTTTTCCAAATAAGTTCTACGGCATAGTTTGCATCAGGGAAGAAGAAAGCAGGCTTTCCGGGTATCATTGTTCTGTATTCAAACTCCACTAAGCAGTCTTTTCCATAATTGCTTTCCATCGGGCAGTTTGCAGAGATAATACCAACTACATCTACATTATCGTAAGGACCTACAATATCTCTGTCAACCCCAAACGATGCAACGTTAGCCGGAGTAATCTTCACGTTCTTATCCAATTTGTTCCAACCGAAAGTCATACGTTGTACATTCCCGCCAAAATCAATACATCCACCTCCGGCTACAATCTCATAGTTAAGTTCAAATACCACACAGGCATAAGAATAGAGCTCGGGGCAAAGCGGATTATCGGGAAATCCCCATTGATGTTCTACGGTCATAAACTTATATTCATCGGCATCGGGAATCCACGAAAATGCCGTCATATCGATGCTGTAATGGAGGGCATTTCCGAGTGTGGCAGCATCATAGTAAACCGTAAGCACTGTATATCCTGCGCCCGGAACGGGGTCATCATCCTGTATAAAAGTTTTCGTAATCTTTGTAGGAGAAATGTAGGGCGTGGTTCCGGTAATGGGACTGCCGCTAATTTTTAGTCCGTTTATGGAGTTGTTGTAATCAAATCCTTTGGGAAGCGTAATCACAATATAGTGTTCGTTGTTTTGTGTGGCTGTCCAACCGCCATTATTTCCGCCGGTGGTGGTGTTAGTATTATTGTTTTGAAAAAACGTAACATTAGTTGTACTGCCGGGAGCAAAGGAGGGCGGATTTACCACTTGATTTTGAGCAGGACCAAACCCTAAAGTGGTACTTCCGTGCGTTACCGTGGTTGTGTTTGAGCCTCCGGTTAAATTAGAATTGCAGTTATTTTGATAACACATATTGGTAGTAAACCAATCGCGAAATACGTTTGGTGTTGTAAAACAGGCATCGTTATTATAGGTGCTGAAATCTACTTCGTACTCATATTTAATATAGAAATCTTTGGTTTGGGGCAGGTCGTTTACCTTCCCGTCCAAATCAAAATCAATAAGATTAAGAACGCTGTAGTCGTATGTAACATAGTCAAAGTTATTGAAATTAATGGTTTGATTAGTTTTAATGGGAGTGGTAATGAGATGGGGGAGTCCCAAATCCGCTCCGGCGGAACTTACAAAATAGGCATCGGCAAGTTTATATTTTGAACCTGCAAAGGCTATATTAAGATACAAATTTCTTGCAACGGCTCTGTTAAGAACATCGGGGCTGGTGTTTACATACCTGATTATAAATTCGCCTCTGCCGCCGTTGTTACCGCAGACAGTAGGCTCTTTGTTGGAGCCTGCAACCACAGTAGAAGACATGGTATATACTAACGGTACCACACTGGTAACCGCCATGTCAAAAGTTCTATAATGACACCATGTAATTCCGTCTCCATACTCAGCGGAGTACGTAGAATTGGTTACAGGACATGCTTTTATTTTAAAGGTTTCTCTGATATATACAACTTCTCCGGTCTCGAAGAGTTTGTTATTGTTGCCGATAAGCATAAAAACGTTTTCATCAAGAATGATGGAATATTTGGGGGCTGCAGCAATGATATTACCTGGGTACATTGCAGAAATATCTAATAACGGAGTGTATGTTCCGCCTCCTGCGTGTTCTACAACTTCTACCTTGGTCATTTCAAAATTTGCAAAAGTATTATCATTAACATAAGTACTACCACTTAAAAAAGTAATACTATTAACAACTTTCACAAAAGGGGTAGCACCATTGGGAGCCGATTGTGAAATTGCCCATACGCGTGTATAGGTTTCAATATTGCTGGCATAATCTGCCTGAGTCTCTTGCGGAGGGTAGAAAATAAAGTCCAATTCGGTAAGTGCAATAGGTAGCGTGTTTGCTTTTCGCACCACTGCAGGAGTAGGAGTTGACATATCGTACAGGGTATAGTCAATTTTTCCTCCAATTTGCGGCGCATTACAATTACCGGTTACGGTAAATTCCAAATCTAAAAATTCATCAAGTGCCAAGGGTACATTAATTAAATGAAATGCCGGAGATACCGTAAAATTAGTAGATGGGACAGCATTTAAGCGGAGTGTTCCCGGCGGAATTGTAGTAGCACTGTAATTGGAAACCCTAACGGTAAATTTTGTAGGAGCCAATCGTGTGGGGAGCGGGTTTGGCGCAGGGGTAAGCATAATGCCTTGTGCTAATACGGACGACAGAAAGCAACATGCCATCAACAGAATAAACAATGACACCTTTTTTCTATACGAGGCGCCAAAAATCGAAAAATAATTTTTCTTCATAACGATAATTTTTTTGATTGATTTTTTGATTTTTTTTTATAAAAAACCGGCGAAAGTATATTTATTTTATAAGTATACACCCAATAATCGAAATTTTTTAGAAAACAAGAAAACGAAATCAAATTCTCTTAATCCGTAAATAATACTATGTATTTGAATCTACACCAATTAGAAGACAAAAAAACGAAATTAAATCCTCTCAATTCGATAATAATACTTTGTGTAGGAGTCTATGCCAAACCGATTATCGGCACGGTAATTGATAATCCAAACGATTTGATTTTGCGAACAAAGTAAACGAATCTTCTGTTTCTCAAACCTGTCAATTTTTAAATCTGTGAAAAAATCACTGAGTTTTTTCTTTCTTTTCATCCCGAAAGGATAAAAATTGTCTCCTTTTTTCCAATCTCTGAGGGTTAATGGGAATTGTATTCTATCAGCATCCACATAAATGAGATTTGAAACTTTCTCAATTTCAATATTTTTATGATTTTTTAGCTTTTGAACGGAAAATCCGTAATTTTCAAACTCTTCAACAGAATGAATGAGAATAGGCTCATTTTTAATGTTATTCTTTTCTTCAATAATAAAATGGTTTCTATCTTTAAGCAGGATGTGGGTATCTGAAATAAATCTCTTTCCTGAATTTGAATGGATAGATTGCAAAATTTTATCAATATTTTCGGCATTAAATCCAAAAGGGTTCAACAATTCATATAAAACAAGAGATTGGTTTTCAATATTTTTTAACAAATCTATTGAAATTTTTGTTTGCCGGTTATGATGAGTAACCAATTTTTTTTCGATTTCATTTAAAGAGGTATCAAAGAATTTGGTTTGCTGCAAAAAAAGAGTGCTGTTTTTTGTAAAAATATCCACACAATTCGGGTATATTTTTTCCATTTCGGGAATAATATGGTGTCTGATTCTGTTTCGCAAAAAATCATCGGAAAGATTTGACGAATCCACACAAAACCTTATTCCTTGCTCTCGCACGTAATCGTCAATTTCCGAGGCACTAAACCTCAGTAGGGGGCGGATAATTTTGCCGTTTTTTTGTGGGATACCGCACATTCCCCGCAGCCCTGTTCCGCGAAGCAAATTCAGAAGCACGGTTTCGGCATTGTCGTTGGCGTGATGCGCGGTAACAATGTAATCATAATCTTTTCCAATCTCTTCAAACCATTCATAGCGCAACTCTCTCGCTACCATTTCAATAGATTTTCCCGAATCCTGCTGAACAGAAAGGGTATCAAACTCTTTTACAAACACTTTTTGGGAAGTGAGAAAGGGGAGTTTTTTCACAAAAACCATCTCTTTATTCGATTCTTCTCCCCGCAAATGAAAGTTACAGTGGGCTATGTCGAAACTTAACCCAAAGGAAACGAAGATATGTGCCAATGCCACCGAGTCGCGACCCCCGCTTACCGCCAATAAAAACCTCACCCTCTCCGCATTCGGCACTAATTTCTCTAATTCCCGATAAAATTCCTCTTTCATTAATATAAATTTACTCAAATCTCACATTTCATATCTCACATCTCATATCTCACATCTCATATCTCACATCTCATATCTCACATCTCATATCTCATATCTCATATCTCATATCTCATATCTCATTTAACAATAATCCCCTTTATCACCTCACATCCCAACTTTTCATTGATTTTGGAAATAATTTGGCTTCTACGGTTAATAATTTCAAATCTGAGCGCCGCATTGGGTATGGTAACCATAAGAACGCCCTGTTTTACCACAACTTTTTGCGTTTGTTTAGCAATGAACTCTCCCACGGTTTCAGCCCATAATTCAGTGGCTTGTTGTTCCAACAGTAATGAAATTTTACCATTTTTTGCAAAAAACTCTTGAATATAATTTCCTACGGTTTGATGGTTGTTCATTTTTCCAATTGTATTTTCACATCATTCAACACGTTCATATAATTTATAAATGCCTGGTAGGGAGACGGATACACTTCGTAGTGTTTTCTAACGGCGTGTTGCGGAAACCATTTTGTACCCATAAAATTGTAGTACGTAGCATTTTGCAGACGCAACCAGGCGTTTTTGGCTTCTTCGTTATTTGATTTTAGATATAGCGGTTCTAATTTATAAAGTTGCTCAAATGCTTCTGTTTGCAGTTCGTTTCCCAACCACTCGTTGATATCTTTTTCATCCCCGGAGCAGGAGATTGGGTAGGGAACATGCAAAGAAGTAGCCTCTGTATCAATGTTGCAAACATCATTCGGCATAATGAAATTAAAGTGGTCTGATGTAACCAATTGAGAAAAAAGTGCCTGAAAAAAATCAAAAATTCCCGTTTCTTTGGTATGATAATCTCCGATTGTTTCATAATCAAAAAAGAGATTGATAAATTGCGCTTCCGAAGAGATTCCGCTCAAAAAGTGAACATATTTTTCAGCCGTAAGCGGATATTCATTCCAAGATGTGTCTGAAAAACGCAATGTAATATCATCGCAAAGTTGATAACTTCTCAGTAGAAGTTTTTGTTCTTTTTGATAAGGATTACAGTACAAAAAACAGGGACTTTTCCATCCCAAAATATGTTTTGCCCCTTCGGCTAACACCACTTTATACCCTAATTCATAAAGCCATTCGCCAATTTCGTCGGAGTAAATAATCTCCGTATTACAGAAAGTTGTGGGTTTAATACCAAACGTATCGAAAAGCAATTTTTCCTGAAGTTTTACTTGTTCTACAAATGTTGACTGATTGTGAAGTGCTGCCAAACTGTGCGAAAAAGTGTTTCCTGTAATCTCAACGCGCCCGGTGTCTATTAATTTTCTAAAACTTTCAATTACTTCGGGGCTATATCTCTTTAGCATCTCAATAGTAGTGCCTGAGATACTGAAGCTGAAAGCCACTTGTTTACCATATTCCTCAATAACCCTTAGTAGCATTTGATTTGCAGGAATATAACTCCTTTCTGCCAAACGGTTTATCCAGTAATTGTTTTGATAAACATCGAAATAATCATGTTTTTGATTAATATCGAAAAAGCGGAACATTCTTAGAATGTGGGGATGATTTACCTGGAAGTGAAAACAAACGGAGTGCATAAATATAATAGGTTTAACGTTTGAAATAATTTGAAAAAAAAGTTAAAAAAGCATCGAAGAGAGAAAAATATTTTTATGGTTGCAAAAATAAATTATTTTCGCGGAATAATTGTAATAACCCTTATTTTGCAAAATAATGAAAAAATCAATTCTTTTAATTTGCCTTCTGTGCCTCACTTATGGAGTACTTTTGGCTATACCGGCATATCCGTATCCCATTACTTTTACCCAACCCAACGGAGATACACTAACCGTAAGTATCAAGGGAGATGAGCGTATTCACTGGTATGAATCAATAGATGGCTACACCCTGTTAATTAACAGCGATGGCTATATGTCTTATGCACAATTGGATGAAAACGGTAATTTACAATCTTCCTCTTATCTTGCAACGAATATTGAAAAGAGGGATATAGTTATTCAATCGTTTCTGAGTTCGGTTCCCAAAAAATTATTTTATAGTGCCGAACAACAGCAGTTGATGTTAAAAATTTGGCAAATTGAGGACGAAGCAACAGAATTATATAAATCAGGAAAGAAAGGCGGCGTATTTGGTCATTTTAAAAGTTTGTTGTGTTTTGTTCAGTTTCCCGAGAAAAGTATGGTAAAAGCTATGGATCAATTTGATGGTTTGTTGAATCAGTTGGGCTATACTGGAAATGGAACCGGCAGTGTTCGAGATTATTTTAGAGAATCATCGTACGAACAGATGGATATAACTATCACTACGCGAGGTGTTTTTACAGCACCAATGAGTTCCGCTTATTATGCAGGGATGAGTGGTCATGATAAAGCACGCGAACTTGCTTGGTGGTTGGCTAATCAACTTGCGAAAGATTCAACAGTAGATTTTAGAGATTATGATGCTAATGATGATGGTATGGTGGATGGTTTTCATTTCATTTTTGCAGGTAACGGAAAAGAAACCGGAATGTGTAGCTCTTGCATTTGGTCTCATAAATCTGAAATAAATTCTGTGACTCAAAATGGGAAGTACATTAAAGTCTATTCATGCTCACCTGAGTTACTCTATAATGATATTACTACTATTGGAGTTATCTGCCACGAGATGAGCCATGCCGTTTTAGGAGTTCCTGATTTTTATGATACGGGAGGTGGCGGGTTTCAAGGAACCGGAAGTTGGGATATTATGGCTGGGGGAAGTTGGAATGGTTCTCCGGGAGGAAATTGCCCGCCGCATCATAATATGGCTTCAAAGGTGCAGTTAGGTTGGGTTGAACCTGTGTTGCTGGAAGATCCCGAAACTGTTGTGGATATGCCAAATTCTGCAGAAAATCCCGTGGCATACATAATAACTACTAATGCATTTCATGAATATTTCCTTTTGGATAATCGCCAAAGAATTGGATTTGATTCTTCAGTACCCGGTGAAGGCCTACTTATATACAGGGTAAGAAATTGTGAGTCTCAAGGACTGAATGATGGGCATCCGCAGGGTACCTATCCGGTTTACGCCGGTTCGGATTTAGAACTTCCAAACAGTGACCCCAGTAGTTATGGTTGGATCAGTAGTCCGGCATGCCCATTTCCCGGAACATCAAATCAAACTTCTTTTACAGATCAAACTACGCCAAGCATGAAATCGATGAATGGTATCCTTACAAAAAAGCCGATTACCAATATTACGCATAAAAACCGGCTGGTTAGTTTTGTGTTTATGGGAGGCGCTTGTTTTATGGCTAAAAATCTGAATGTTGAATATGATAAAAATTGCAGTAAAGCAGTGATAAATTGGGATAGACCTTCGAAAGGAAACCAGTATGACTTTTTGTGGGACAATAATGCAGAGGCGGAAGATAAAGGATATAGAAGTGTTCGGTGGCTTAGTGGTTCATCCTCTGAACGAATTGTGATGGCTGATGATTTTGAAGTTCCCAAAGATGAAATATGGTTTATTAAGGAAGTATCATTTAGTGGATATCCCGCGTATGCATCATACCAACCTGAATATATTGGAGTAGCCTTTTATCAGGATACAGGAAATGCTATACCGCAAACAACTGCCTTTTACGAAAAAGCGAATTTAATTCCTGATGGTGGAATTTTTACTGGCGAAATAACGGTAATGCTTCCAAAACCGGTTATTATCAATGAACGGGGAAAATACTGGGTTTCGGTGTATGGTGCCTATGAAGGTCCAACATCTCCTTTTAAACAGTATTATGTTCGAGCTTCCTCAGTTGAAAACAAAGCAACTATGTGCAGATGGGATCCGCTTAATAAAGAGGGGGCGGGGATATATTACCCATACTGGAAAGCCAATCAGGATAAAGAGTATCCCTCTATGGCTTTTGAATTATCGGGATATAAATCAACAGACACAATTACAAAATATATTTTGTACAGAGATGGTAAAAGAATTGCCGGCCCCACACAAGAAACAACTTTTGAAGATGTAGATTTTGATATTTCTGCGGAACATATATGGAGTGTTACGGCTATTTGCGATCATACAGGAGAAGGAAAATCTGTCAGCGTTTTTAAAGAACCCTGTTATGTGGGTATTAATGAAATAGATGATACTAAGATTAACATTTATAGTTACTTAAATTCCATTTATGTGCAGTCGGAAGAACTAAATGGCGTGGTATCTGTTTTTGATATGATGGGAAGAGTGGTTTACCATGGAACTATAACAGATCCTAACACTGTCATTTCACTTAACGTGTCGAATGGTATTTATGGCATACGAATAATTACGCCGGATGCTAAAATTATTACTAAAAAAGTATTACTAACAAGGTAAAATCATAAATCTCTTACGCTCTTACGTTCTTACTGTGGAGCCGGCGGGAGTCGAACCCGCGTCCAAACGTGTTGCAAAAGTGCTTTCTACATGTTTAGCCGAAGTTTG
>Ga0209737_10002474_pt1 | contig 12934 bp, 11 predicted proteins | sample TergutCu122P3_FD_187284 | JGI IMG/M metagenome (GOLD analysis project Ga0209737, IMG submission 187284) | Cubitermes ugandensis P3 segment gut microbial communities from Kakamega Forest, Kenya - Cu122 P3 (SPAdes) (version 2) | ecosystem: Host-associated > Arthropoda: Insects > Digestive system... | reverse complement strand
CTTTTTTGTTGCTCTTTATGCTTGTATCGGTATTATCTACCGCTCCTACAAATCGTATATTCCATATCGGAAACAGTGTATGTAAATATTTTTCTACCTGCTCTATTTCTCTTGTAAATCTCGATTGTGTTTTAGCAAGTATGATGTTGAATTTTCCGCTCTCTTGCGTCCTCTATTATTTGCTTAAATGCTGGTCTGTCCCTGTCCGCTCCCGAATAATCGTCATCGTTGTATATATCATATATATTCCACCCTTTTTGTTCTGCATATGTAGTCAGTATTGATGTTTGGTTTTTTATACTTTCACTATTATCAACTAATTCCTCCTTATCTTCATCTTCTTTCGATAGTCTGCAATAAATTGCGACTTTATTCATGTAGTACCCCCTTTTAAGAGTAACTACCTATCTAATACTATTGAATTATAGCATTAAACAGATAGTTTGACAACTAAGTTTTTGTTAATGCTTGTTTTAGTATTATCAACAGTTTTTTATTTATAACTTCTCTTTGCTTTTGTTTATTGTTATTTTTAAAAGTTTCAGTTACAGCATATTTATTTAATATATTGCTTTCCATATTCTCCCTCTTTAAAATATATTTATTAAATAATATAAAATAAATACATAATCATTCCTGATTTTGTAAAATTAAAAATTAGTAATTTCGCCTATATATACGAAACAAAAGCCTAAAACCTGACAAAAATCTGTTAATTTTTTAGTTTTCTTTGTTACCCCTATATATAAACACGAAATATAACTTCAAAACCTGACAAAAATTTAGAAAAAATTTGAAAATTTTTAAGTGATAGAAAAATAAACGGAAAAGGACATAAAAATATCGTGATAAATTTACAATGTTTTCCAATGTCGAATAAAAATTCACCTACATATAGGAAAAAGTGTCATCATCGGCAAAATCGTGCTGAACCTCAAAGGAGTAATAATTATTAATAGTTTTAGGGGCATTAAAAAGAGTGGTCTGCAAGTAAGATTTGGTGCTTGTAATCTTGGTAGTGTTTTTAGCCAGACATTCAATAACATATTGAAGGTGGAAAAAATCAAGAGAAGAAAAAACTTCCTTAACATGCGAGGCAGGCATATCTTCTTTAGCAATACGAATAACTTGTTTGCGAGAGGCTAAAATATCAACAATGATGTGATATAGTTCGAGAATTTCATTTTGTTTATTAGGATAACGGGTCTGTAGGCTGTCAAGTTCAATTTGGTTTTTAACATCTTCTTTAATTACATCTTTATCAATCGTATCGTTTCTTATCGTATCTTCTTTTGGTGACTCTGGTGGGGTGGGAGAAATATCATGAGTTTCGGTTTCAGCACTCGGCTGATTGATAGAATCAGTTTTACTAAAGTTAGGATTTTTATGATAAGTATTACTACGTTGTACTTTCTCCACTTCTTGTCTTGTATTTTTTCCACTCCTTGATTTGTATTTTTTACAAGTCTGCACTTGGAGAGTAGAAAAGTCTTTTACATATATTATTGCTGGTTTTCCTTGCCCTTGTTTATACCGTTCTATCAGTCCTATTTCCTCTAATTGCTTAAACATTTTTACTGCTGTTTTTGTACTGCACCGCATATCTGCCATTGCTTGCTCTACTGTGTAGATTATATATACATTGCCTTTATCGTCTATAAAATCTGGATTTGTCGCTGATAGGCTCGCCCTGTTTAATGTTAGACTATAAAATATTTTTGTGCCGTAATCTATACTGTCGAATGCCGGATTGTCTATTAATTCTTTTGGTATCATATAGAATGAATATGATTTTGCGGAGTTTACTGTTAAGTACGATAATTTTAATTTTTCCATAATTAAAAAACCTCTCATTTTAATTTTTTTGAATTTGTAAAATTTTTATTTTTTATATCACAACTTCACAAAAATTTAAAATTTAGGTTTTATAATTGTATGTAACCTAATATAAATTTTCGTGAAGGGTAGTTGGATTTCCTCTGGAAAAGTTTGTCCAACTACCAGTTGTTTTTTTGTTCTTAAATAATTAAATAATATTTTTTATATTATACAACAGAAAAATAAACAAAAAATAAATAAATAGAAAAAATTAGAAATAAATTATAAAAAAAATTTCTGATACAAAAAAGGTCTTATTTAATTATTTAAAAATACGTATAAATATATTAAAAAACATAAAATTATAAATTTACTTGATTATAAGGGAAATTGCAGGTCGTAAAAGTGTGTAATTACGAACTTTAAAAAAAGCAGATTTAAATCTGCTTTTAAATTTATTGTATAGTCATATTATCTTTGTCAAGTGGTACTACTCTTAAAGTATATCCCATTGGTAATAACATTCTTATTGTTGTATCTATTCTTGGGGAGTTTCTACTTTTTTCGAATCGTGCTATGACTGATTGCTTTAATCCTGTTTTCTCTGCTAATTCCGTTTGTGTTAATTTGTTGTTTTTTCTTGCCTCAATAGTAGCCTGTATAATATCTAATTCAAACTGTATTTCTGCCTCCTGCTCTGGGCTAATATTAAGCTGCTTTCTTATTTCGTCCCAACTTTTGCTTGGTGCTACTTTTTTATTTTCCTTTTTACCCACAACTAATCATTCCTCTCTATAAAATCTTTCAAATTGGCTTTCGCTTTTTCTATTTCTTTTGGTGGTGTTTTTTTTGTGTCTTTCATAAATATATGTAGCAGTATAAATTTATTATCTTTCCAATATGCAAATAATATTCTATCTCTTATTGGTCTTAACTCCCATATGTCATCTTCTAAATGCTTTATATATGGTTCTCCTATAATTGTTCCATTTAATTTTAAAGCATCTATATATGATGTAATTTTATTAAATTTTATTCTACTGTCTTTATTATTTTTTTGCTGTAAATTTATCAAATATTCCTCTATTTCACTTTTGCCATTTCTATCTGCATAAAATTCTATATCATACATATATTTATTTGCTTCTTTCTTTATCATATTCCTATTATAGCAAATTTGTTATAACAAGTCAACTGTTTTTTCTGTCATAAATTTTTTACAATTATCATGGAATGCGTTTAAAGCGAAGCGACACGCCCCGCAGAGCCGTTCTTCTCTTGTTCCTCACCGTTCTATGCACCTTAGTGCCTCGCATAGCTTTTCTGTTAGAATTTTACTTCTGTATTTTTTGGTATTTCTACATATTTAAGTTATATTTTCAATTATTACATGATACTTTACAATGCTAAAACACTAAATTCCTAAAAATCACTTTAACACGATAACACTTACCCCAGAAAAACAATTACTTACCTCTGCTAAAATCATTACTGAACTTAACCCTATCTTACTTACATACTGAACAAACACTTACAACAGCCCTGCTCATCACTCCAACGGACACACCCTAACTCCTTTGTTTTTTCTTTTTGCTTCTTTTTCTTTTTTTCCTGTTCTCTGCTCCACATCTCAACTTTACTAATCGCCTATATCCCTATATCTTTCCGAACAACATTTTTTTAAAAAAAGAAAAAGAAGTCTTTACTCTATCTACTACTAACTAAACTTAATCAATCTTAACTATAACTTTAACTTGACCTACACTAACTACATTATCTAATCTATCTACATTACCATTAACTACCAATTAATCCATACTACAATTACATCAATCACTATAACACAACCTCGCCAATCGCACCCGCCCCCGACCGCAACCACAACCCGCAATCATTATTTATTCTTCTAAATCTATACATCTTCTTCCACGAAGAAAGAGCATGGTCTGGGGTATAAAATAGCCCAGACCATGCTCTTTCTTCGTGGTGGCTCAACTATGAAACCCCTGTATTATTGCGGGTTGTGGTTGCGGTCGGGGGCAATCACGTCACTTTTTCGCTGTGCAATCTGATTAGACCCCCCTGTGATTTGTTGTTTGGAGGAAAAAAAAATCACAAAATTTATTTCTACTTCACACGCTGTATATATTTGTATATTATAATGAATGCAAGCAATACAATCAACACAATCAAAAAAACAAAATCAATATATTTAGAACTTGACAAATACAACAAATTTGACTAGTTATAAACATTATTGACCTAAAATAAACAACTAAACGTGTCAGGTAAAAAAGATATTTGCTCCTGCTTAAAATTAAGAAAGGAGAAATATCATGAAAAAATTCTTTGTCGCACTCATATTGATAGACATTATAACAATATGTATACTCTATTATTCTGGTAACACTCAATATTATCAAAAAGTATTAGGCATAATTATCAGTTGCTTAATACGCCTTATAACCGACATTCAAACTTTAAAAGAAAAAGATTACTATAAATTGGAACTAATCCAAAAATTAGTAAATCTTTTTCCCGATATTATGACATATCTTTTTCCGTTTTAGCTATTCACAGTAGCTAAAAACAGTAGGAGCAAAATATCAAGGCATACTTGATACGTAGCAAGTGGCGTATAAACGCCCCTTTTGCTTGTTCTCTAAGCTCCATAAAGAACAAAATAATGTTAATACATTACAAAGATAATTATAGAACATATTTATCATACTGTCAATTATTTTTAAAAAAATTTAAATTATTTTATAAAAAATTTTTAAAAAGGAGTAACAAAAATGAACAAAAATCCGCATTTATACGTCAAAAAAAAGTTGAAAGAAAGGAGATTTACATTTGATGAAATGACCTTAAAAATGGGCGTCAATCGCACTACATTATATAGACTTCTTCAACCAGAAGCTATTTTGCCTCATATCTATAGAGATGGAATAATAAATTTTTTAAATTTAAACAAAGTAGAACAAGAAGAATTTCAATCTTTATTAAATTCTACTGATGAAAAGCAAAACGATGCCTTAGAAAATCCATGGTTGCCTTTACTATTTAGTGAATATAATAAATGTGAGGTCGAAAATTTTGTTTCGTATTATAACTCTTCTAATAAGAAAAATAATATTTGTATAGTTCCCTCATCTGAAGAACCTTTAAAGTCTTTTTTTAGTCTTGTTATAAATGAAATTAAAGCCCTTAGTAACACGCAAGTTAGAATTTATCTGGGTGACTGTTTTTACACTAACTTTCTATATCCCCTTGTATCAGATATTCATTCTATTGTCGAAGAAAACAAAACACTTGATATTAAAATATCACATTTTGTTAATTTAACAATGACTAATTTACCAGAAACAATTTCCCATTTTAACCAAATTTTAAGTTTAACTTCATTTAGTATTTATGAGGCTTATAACAGTATAGATATTAACCTAAATGATAATATTTACGATTTATTTTTAATCACCTATGGAAACAATTATTGGTTTGGAGACATTCGTAACCAAAAAATCCATGTAATTTATAGCAACGATGCAATCATGCTTTCTTTTTTGGAAAATAAATTTATATTGAAACAATGCCAATATAAAAAACTCTTACAGGACAGAATATTTTTTAATAATTTTTCCATTGACGAAATAGAAGAAAGACTGAATTCAAGGGAAAATAGAGAAAGTATAATAAACTTAATTTCAAATGAAATAGATAACCTTATTCTTACAGCTAATAAATCTCTGGAATATGAGAATAATTTTTCAAGATTGCTCGTTAAGTCCAATCTTTGTTTTGAGGCGTTTCCTACTAAATATCTAATCGACTTAGTAAATAGAGCAATAAAATTATTAGAAAAAAACAACATACCTTTAGAACTATTTGCACCAAAAATCAGAACATTACTTGATATATCTGCTGTACGTACTTCAATTAAAACAAATCCGAGAGCTATTAAGAACATAGATTTTTTATCTGAATTAGGTACTTTAGACTTCTTAGAAAGTGGAAGAATTTCAGACCACCCCTCGTTATTGGGTGCTTTCACTAAAGAAGAAGCAAAAGAAGTATTTAAGGAGATTTACAATCGAAGTAAAGATAGTGATAATTACAAATTATATATTTGTCAGAGAAAATTCTTTAATGATAAATATTGTTTATTATGTATAAAAGGATTTGGATTTTCGATTGAGTATGTGGATATGGATAAAAGAATTTTAAAATCACTACATTACATTGAAGATAAAAACCTTTCCAATTCTATGTATGAATATATGTATAATGAGCAGTTTCAAAATAATCTTTTATTGTTAAACCATAAAGAAATAGAAAACTTAATTGAAAACGCCTAAGTTTAGTTTCCATAATTTACTATAAGAAAACGAATAACATCACTGTTATCCGTTTTCTTTTGTAGTTATAATTGTTTTTTGATTTCCTACTTGCTTTTATCCATGTCTTGAAATATGAACGTATTTTAAATACAAATAAACTGAAAGTTTACGCTTGTTCCAAACAAAAAGTAGAGCATAAAACTTATACTCTACTTTTAATTTTTAATCTGCTATTTCATAATAATATCAAATTTTTTAATATTTGACCCATTGCCTTTAATATCATATTCAAGGATATAATCTCCAAAATCAATCTGACCAGAGCTGTTTTTATCAATTTCGATTATAGTTGGAACATATTCTATACTTCCGTCATCATAAGTTACTTTAATATAGAATACTATATTCCATACGCCTTTATTTTCTTCTTTTATTTCATAGATACTATTATCTTTATTTACTTCTATGCTTGTAATTTCTGGATTATTTGGGTTTTCACACATATAATCTCCACAATTTACACAGCGATAATCTATATGATTGCCATGGTCTAAATATTCGTAGTTATGATTAGCATAACCAAAGCGACAATCGCCAAAATAATCAGGCTCTCCACAGGATATGCAATAGCCACCTACAAAATTATGGTTGCCAGAACCCCAGCGACAATCGTTCCAGTCAGTTTCCCCACAATAAATACATACCCTGCCCCCAACCCCATAGCCAAAGTGATGTTCCCCATAAAAACTACAAACATCTTTCCCACAATATCTACATGACCCATATTCAAAGTAATGTTCTCCGTCTGTACTATCACAACCATATTCTCCACAGAATTTACATTCACCATATTCAAAATAATGTTCTCCACATAAACTGCAACTATTTTCCCCACAATACCAACACAAACCACGTAAAAAGTAATGTTCTCCATATACACTGCAACCATATTCTCCACAGTATCTACATACACCAGCTATAAAATCAACCTCATGTATTCCATGTAGACTACAACTATTTCCTCCACAGAATTTACATTCATTATTCTCAAGGTAATGTATACCATATAGACTACAGCTATTTTCCCAACAGAATATACATTCATTATTCATAAAATTATGACCGTATAGAATACAATCATAATCATTGTTTTTCTCCCCACAAAATTTACACCAATGAGGTTGAACATGAAGTTCAAATAAATGTATACCGTATAGACTACAAGTATTTTCCCAACAAGATATACATTCACTATTTACAAAACTATGATTGCCAGAACCATATCGGCAGTCGTTCCAGTCAGGCTCTCCACAGTATCTACAATCTCCGTTTACAAAATTATGGTTGCCGCTATAACACTCATATTCCCAACAGCGTGTACAATAGCCATTGACGAAGTTGTGATTGCCACTGCCCCAACGACAATCGTTCCAATCAAGTTCTCCGCAGCGAAAACACATCCCATCTTCAAAGTCATGACGACCTATATCCTCACAAGTAATTATAGGCTCATCAATCCAATCCTTATTTCCACATCGTATGCAGTGTACCTCTCCAAATTGATGGTCGTAGTCATGTCCATCCCAACCAACAAAGCAGGCAGGCACTCCACAACGTCTACATTTTTGAGTATTATCAATATGATAAAAGTCATGACCGTAATTACAACCTATATAATCATGTTGCCATTCTTCATAGCCACAGTCTATACATTTTATTAATCCAGTATGGTCGTTATATCTATGTCCACCACACTCAGCTATTCCACAACCTTTACACCTACCGCCAATAAAATAATGGTTACCACTAAAGCAAACAGGTACTCCACAATTTATACAATCACTATCTCCCGTATCTCCTACATGATAACCAGAATTAACAGCACACTCAGGTATTCCACAGCGTGTACATATATAACCATAACCATTACTGTTATAAGTACCAAATTCATGGTTACCATTGATAGCATATACACTACAATCAGGTATTCCACATAGTATACATTTATCATTGGAAAATTGATGACTACCACCAGAGCGACAATCGGTTATTTCACAGCGTGTACACTTACCACTATAATCAAAGTCATGGAAACCATAGAGAGAGCAAGGAGTTACGCCACAACGTGTACATATATTATTGATAAAATCATGGTAACCATAGGCAATAACACACCATTCTGGACTAAATATCCCCTCTATGCCACAGCGTGTGCATATATTGTTGAAAGTGGAATGGTAACCATACCGAGAAATGCATTCTTCTTCTGCAAAATTTCCCACTAATCCACAATATAAGCATGAGCCATTGTGAAAATAATGGAGACCAAAGTTGTTGAAAAAAGAGCAATCGTTATCATTTGCGTTTACAGGAATAAAAATTGTGAATATCATTGCTAACACAAGCACTAAGGGTATAATTTTTTTCATTTATTAAAATCCTTTCTTTACTACAAATTAGTTTTTTCCTCATGGTTTTAAATAAATTATATTTTGTTCTTCACTCCTTTTCTAAAAACTCAATGGCAAAATTTATGCTTTCCTCAATCACCTCTTGTTTATAATTAATTTTTCATAAAAGTATAATTTAATATTTCGCAAATACTAATATGTATAGTTTGATAGCACACAACTATAACCGACAACTTCGATTTCTACTCTTTCGTAGAATATTTGGCTCTGTGAAATTTTGTCGTGTTTTTCCCTTGATTTCAATGCTTTTAATAGATTTATTTGACTTCTCTTGACGTTTGACGGCTTATGCATTTATTGCCAATGGCAACACCTTGTTTATATTTATTCTCTTTTGCTCAAATGATGAGTGTACATATCTTTCTAAGGTTATATTTATATTGGTATGACCTAATATTTCACTCAATGCCTTTACATCACAGCCGTTGTTTATACATCTCGTGGCGAATGTGTGCCTTAATACATGAAAATTTGTTGTTTTTACTCCACAATCTTTTAGGTATCTTTTAAAATAGTTCTGGTATGTTCTCGGCTCTATATAATTTGATGTACCTGTTAAAAAATATATTCCCTGTGTTGCGATGTAATGATTTTTTAACATCAGCAATAGAAAATCTGGCAGGGGGATTTTTCTTGCTGATGTCTTACTTTTGGGGCTTTCCTCGATTAATTTTGTTTTTGAGCCGTCAATACTCTCAAAATTTTTCACCCTTTGTATTGTCTTGTTTATCTTGATGTAGCCGTCTTTCAGACTTATATTTTCCCATTTCAAGGCACAGACTTCACCAAGTCTAAGCCCTGTATATAGTGTAAGCAATACCCCTAATTTTTTTATGTCTGTATTGTCTTTTATATATTGGCTTTCCATTGATTTTATTTCAGTATCGGTCAATACCTCTATTTCTGGTTTCTCACATCTGGGGTATGTGATATTTATGTTGATATTGCTGTTATAGTTTCGCTTGTAGTATTTGATTATCATGCCTATCACGCACAATATATCCTTGATTGTTTTACTTGATAATTTGCCACTTTGTATAAGTTCATTTGTGTAATTAGATATATTAACAGATGTAAGCATGTTTATCAGATTATCTCCGATACTATTTTTAATGTGGTTTGTTACTGTATAATAATATTTTGTGTATGTTGATTGCTTTACACTAATTTTTGCTGTTGTAAGCCATTCATTAGCCATATCATTAAATGTTATATCTTTGATTGTGGTAATATTGCCAGTATCACCAACAGATATATTTTGTATACTCATTAGTTTTTCTCTTGTTTCTGTATATGACTTAGTGTAGATATACCCATATTTTATTTTGTTGTCCTCGTGGCTCTTGATATATCTGCCCTCCCAACGTCCGTCTTTTCTTTTGTAGATGTTTAATCCTCTTTTCATGTTTTTCCCCTTTCTCTGACGGAAAATGCTGACGGTTTAAGCATAAAAAAAATGTGCATTTTCCTTGTTTAGCACATTTATACATCATAAATTATTAACAATTTGTTAAATTTAATGAATTTTATATTGTCTATTGACTTTTTTACTCATATTTTGTAAAATATTCTTAATATAAATCTGTGGAAATCCTTTCGTAGAGCCAAATACTTTGCGAATGTTTTTTTGTTTTATGTTGTAGTTTCTCGTATTTTTTCATTCTTTTGTAAAAAATCAAATTATAAACAAACGAGCAACAAAAAAGATAGCATTTATGTTTATGCTACCTCTTACTAAGTTATTTTTTGGCTTGTGTGTCCGACAGTGCGATGAGCAGACATGAGCATGGCGAATGTCAATCCTTGCACGGCGGACACATTTAGTTTTTGTCAACTATTTGTCAACCGAACTTAAAAATATTGTCTAAAATTAATAAAACTCTAAAATAATGTAATGGACTTAAAAGCCTTGAAATTTCTATACTTTATAATATTTTTTAATATTTATTAACACTGGGTAATATGACTTTAACTATATAATTAACAATAATTATATAGACTTTAATTTTTTGTGAGTGATAGTTGGATTTTCTCTGCCAAAAGGTAGTCCAACTATCAGTTGCTTTTTTTTGTCCTAAATAAGTTCAAACGAATTACTTTTTTAAGAATAAAAAATAAGCAGACTTGTAAGTCTGCCAATTTGTTTTAACATAATTTTCTCATTTTATGCTTATTCGGTATATTCACCGTTTTCCTTTACATATTTTAAAAATTCGTCCTCTGTTATTTCAAAATTTTCTTTCTCTTTTGTATAATCGCCCTCGCCATTGCTAAATAAACGTATAAAATTTATCATTCCTATCGGACCTAATGCCTCGACTAATGCTTTTATACCTTTTTCTTTTAAATTTATTAAATCTTTATATGTTGTTGCACTTTCAATCATTTTATTCTCCCCCCTCTATATAATCCTTTGGATTTGTTACTTTTAGTTTTAAATTTGCTCTCGCCGAAGCATTTATGAAATTTTTATCTGTTGTTATCAGATAATCTATATTTTCTAATTCACAGTATGCTATGTGCAATCCGTCTTTATATTTTATATTATATTGTTTTCCTAACTCTTTGGCTCTATCGTTTATTTTTATATTAAACTGTATATTTTTCGTTTTTAGAGAATCATAAAATAATTGTACTTGAATTTTTTTATCACTGTTTTCATTTTTCTCTAATTCTAATTTTACGATTGCACTTGAATAAATACAAATATTATTTTGTTGTGTATAATTTATTATATCTATAATAGCATTTGTTTCATTTTGGATTATAGATTGTGTTTGGTCGTCGAATGGTCTATTATAAATACATGAATCAAAATATAATTTAATCATATATCCTCCGTTTATTTTATATATAACATATTATATCATATATTTTTGATTATTATATAGTATTTTTTAATTTTTTATTCTAATTAATAAGGTCTAAGAGATAAAACAGCATTAGATAGGTTGTCCTCTTTTCTCATATTTTGGTCTATACAACGTCTCTACCAATGTAGAACCTGCGTAAAGACCAATTTTAAATTAACCAATTTATTTTTATCTCTCTCTTACCATTAATTTTTTCGCCCACTTCGATTGTGTCTATAAACTCCTGCACTATTTGAGTGTTTAGTTCTGTAAAATCTCTGTATCTGTCAACGATTAACTGTATTTTTTTAGTCTGATAATCTTCGTCTTTCGCTAACTCTAACTTGGAATTTATTTGATTTATTCGGTTTTGTATCTTCTCTTGGTCTTGTGAAAGCTCCCTGTTCAAAAATGCAAATTGTTCCTCTGTAATTATTTTTTTTGCCTTATCTTCATATAACTGCTTAAATGCCCTGTTTTTGCTGTACAGCTCTTCAATAAGTATTATTTTTTCTTTTTCAAAGCTGTTTGTCCTTTGCATAAATTCAGCCTTGTTTAAATTGCCTATTAATCCGTCCCAATTAGCATATTTACTTATATATTCCCTTAGCTTATTTGTAACTATTTCAGTTAAATCTTTTAAGGGTATTGAATGGGTTGTACATCTATCAGGTGCTTGTGCATATAATCTACATCTTAAATATTTGCTGTTTTTCTTTGCTAACGAACTACCACACTCTAAACATTTTACTTTTCCTGCAAATATATATGGTGGTTCATTACCTACACAAGCTCGTCTTTTTTGTTTTAGCATTTCCTGTACTTTCCAAAACTGCTCTTTTGATATAATCGGCTCATGGGTATTTTCTACAACAATTCTTTCATTTTCAGGCAGTGTAATCATTTTTTTACTTTTATAACTTGCTTTTCTTGCGTAATTAGATACCATATTGCCGATGTACACTTGATTATGCAACATTGTCAAGACCACATAATGTGTCCATATACCATTTTTATTAAAGTTCGGCATATTATACCCAAGACTTCTTTTATACAATACTGGTGGCAAAATACCCTCTCTATTAAGCTCTTTCACTATATTATCAATACTTAATCCCTGACAGTACATATCAAACACTTTTTTCACAATTACAGAGGCAACAGGGTCTATAATCAAATGATTTCTATTGTTTTCCTCTTTCTCATACCCATACGGTGCAAATGAGCCAATATGTTTTCCTTTTGCCTTTTTCTCATTTAATACACTTCGTATATTTTCCGATAGTTCCTCTAAATACCATTCGTTTGTTAGCCCATATATTTGTCTTACTTTTTTGTTGCTCTTTATGCTTGTATCGGTATTATCTACCGCTCCTACAAATCGTATATTCCATATCGGAAACAGTGTATGTAAATATTTTTCTACCTGCTCTATTTCTCTTGTAAATCTCGATTG
>Ga0209737_10002473_pt1 | contig 12937 bp, 13 predicted proteins | sample TergutCu122P3_FD_187284 | JGI IMG/M metagenome (GOLD analysis project Ga0209737, IMG submission 187284) | Cubitermes ugandensis P3 segment gut microbial communities from Kakamega Forest, Kenya - Cu122 P3 (SPAdes) (version 2) | ecosystem: Host-associated > Arthropoda: Insects > Digestive system... | reverse complement strand
CACCGTATGGCGCATTCTATATAACAATTTACCAGACCAGTTTTATCAATAAATTGTTTACTTATATCAATCAAAGTCATGAGTGTGGTTTCTAAGCAGTGGTCCCAACTTGCAAGGTGCTCTTGAAGACTGGAAGCAGAGTAGGTACTTGGCATAGCAGCAATGTTTGCCTGCTTTCGGTAGTTGTCAAATAATTCATTGACCAATCCGATGCTATAGCAATGAAACTTTTTGCTCCTACGACGATGCCACCTTTTGAAACCATTGTAACCGAGGCTTTGACATATTACCATTGCCCCTTCGTGCTTAAGCATCAATTCCTTGAAAAGCTTTATAGCACTATCATATAATTCTTTCATTGTATTTTCTCCTTCAATAAAGAAATTATTTCTTCGAGCATTAACCCTTGCTGACGTCCTTGCTCAAACTTTTCCCGACTAACTTCTAATATCTTATAGTTAACCAATAAGTTCTCATGCGACACCAGGAAATTAGCAAGGGCTAATACATCGGTCTCAGTCATAACAATAGGCGGGATTGCTCCCGCCACCGTTACTTACCCAACTCGTCTGTGCTCTTCATGTCCCATAGGGCATGGAATCCTGAACGACTCGAAGGGATTCGGCTGCAAATAAGCAGGAATAGGCTGGACCGGTTTCATAGCTGCAATGATGCGAGCTTCCGAAGCCATTTGTCCCATTTCTGCAATTTTTGCATACGCTATCCGCAATTCATCGGCGCACATCTTATCGAGTATGCGCTGCGTATTGTGAGTCGCATTTTCAATAATACGGTCAGTATTTTTGCATGCTTCAAACTTTACGCTGTCGATGTTACGGTTGGTCTCGCAACAACACCTGTCCTGATTGTGGATGATTTTTTCACCCTGCAGGAGAATGTCTTTTTGAAGACCAAACATATCCCGTTGAAGGAATTGATTTTCCATGTGACGGTCGTGCCAGCCAAGTTCACCGCAGCCGAAGTTGCCACGATGACCATAACCATAACCATCGCCACACCCATGACCGAAGCCACCGAAGCCCCGGCCACCCAACAGAGCAAGAACAAGTAGCATGCCTATCCAGCCACCGCCACCATTCTCACCCCAACCACCCGTATGAACGACGGGTACGCCACCTACATCAGTCATTTTATGACTCCTTAGAAAGTTATTTTTCCAACCTGTACAGGATTAGAACCCAAGTGCTTTCCGAAACTCTGCAAAGTTTATTTTACTTGCATTGGCCAGATTCTCCGCAATGCCCATTACCTCGTTACCACTCCTTCCCTTTGTCATTTGTATCATTTTTTGTACGTAGGGATGGTTTTGGTTCCTTTGAATGAAAGCATTAAAATCCTGCTCACTTCGGATGTTTGCCAGTTCTTGACTAAACTTATCCATTAGTTTTTGCCTCTATTGCTTTTAACCGTTTATCGATTTCTACCAAAGAATCAAGAATTCTTTTTGAAATATCGTCAAATACTTTAGTTATTTCCGACCCTCGTGGTAAAAATATTTGAGTTAAAGGCTTCCCGGATTCATCCAATTTCTTTACATAGATTTCATTCCCGGGGAAGTTTGGATAAATGAAAGTACGAAACGCATCAACCGGGGCATTGTCTGCCTGCTCCATTGATACGACCGGAATAGTGACAATGTCCCCACCACTGTTATTTGAAGGAGAAGCAGGGTTTGCAAGATTGGCGGGAGGAGTAGTGGGAGGAAGTAACCCATACCGCCGCAGAAAGTTTTGCGCTTGCTCAATCGCCTGCTTCTCCATTTCATTTTGATAACTGGATAAATAATTCGGACTGTTTGGATAATTCATGCTTCAAGAATAAAATAGCCTTTTAGTTTCTGCAATCTTTTTTCTTTAGCTTTTTATTATTATTCTGATTGTTGTTTCTTTGTCTTTTTCTCAGTCAGGTATTTACCTATTTTTATCATACCCTTTTTCTTAATGGAAACAATATGAGAATAAGAGCAAGGTCTTTTCTTGTTCCAGTTAATAAATGAATTGCATATAGTTTCTAAGTCTGTTTTGCCAATTTCTGACCGGAGGATTACTTCAGATTCTTTTAATGATAGGTTGATTGAAGCAAGTAGCTCTTTAACTGCCTTTACATCTGGATTCATCAACGCCTGATGAGCTATTTCTATCAACGGTGACCTTTTCATTTCCTTCCTCTTTTTCTGTCTTAGTTAAAAGCCCACCAGTTAATTGAAATAATGATAAAGCAAGGACCGGCAAAGAAGAAGCATAACTTGCTTTACAATTATACTCATCATACTTTTCTGGAAGCATAGGACAATCGGCATAACATATCACCCGAACTAAACAATCCTTACACCGAGTAGAAAGTTTTTCATTCCATCGGGGTATTTTAATAATAGAAGTGGTTTCGAATGAATGAGTTTTTATATTACCACGTATATTTTTTTCTCCGCTTTCATTATGACATTTAAGAATATTTCCTGCAACATCTACAATAATAGAATTAGATTTTATAGCAACACAGTTTGGATGATTCGGTAATGGTTTGTTTAATAATCCAGCAAACCTCTTTGCCTGTAACTGAGGAATATTCCATTGACTTATTTTTCCTGACAATAAACCTTTATACATATTTATAGTGAATTCTTCTAATAACTCTTCCGGAACTCTATTTTCATATCCACAATCAGAAGTGACTTTAAGAATTCTTGATTCACCTATTGTAAAATCATCCCCTCCAATTACTTCTTTTAATAACTCTACTGACTTACTTACATCAATATTGTTTTTAGTTATGACCATGTTAATTGATAATAATTTTTTAGCATATAATTTTTTAATTGTATCAACTATTTCTGGGTCCTGTAAAATGTCTTCCCCGCGAATATCCTGACCAGTACCATCATACGATAACATTACTGGAATCCAGTGGTTTAATATCCATTCCGCCGGTTCACCTTTCAAAAGTTTTCCATTTGTTGGAATCATATATTCCATAGATGATACGTAGGTATGTTTAATTTCAAACTTCTTAAAAGCTTCATACAATTCTTTTATTTGTTCGAAATATAGTAAAGGTTCTCCACCCCAAAATTCTAACTTACGAATTGGTATTTTTTTAGTATCCAGATATTTATGTAATGACTCAACAAACTCTTGCGCGTTTATTGGGTTAATGTCTTTTTTATTATCCCCTTGCATACAATATCCACATGAGAAGTTACAGGAAGTCCCCATAACTACCCGGACAAAATAACCAGGTGGAGTGATTTCTTCTTCGGGTATTTTTACTTCTATTTTTTTACCATCAAGCCTCAACTCATTCAAACAGGAATCATAATGCAAAGAAAAAGTTTCTTGCGTAAAAGGATATTTCATAACTAATTTATATATCATGGAGTTTCCTTTTCTATTTTAATAAGTTTTCCTTTTGTAATAGCATATAAAGCCACAATCATAGTCGGCAGAACTGTATGATATTCATGCGTACAATTTATTTTTCTTATATTATCATCACAAAAAACACATCCACCAAAACAAAGAGCTTTCACCAAACATTCTTTACAATCAGGTAATAACATCACCTTATCATTGAGTTCTTTTTGAATTTCATAATGCTTACTTTTACTAATATGTCCGATTTTATTTTTAATTCCTTTATATTCATATGATGCTTCCGAGTGGTAACATCGTAAAATATTTCCAGCAATGTCCATAGTAACTACCATAGGGTTTGCAATAGTACACCCATTAGTGACCACCGTCCCATTTACAGGGTTGTTTAAGTTAGATAAAAAGGTATATGCTCTAAGTCGTAATATTCTCCACCGGCTTCCATCCTGCATAGCATAATTACATACATCATTTACATATTTTTTTAACTGACTATCTGACAAAGCACATGACGTTGATTCCTTTGACCGGATACGCACTATTCTCATACTGTTTATTAAAAAGTCATCATAACCAAGTAGAGCTTGAATTTTATTCAAAGAACGGTTTATATCATCATTTTTATTACTAATTACTATATTAAAATATAAAAGATTATGCTCATGAAGTTGCCGAAGTAGGGCAACGATTTCTCGATTATTCAAAAGGTCATTTCCCCGCATTTCTTTTTGACCTTCTCCGTCATAAGAAATAGTAGTTATGATTTTATTTTCAACTAACCATTCGGTTATTTCTTTGGTCAATAATATTCCATTTGTGGTTATCATATATTCCGATGGTTTATATTCATTACTCTGTAACTCTTTGTGCAATTCTTTTATTTGATTAAAATACATTAACGGCTCACCACCACAAAACTCAAACCGCCATAATTTATTCATTGTATAATTAAAGTGATTATTAAGAGCATTAGCAAGTTCTTTTACAGGAAGTCCTTGTATATCTTTTCTTTTTACTTCCCCTTGATAACAATATTTACAGTTACAGTTACAAGAATATCCCATTACGCATTGTACACAATAACCATACCATTGCATTTTTTGCTGTATAGGTATTTGCATTATTTTTTTAGAATCATCATATAAAACATTATTAACAGAATCATAATAAAGAATAAAAGTTTCTTTATCCCGCTGCATCAATAGTTTATACAATTTTAATTTCCTTCATTGTAATGGATGACCAAAACCGAAACCCCGCGCGTACCTGCAAAACATCACCCGGCTCAAGCCCTAAAGAATATACTTTGAATTTTTCTTGCCCTCTTAATATAAAATGATTTTTAGAAAGGTATCCAGCCCTATTTTCTAAAACAACTTCAATTGGTCTATTTGTAGGTTCTTTTGCCTGAGTAGCGGTAATTATATACTCTGCCGATGAATCAGGAGTTAAAGTGTCCGGACCATCAATACGAAAGTCCGCTCTAACAGGTCGGAGTATCTGTCGTGGGGTTTCTTCTGATGCTGTGAAAGTTTTATTCGATTCCACTTCACTCCCCTTTGAAGTAAAAATAATATAACTCATTTCTTCAAACGAGCAATTCTCAAACGGAACAAACATAGTTAGATAATTTCTTCTTTTCTCCATTTGCCACCAAAGTTTTGCTTCAAGTTTCTCTGAATACGTCCGGGCAGCTATATTCAAAAAATTAAAAGAAGGTTCTCCGCCGGAATATAGTTCTGGTATAAGAATCCAACTCACACCTGAACTATATTCCGGTCGACGACGAAGGTCAGTTATTTTTAATAATATTTTTCTTGTTTCTTCCTGTCCGCCTGATAATGGAGTAGTGTGCGAAAAAGAAAGTTCATCAAGTGAAGTATTCAAAATAATTTTTTGCCGAGTATCAATAATGTCATTAACATATACAATCTTTCTAACAATAAGCATACTATACTCCTTATCCACCACTTCCGCAGCAGTTACAGTTACAATTTCCTCTAACTTCCGTTTGATGAAAACGAATTCCATACATATTTTGTATTAAGTCATATTGCATATAAAGTACTATGGTGCTCCCTCCTGTGGGTCCAATAACGCTATAGGTTGGAGAATCCGTTTTTAATATTCCATGTACTGCTTCAAGTATCCAATGAGTTCCAGAAAATTGAAATAAACAATGCTGCCCTACGCGAATACACTGGGCAATTAAACCCCATGCGGCAGCATCACCTATAGGAAATGCTCCTGTTCCATTAACATTCAAAGTTGGGTTAGCAGCAGTGTTTCCATATTGAAACCAGCAATATAAAGTTTCTCCGATTCTTAGTCGAAAGTTTGGAGAAGTTGCGGTTTTATTAACCACGGTAGCAGCATCAGTACAAGTTGCTGTTTTTTGATTAAATATTTCTTCTGTTGCTACCGATGCTCTTGCCAGCATATCCATAAACTACCTCCTACGGTACATTCTGATTAACTATTCTATATCTAATAGAAAGAGTAACCTCTTCCGTCATAATGTTTTTTTCTATTTTAACTATTTGACCCCGAGCAATTCCACCAAACTGCCGTACTTGCATAATATTTCTAATCCTTTCATTAAAAGTTAAGTCAATTTCTATAATATCATAAACCCGAAGTGAAAAATAATCAAACCCCTGTACCTTGATATTGCTTACAATGGGAAGTAAGTTCAAAAAATCGGCAAGGAATATTTTTCCTTTTCTTTCAGCCTGAGCATATGTTTTCATATAGGACTGATTCTTTAGTTCTTTATCCCACCGGTTTCTTTTTAATATAAGTGCTCGTTGAGTTTTGTCTACAACTTCCTGACTACTCTTCATTTGCCAATGATAGGCGTACCCGATATTAGTATAAGAAGCATACCGTTCAGCATCAAAGTCAATTTCTATTTCATTCTGATTTATTATTTCTTCTTTAACTATTTTCTTTGAAATTGTTCTGTTTGGGTCATCAACGCGAATAGTAAAAAGATTAAAGTTAGTCATTAACTGAAAACCAAGAATAGATGATGGTTGAAGCATTTCAACCCACTTCCAGATTTCCTGCTCTTTGTCCATAACTATACCAACAGGATATAACTTTGCTTTCTCAGCATTCCACTCTGGTATATCAAAATTATTTGTAAGAAAAGGAATGTCAGCATAATAAGAAAATATGTCAACTATAATATCTGCTGGGTTTGTTGGAGCATTAAAGTGAGCGGACAATCGTACTTTGTTAACTCCTTTTTGAACATTGCCTTCTTCATGTGCCCACACTACAGGAATACTTACTGTACCCACAGTTTTATTTACGGTCATGGCCATTGTAGTAGCGTTGTAACTTCCACCTCCAGCCCCATAACCTAAACTACTCCACTCACTTGCATTTCTGGGAAGACGCGTCCACTTTTTTCCTATTTCTGCTTCAATAATAAAATCAGTGTCCATTAAGTTTGAAGTTATAGTTCTTGAGAATTTATAGTGTCGCCAATTATCAGAAGTTGCTTGCAACTCATTCAAACAAATACCTTCTACCCCAAAACAATAACCATACGCATCAGGAATCAATTTACCGTTAAGATTTTCATTCAGATATAACAAAGTACTATTCGACAATTTTTCAAATGGAGCTTTTGTAGCGAGTCGCTCTCTTTTATCTTTTAATGACAATACCACTTCATTCAATGACATTTTATAGTTCTCAATATAAAACTGCTGTAAAGACTTCCATGGTGCCCCGTCTTTTTCTTGTACTAATATATTTGCTTCATTTCCAAAAACTCTCTGTATATTATCTAACTGACCTTTGTCGTTGATTAACGGAACATCCATACTATTGAATTTCATTTTTGAATAAGATAAAATGTCAACTTCATCACCCATTCCCGGAACTTCGATAAGTTCCGGGTAATATTGAGTATGCCCCATTACAAAAGACTTCGGCCATGAGAACCCATACAAAGTTCCTGATTCTATTTCAATTCCCTGAAACGCTGGCCATGAGAATTCCCAATGAATGAAACAAGCATCATTTATACCTTCACCATCGGTGACCATGAAAGAAAAAGGACGAGACCGGAGTTCAGTCCAATTATTTTTTGGAACTTTATACAATTCTCTGTTATCAATAATTATATTATTTAAGTCAAAAGGATTTGCATTATATACATGGTCATGGTCAATCATAAAAGGAAGTTTCTTTACATATTTAACCCATAAACGGAACCGCCATATAGGGGCTTCGTGAACTGTGGGAATGAGGTAAAATTGTTCTATAAGGTCAATAGTAAGGATTACATTCATGCCCACTCATAATAACGGGTTGGTGTTCTATATAAACTTGTTATGAACCTATCATTACCGTTATATAATCCTCCTTTCATTGCATCATTAACTGGTTTCGTCAAGGACATTCTATAGTTTCCAGTACTGCCAGAAACTCGAGCATAAATATAAACAGTAGCTGTAGTCGGGATAGTCCCTTCAGCCAGAACATTTTCATCAACTGGTGACTCAAGTATTGAGCCATTTACTTCGCACCGACTTCCCGCCTTAATAATTGGAACATTAGCCTGCAGTATGTCGATAAAAACTCGGGCAAACCCACCAGCTACTTTTGTGTTCCTATATAAAGCCCTCTGCCAGTCCTGAGTATCAGGGTTAGCATTTGCAGGTTCTATAATAACATTAGCCATTATCTTGCCTCCAACCATTCAAGATTAAAATTCCACCAAAACTTATTTTCATTGCGCTTAGTCCGCTCATACGATTCTATGTTTAATGTTGCCCAGAATGGAGGAACATTCTCTCGTGCTTTGGGATATGGGTCAATGATATGAGGAATTGTAGTCCCGACTTCATATACATATTTTTCTACTTTCTTTTGAACTTCATCTGAAATTCTTATATACCGGGTAGAAAACTTTCGCAAAGGTTCTTGCTGAAGACCGTAAGTGAATCCACCAAATGTACGATTAACTGGTGACCGAATCATTTTGGTATACACCGGCTCAACTACAAACCGGGGAAGTTCAAGATTATTTCCTACATATAAATAATTAAGCGCAATATTCCCCGGAGTATTAACTACCAATATTTGAATCAATGTAATTAAAGTTTCAGGAAACTCAAACATTACCACAGGGTCTGTTGACGTATCCACTCTGTAAAAATGATTGGTATTGACTCTACAACGGATTTCTGCTGCATTGTTTCTTCCAACAATTACCGTATTCGCTCTTATGTTATTTCCAGTTAGGTCTATGTTAGCAGAAGTAACTGGAGTTTCCCAGTAAGCAGGTACATTAAACTTTGAAGAGAATAAGTTTTTTATATCACTATAAGAAGCAACCGGAGTACCATCAATAGTCATTACTTCTGCTTTATTATCTATATATACATTCATACAAAACTATCCGCCTTTATTGCATATTGCCGATTGTTAATGTCTTCTGCAATTGCTTCACCAATCTTCCGCCTGTCCAGATAAATTGGAATTGTAACATTGATTGGTTCTTGAGCACTTCCTCGGCTATCACCTCGTACGGCAGCCCCCTTGAGAAAATCAGACAATAGTTTCTGGTCCTCAACTGTTAATATCCTTTCTCCACTATTAACCCATATTGGAACATTATCGCCTGAGAAACTATTGCCGCCTACAATACCACCTGTTGCAAACTGAGCCATTTTTGGTTTATTGGATGCAACGGTAGCAATCTGTAAAGCAGATAAGGTTGCCGCCAAAGCCCCCATTGCAATTCCAACTGGCATAAACGGTTGAGTGTTTAGCCCATTTATGACTGCCATAGCCCCACCAACAATTGCATTAAGAAGATTCATTTGCCAGGTAGCCATAGCTGCTTTATACTCAAGTTTTGCTTTTTCTTTTGCTGCTTCTTCATCAATCCGTTTTTTCTCTGCTGCATACTCTTCTTCTATCCGCGCCCGCTGAAGGGATTCTTCTGTTAACGCAATCAATCTTTCATCAAGCGTATCTTGTACCCGAGCAAGCTCTGCTTCCCACTGAGCAGCGGAAGTAGCTTCTGCAAGTCCAGCATAATAAAGTTTATTTCTATAGTCTTCATCAAGGGCTTCTTTTTCTAACCGGACTCGCTCCTCAAGCCGCTTCTTTTGTATTTCTGTTTCTCGGGTAACAGAGTCTGCCCACATCTGAAGTCCGGCAGATATAATGCTGGCTACCTGACTCCCGTACTGAGCAACAGCCTCTCCCATTTTCTGCCACGGATTTTTTGACACGGAATGGTCATAAATAGCATTGATTGCTTCCATGACTTTTTCTTTTGTATCATCAGAAGCATTTTTATATTCTTCCGTTGCAATGATTGCTTCAATATGGCGTTGCTTCTCCATTGCTCGGACCTGCTCAACTGTTCCGGTCAACCGTAAATAATCATCTTGAAGGTCTTGAATGGTTTTTGCCATTTTCTTTTCTTGAGCAGCCGCTTTTTCTGCTTCTGCAATTTCTTTGAATCCGTCTTTTATGCCGCCAATTTTATCAGTAATAAATTGAATAGAGGCAAAAGTAGCCGGATTCTTTGACCACTGCATTCCATGTTCTTGTGCAAAATTATTTATTGAAGTCCAGGTCCCTTGATATAATTGCATGATACTTTTATTGTAATCTTCTTCCAACTTCTTTCTTGCCTGAACGGAAAGGGAAGTATTTTGCATTTCTATATTATGAAGGTCAGTCATAGTTCGTTCTCTGTCCTTCATTGCCTTTACTTGAGCAGCTACATACTCTGCAAGTTGTTTCGGGTCAAGGGTAGCAGCTTTTTGGGCATTCATTGCATCAGTAGCTTCTACCATGGATTGATTCAATTTCTTCTGCAAAGCTTCCCGCTCTTTTAATGCTATCCCTTGCGTGATGCTTAATCGATTAGTTGCAGAAATTATCTGGTTAATTGATTCCGATTCCGACCGATACGCTGCTTGCTGTTTGGAGTAGGCTTCTGCTGCAGTTATTAACCCTGCATCCTGAGCCCGTTTTATTTCTTCAAGGGTTTTAATTCTGGTCTCTTCTGCAGTCTTTAATGCTTTTGTCTGCTCCTCAACCAGTCCCATTTGTTTTGTTTCTTCTGCAAGTTGTCGTTGCCGGGCAGCTGCCTCTTCCCCGGTCTTTGCAATATAACCATCAATCTGTTTTAATGCACTTTCCCGCTCGGCAATCACTTCCTTAAGTTTTTGAATTTCCGGGTCAAGGGCTTCATCAACATATACCCCTTGTGATTGCAGCATTGTTTGATAATCTTGTAAAGATTTTTTTGCTTTCGCCAACTCAACTTCTGCATCAGTCCGGTTTAGTTCAAGTCGACCTTTAACAATCAACTCCCGAATAGCTATCCGCTCAGCTTCGGTTGTTGCATTCTTTAGGTCTTCATATAATTTCTCAACCTGCGCAGTTAAGTTTTTATAGTCCGCCTTCTCTGTTTTCTTTAGAGCATTTTCCAATTCAACAGCTTCGGCTCGAGCCTCTTTCCACCCAGCTCTAACATTCTGCCACCAAGTTACTATCTTACTTGTTGATTCTCCTTGAGCAACTTCAAGCCGCTTTGTAGCCGCTTCAAGTCGACCGGCAGAATCAACCTCATTCATCGCCTTTGCAACGCCACCATAGGTCTTTTCCATTTGACCTAATATTACGCCTTGAGCACTGGCCACATCCCCAGTAGCCATAAACTGAGTAACCATTTCTTTCTGCTGAGCAGTCAGGACCACGCCCTGTCGAGCAAGCAATGCCATTCCCTTCTCTGGGTCTTCTAAGGCCTTACCCAAAGTCTGAGCAGCACTAACAGGGTCTGTCCCCATTGCTGCGGCCATGTCAACTGCTGCCTTCGATGCTCTGTCAAAAGTTTCCCCAGTAATAGAAGTGAAGCGGAGCAATGATGCCTGCATGGCCATTATTTTTTCCGTTGCAACTCCGGTACTATTGGTTATTTCCGTTGCCATATCTTTTAACTGTCGGGTACTAATCCATGCCGCGGACCCCGTAGCAGTTAATGTGGCATTAAGTTTTTGCAATTCTACTTGGTGCTTGTGATATGATTCTGCAGTTCTGCCAATCCAGTCAGCTACTCCGGTGAATAATTGCTTCACCGCACCAACTATCATTAGTATCATTCCAACAATCGGGGCAGCCATAATTGCTTTTTGCATTCCCTGCAGCATTCCAGAAAATTGACCAATGGCGGTTTTTGACATATTGGTCATAGCCCCGCCAACTTGCTTCCCCATATTTTGAAACTGTGCTCCGACCTTCCCCCCTGCCTGGCCGGCCTGAGTTTCCATTCCCTTTAATAATCCGCTGACTTGTTTGAGGTCACCTTGAAGGGCATCAAGCTTTACCCGGATTTCTGAATAAATTATGCCCGCACTTTCGCCAGCCATTTACTTCCCTCCAGGTTTCGGTAAATGAATGCCACCAACCCGTTTCCTACCACCAAACAACCATTGATGTTTTGACTCTTTCACTGCCTGCTGTTCTTTCAGGAACTCTTCCAAAACCATGAAAGCATACGCATCAATCTCATGTCTGTTGTAATCAGTAAATACTCCGCTTATATAATCAGAAGGGGCTTTGCTATGGGCTCGTGCAAGACTCGCTGCCCGGAGAAAGCTTTCCCGTGTTATTTTCTTTATATCGGATATGTCATTTCCCATTGCCCACCGGCACAAAAATGCCATGGTATCGTCAGGGAGAATGTAGCCAAGTTGAAGTTCTATGGTTTTTATTTGAAGCCGAATTGCCTTCTTTTCATCATCAAGTAATGAATCTTTTCTTGCTTCAAAGTCTTTTTCAATCTCTTCAAGTTCTTTTCTTTTTTGACTGATTACAAAATCATCACGACCAATCAAAGAAGCTACCTGGTCAAAAGTGGGTTTGTTCAAAACTAATTTACAAAGCGCTTCTTGGTAATTTCTTATCTGGATTAAGTCATCATATTCTATTTTCCGATTTTCTTTTGAATCCTGTACTATATTACTTATGTCACCACATTGCTCAATCTGGGTTGCGTTTGGGCATCGGAGTTCACAAAAAACATCAATCTTATTAAACGGGACGGCCACCCAATGAAAGAGGCCGCCCCGAATTGCTTCAACAGGATTATAGCCGATTGGAAGGTGAGAACCATTGTCTGTTTTTATGTGGGAAGATAATTCTTTCTGTATTAACTCAACAATGAGTTCTCGGTCCTTCTCTTTCATGCTATGCTACCTTTAATTCTTTTACCTTCAAGGCTTCGAACTGTTCCAGTGTCAGGGTGCCTTCCTGATACGCCGGAAAAGATTCATCGTCCTCGTTGGTGTATTCGGTTGCAGTCAAGTTAAAAGCATACTGAGCCCATGCTTTTGCTTCAATGGGCACATCCGCTTCAATTCCAACCATAGACCGGAGTAAAAGTTTTTCATATCCGGCCACATCTGATAACTTATTGCTACCAGAAGAATAGATTGCAGAAAAGATTTCTGCATAGAAGGTCGGGTGCTCTGATTCCTTGCTCAAGGGCGGGTCATAGGTTCCCG
>Ga0209737_10002472_pt1 | contig 12937 bp, 7 predicted proteins | sample TergutCu122P3_FD_187284 | JGI IMG/M metagenome (GOLD analysis project Ga0209737, IMG submission 187284) | Cubitermes ugandensis P3 segment gut microbial communities from Kakamega Forest, Kenya - Cu122 P3 (SPAdes) (version 2) | ecosystem: Host-associated > Arthropoda: Insects > Digestive system >... | reverse complement strand
GGTTTGCGGCACATTTCCTACCCAACGCGATGCATTGGGCTATCATATTTTGCGCTTTCAGCGCATAGGTGTATTATAAGTTATTGAATATTAGAAAAATAATAGACTTCTTAAACGGAACTCAGGTTAAAAATCTATGAACCCTAACCTAACTTCGGTAAACTTTTGTTTGAAGACATACAGCATTCAAGATACGAAACGGGGTAATTATTCTTTTAACCGATAAAGAAGCCGTAGAGCAATTGGTAAGTGTTATGAAAAAGAGGTTTGAAAATCAGTAACTTCTTTTATCACTTTTTCGTCTTTCAAATTCTGCAGGGTTTTCCCCCGATTTGATACAAAATAATACTTACTTTACCCCCGATTTGAAACAAAAATTTTATCATTATACCCCCGATTTGAAACAAAATGCTATCTTTGCAAAAAATTTACAACCTGTATGTTTGAAAGAAATGTTATTACAGAATTGAATCAATGGGCGGCAAGAGATTACAGTAAACCATTGATATTAAGAGGTTCACGTCAAGTTGGAAAAACTACACTTGTGGATAGTTTTTCGCAGAACTTTGAAAACTATCTCTATTTGAACTTTGAAAAAAATCCGAGTGCACTCATTTTGTTTGAAAAAGAGCAAGAAATTGCTGACCTTTTGGCTGAAATTTTTCTTTTTTGCAATAAGGAAAACAAGTCGGGAAAAACACTATTGTTTATAGACGAGATACAGAATTCGGAAAGGGCAATAACAAAACTTCGCTATTTTTACGAGGCAAGAATACCTGATTTATACGTCATTGCTGCGGGCTCATTGTTAGAAACGATGTTGAACAAAAGAATTTCGTTTCCTGTGGGTCGAGTAGAATATTTGGCAGTTCGTCCCTGTGTTTTCAGCGAATTTTTACGTGCCATCGGCGAGACACAACTTGAAAAAGCATTGCTCAATCACAGAATACCGGAATCGCTTCACGGCAAAACAATGAATCTGTTTAATACTTTTGCCCTAATAGGTGGTATGCCCGAAGTAGTTGCCAATTATGCGAAAAATAAGAATTTTGTAGGTTTGAACAGTATTTATGAAAGTTTGCTCACAAGTTATCGCGATGATGTTGAAAAATACGCCCGAAATGAAACGATGAGTAATACCATTCGATACATTTTGCAGTCGGGATGGAAGTATGCGGCAGAACGCATTACACTGGGAGGTTTTGCAAGCTCTTCTTACAAATCACGCGAAATGGGAGAGGCGTTTCGCGCATTGGAAAAAACATTTATTTTGGAACTTTGCTACCCCACTACCGATACTCTTGTGCCCATAACAAAAGACCTGAAACGTTCCCCAAGATTGTTTTGGCTTGATTGTGGGTTAGTAAATTATGCAGCAAACGTTCAAAAAGAAGTTTTTGGATCAAGTGATATATTAGATGCATGGCGTGGAAAAATTGCGGAACAAATAGTAGCACAGGAACTTCTTGCCTCAGACAGTCGTGTTTCAAATCAGCGAAATTTTTGGGTACGAAACAAAAAAGACTCAGAAGCAGAGATTGATTTTGTTTTACAGATAGATAATAAAGTTATTCCTGTTGAAGTAAAGTCGGGGCATAGAGCAAAACTCAAATCTTTACATTTGTTTATGGAAGAAGTGCCTCACAACATTGCAGTAAGAGTTTGGTCACAACCTCTTACAATTGATGAAATTGAAACACAGAGCGGTAAGAAATTCAAATTAATCAACCTACCTTTTTATTATGTGGGTGTAATAGAAAAAATTTTGGCGCAATATTTATAATAAAAAAACTGTTTTACCGTCCATCTAAAAAATATTAATCATTAAAATACGTTAAACAACAAAAATTAACTCTATCTTGAAACAAACTAAAACCCTTCTGATTGTTTTTTTGAGCGTAGTTCTGTTGTTTGGAACAGGTTGCTCTACCCGTAAAAATACCTTTACCAATCGGGCGTACCATACTGTTACCTCTAAATATAACGTGAACTTTAACGGAAAGGAGGCGCTGGTAAAAGGGGAATCTGATTTACAGAAAAAGAAGAAAGACAATTACTTAGAGGTACTTCCCATCTATTATTACCCCCCAAAGAACGAACTAACATCCGCTTTTCCCTCTTTAGACCGAGCCATTGAAAAAGCATCAAAATCGGTGTTTAAACACTCTATTTTGCAACGCGGCGTAGAGTATGTGAAAACAATGGACGATGCCTATATGATGATGGGTAAAGCCTACTTTTTGAAACAGGACTACAACGAAGCCAAACGGGTGTTCAATTATGTTATCGCCACTTATCAACCCTGGGGCAGCATTGTAGAATCTACCATCTGGCTCGCCCGCTGTGAAATGCAACAGGGGTACTTTGTTCGGGCACAGTCTTATTTGGAAGAGATTAGTCAACTTATTTCGGAAAATAAAAGCAAACCTTCTGCATCTAAACCCATTTCTAAAGCAAATGCTAAAAATAAAGCAAAAATTGAGAAGAAATTCGGAAAAAAGTCGGTTTCCAACAATGTTAAACTGCAATATTATGCAGCAGAAGCAGAATACAATTTACTGGCTCCCAACGGAGAGATTGAAGATGCTATTGATTTTATTAAGTTAGCCCTGCAATATAAACCGAAAAAGAGTTTTAAGGTACGTCTGTATTTTATTTTGGGTCAGTTATATGAGAAATTAGACGACAAACAAGCCGCTCAAAATTGGTTTAGAAAAGTTATCAAAGCAACGCCCGATTACGATATGGAGTTTAGTGCCAGAATGCACTTAGCCGTTAATTATGACGGTACACCATTATCTAAAAAAATGATTCTGAAAGAGTTGAATAAAATGCTCAGCGATTCTAAAAATGAGGATTATAAAGACCAAATATACTTTGCCATTTCGGAGATTGCGCGTATAGATGCCGATGATGCCGAAAGAGCGAATTATCTTGCCAAATCGGTGGCTGCCTACACTAACAACGACTACCAAAGAACTTTCTCGGCAGTAACATTGGCCGACATCTTTTTTCAACAAGAGGAGTATGTTAAAGCGCAAGCCTATTACGACACAACATTGCTGTCGTTGCCGCAAAATTTTCCCAATCACGAGGCTATCATTCAAAAATCTTCAATTTTGAGAGATTTGGTGGATAATTTGAATATAATTCAGTTGCAAGACAGCCTGCAAAGAATTGCTAAAATGAGCGATGGAGAACGAAGAAACTGGGTCGCCAGGATGATTGCCAACTATACGGAAGAAGAGAGAAGATTGGCTAAAGAGGAGGCAGACAGGTTAACGGCACTGGGGTCAACACTAAACTTTGCCAACGTGAATGTGAATACGCAGGGACAAAGCAATAAGTGGTATTTCTATAATCCGGGGTTGGTGGCGCAAGGAACCACCGAGTTTTACAGACGGTTTGGAAACAGAAAACTGGAAGACAACTGGAGAATCAGCAACAAATCTGTGATGTCGTTTGAAGATATGGCAGACTTTAATTCGGGAGTTGAAAAACAGGAAGAAGAGGAATTGGATGAATTTGGAAATCCTGTGAAAAAGAGAGAAACAGATCCCAAAAAACCGGAGTACTATACCCAAGACCTGCCGTTAACCCCTGAGGCAATAGATTCTTCAAACAATTTGATTGCCAATGCAATGTATAATGCGGGAATTATCTATTTCGACCAGTTGAGCGACCTGAAACGCTCTAATGAGATGCTGCAAAAATTGATACAACGTTTTCCGGACAGTGATTTGGTGTTGCCCGCCTACTTTATTCTTTGGTCGAACAATACGAAACTGAAAAATCCGACCAAAGCAAATGAGGCGAAAAACTACATCCTTACCAAACATCCCGACTCTGATTATGCCAAACTGATTTTAGACCCGGACTACTATAAAAAATTGGCGGAGGCTGCCAAAGAAAATGAACGCAGGTATGAGCAACTTTATCAAGCCTACAAAGCCAAACAGTGGGCATCTACCGTTCAACTTGCGGACGAACTGCTTGGGCAAACACGCGAGGTTACGCTGAAATCAAAAATTGCTTATTTAAGAGCGGTTGCCATAGGGCAATTAGAAGATCAAGAGATTCTTAGAAATGCCCTTAAGCAAATTATTACGGAGTTTCCGAAAGAGGGTGTAGCGGAGTTGGCAAAGATTTACCTCTCAACACTTTCCGCACCCACCAAAACACCGGAAACTATTACCCAGGGAACAACACCTGTAGAGCCCTTGACGGGAGGAGGAACTGTTTCTATGCCGAGAGAATCGCCGTTTAACACAAATATTGATGAAATGCACTATATCATTGTGCTGGTTGATGTGCATAGCAGAACCGTTAACGATTTGAAATATGATATCGCTATTTTTAACACTACCTATTTCAGTTTGGAACGCTTCAATATCAATAGTTTCTATATTAACCAAAATCAACAATTGGTAACGATTGCAAGATTTAAGGGAAAAACGGACGCAATGAATTATCATACTGCTATGACCACCTACGAACTTTTTGCCTCTATGATAAAAGAGAAAAGTATTATTGTGTATGCCATTTCTGCCACAAATTATTCCATTTATTATGCCAAACCTAACGACAGGGATATGTATGGGCAATTTTTTGAGGAAAACTACTTGAAATAGAAAGTATCTAACAAATTAATTAAAGGAGACACAGAGAAAAAAACAATTATTCACAACTTCCCATTCTTCTTTTTAAACTCATCTAACAGCAAATTCAAATTTTCTACATTTGCTCTCTTTTACAAAAAAACTCTCTTTTTTCTTCCAAAATATACAAAATTTCTGCGAAAAATAGCTGTAAAGTACTCTATAATAGTCATAGAAAAAACTGTAACTCGTTGCTATTAAAAAAAATGAATTTTTTAGAATTTTGTGTTGTTTTTAATATAGCTTTGCAGCGACTCTCAATAGAATAATCATTCAATGAAAACAAAGACAACCCATAAAGAAATCATCCTAAACTGTATGCCGCCATTCCCCGTGGGTAGCCCCTCTGCGGCTTTATCCATCTTAAAAGCGTATTTATGCAAACATGGGCATTCGGTTAGGATTATTTATTGGAATATTTTACTATACAATTTGGAAAACGAATTTACCTGGAATAAGTGCCGAAATGTGAAAGGAGCATCAACACTCATATATGCAGCCTATCTATCTGTAAAAAACCAAAACAACACCTTGTATAATGAAGTAAAAGCGGCATTGCAAATAATTCTACCGGTAATGTTAAATGAAAAAGGCTTTTTTGATGAACATATTGAAAAATATGCCCTGAAATTAGAACAATTTATTGATAATTACTTAGACAGTATTGATTTTTACAATGTTTTATATTTTGGCTTTTCTATGAATATGAATCAATGGATGTTAGCGTCTGTAATAGCTGGGAAAATTAAAAAAAGAGATACAAAAATACCAATCGTAGTTGGTGGAATAAATACAGCAGAAATATCCAAAGTTTTTTTAAGTAACTTTAAACAATTTGACATTGCCATCTGGGGAGAAGGTGAAATGCCCTTGGGAGAATTAACAAGTTTCTTATCAGGTATAAGAGAGTATTCTGATTTTAAAATTGAGAGAGCATTTTATAGGGAGAATGAAATTGTAAAGGAATCACTAACAAAAAAACATAATTATTGCGATTTGTCTGCCAATGAAATTTATTCCGATTTCATTGATTATTTTGAATATAGAAACCAGTATAGAATAGATGCACCCGTTGACTATCTTGTAATTGAGAGCAGTAGAGGCTGTCACTGGAACAGGTGTCACTTTTGCTACTTAAATAATGGATATAAGTTTCGGCAAAAAAGTGTAGAAAAAGTAACTTTAGAAATTAAGAACATGATTTCAAAATATGGAATTTTTCGTTTTATTTTTCTTGACAATGATATTGTAGGTAAAGATATTAAAAGGCTCCACTTTTTGTTGGATGAATTGGTAAAAATAAAAAAGGAATATACTGACTTTGCAATTGTGAGCGTTGAAATTATTACTCTTGGTTTGTCTGCTATAACAATAAAAAAAATGGCTGACGCAGGAATTATTCTTGCTCAAGTTGGTTTTGAAAGTGCCAGTAGAAACCTTTTGAAAAAAATTGATAAAAAAAATACGTTTGCAAGTAATTTGAACGTCATAAAACACTGTTTAAATGCAAATATTAATCTTGGAGGCATTAATATTTTGTATAGCTTGTTAGAAGAAACAGAAGAAGATATTTATGAATCTATTGAAAATTTAAGGTTCTTTAGATTTATTATGGGTCAAAATAGATATTTTCTTCTAAATCCCATCCCACTGACAGTAAATTCTATGAGCAAATATTATAATGTTATACAAGATAAAAAGCAGGAATATATGCTGAGAATTAACTTTTTACATAAAGCTTTTATTAATCTTTTTGATGAGGAAACTATGTGGCATTTCTTTGAGTTTTCGTTAAATCATAAAAATACGAGATGGGAGTATTTTACCGATATGCATTTCCATTACACAAATAATAGTTACGATTATAAATTTATTTTTGAAAAAAACAAAATTATATATCAGGAATTTTTGAATAACGAGCAGACAGAACATATTGAGTTTGAAAAAAATGAGCTTTATATCTCTATAATGGACTTGTGCTATGATAAATCTATTTCTATTCGTGAATTACAACATTTATTATCTGAAAATGATAAAAGCCTGCCAGATATTGAGACCTTAGAAGAACAAATAGATACACTTTTCTACCAAGGATTATTGTATAGAACTCCTTGTTATAATGAAATAGTCTCTATTGTAAACGTTAATAAAAATGGATTATGAAACACCCATGATAGCAAAAAAACACTTACGAGCATGAAAATAGAGGCTAACGCATATATTTGCGGTTCATTTAAACAAAATTATATGTTGTTATGCAAACAGAACAAATACACTTTGAACAAGTGATTGCACGCGGATGCGGCATAGATGTTCACAAAAAAACGGTGGTAGCCACCATCAAAGGGAGCGGACTTAAGAGAGAAACACGCGAGTTTTCGACCTTTACGAGTTCTTTGACAGAATTGAAAGAATGGTTGTTAGCCAACAAAATTACGCACGTTGCTATGGAGAGTACGGGCGTTTATTGGAAACCAGTTTACAAGGTTTTGGAGCCGAGTGGTCTCAAAGTCTGGATTGTTAATGCCCGCCACATCAAATATGTGCCGGGGCATAAGACCGATAAACGGGATAGCGCATGGATTTGCAAGTTGTTGTTGGCAGGATTGTTAAAACCGAGTTACATTCCGCCCAAAGCACAGCGAGAATTACGGGATTTAACGCGTTATCGAGTAAAATTAATTCAACAAATCGCCTCGGAGAAGAATCGGATTATTCGTTTTTTAGAGGAAAGTAATGTAAAATTATCAAGTGTTCTAAGCGACACCCAAGGCGTAGTAGCCACCAAACTCATTAACTTACTTTGTGAAGGCAAGCAAATAACGATGGAATATATCGACAAAGTCTATCACAATAAACTCCAATGTACTAAAGAAGAGTTGTACGAAGCATGTAACGGGGTTATGAGCGAGAACACAATAATGTTTTTGGGTATTATTCGTAAAAATATTGACCATACTCAAGCGCTGATAGAATCAATAAATCAGCGTATTAAATCCTCTTTATCTGAATATGAGAATGTGATAGAGTTGCTAAAGGGAGTTCCTGGTTTTAATCAGAAAACAGTAGAAGATTTAGTAGCGGAAATAGGTTTTGACATGAGTGTATTCCCGACAGAGAAGCATTTGACATCGTGGGCAGGAATGTCTCCTGGAAATAATGAGAGTGGCGGTAAAAAAAAAGTGGACGAATTACACATGGGAACAAGCAGGTAAAGAGAACATTAACCGAATCTGCATGGGCAGCCACCCGCACTAAAAACACGTTCTACTCAGCAAGGTATCACAGATTAGCCGCACGCAGGGGCAAAAAAAGAGCCCTAATAGCCATAGGACATTCGCTCCTCAAGTCGGCTTACCATATTCTGAAAGAAAACGTGCCTTATAAAGAGTTAGGAAGCGATTACCTGAACGATAAAATAGAAGCCAAACGAAAGAAATACTTGAAAAAAGAACTGGAAAAACTGGGATTTCAAGTAACCCTTTCTTCTATTGATGCAACAAAGGTTGCATCTTAAAAATACTAAACAAAGGTCGATTTTTACTGACATAAGTTGTAAAAAGGGCAACTAAGTCGATTATGAAACTGACTTCAACAGCTAAGCACCTACGACTGTATCGCAAGAGTACGAGTATGAAATTTTAATCTCTTTTAGCTGCTTTTTTCAATAATAACAACCAGCCGTTTATTCAAAAAAACGGGCTTTCAACATTGTCTTTAACAGAAATAAAACTAATATAAACAAGTGATATTTAATATTTTAATAATTTAATAACCTAAAAAATTTACGTATGAAAAAAATATATCACAGATCATCGCGATTCGCATATTGCGCCTTACTTGTAGTCTTTTGTCTTCTATTTTTTGATTTCTGCCTTAACGCCCAGCAACTCATTAACAACAAAGGCAACCGCAACCAATCCTATCCTGTGATAACTGAAACAAAACAGGAAATAGTAGAACTCATCAATCAAGTTTCGCAGGACAGTATTGAGAATTATATTCGTTTTATGCAACAATTTTATCGAATTGCAACTTCGCAAGAGGCTTTAACAGTGCAAAACTGGTTGGTAAATAAATTAGAATCTTTTGGATATGAGGATATTTCAATTCATTATTTTAGCTTGGATGCACAACAGTTGGATGCCGGAAATGTAGTTGCTGTAAAAAAGGGAATCGAATTTCCCGATGAATATATCTTGATTACTTCGCACTATGACTCTCCTTCTTATAATAATCCTGTTAGTCCCGGTGCAAACGATAACGCTTCCGGAACATCAGGTGTGTTAGAATGTGCACGTTTGCTTAAAAATGTTGATACTAAGCGCTCTATTATTTTTCTACACTTCAATGGGGAAGAGTTTGGGTTGGTGGGGAGTATGGCTTATGCCAACAAATGTGCATTTGAAAATATGAATATTATTGCTGTTATTAACATGGATATGATTGGTTGGTTTCCCGTCAATAATCCTGATAATATAATGGCTTCAGGATACTCGTATATTTCTAAAGCGATTTTTGAATACTACCAACATACAGCAAACATGTACATTCCAAAGATTCCTACCATTCGTTTAACCATAGGCGATTTGTGGGGTGCCGACCACATGCCATTTAATATTCATGAATATCCGTCGTTGACTATCTGTGATGCAGAGTATATTGATAATAATTATTGTTATCATAAACAATGCGACACAATTGGAATTGGTATTGACACAGCAGGCGTAAATAATTTGGTTCTTGCAAGAGCCTTTGTGCAGGCAGTTTTAAGTGCAACCGCAGAACTGTCAAATGCTTGGCTACCTCCTCAAAATCTAAGTGCTTGTCAGGGATTGGATAAAATTACTGTCAGTTGGGACAACGATAACGAGTCGTCCTCTTATAGTTTATTCAAAAATAATGTTTTAATGGATGAAATTACTGTTAATTTTTATGAAGACTACGATGTAACAATGGGCAACAAATACGAATACTACGTGATTGCAGTCAATAACGAGACTGGGGAGAAAACTGCGCCCTCCAACAAAGATGAAGTAACTTTTATTGAGCCTTTGCATTTGCCATATTTTAATGATTTTAGCAGTGGAAAATACGGATTTGAGCACAATGATTGGGTGCTTAAACAAGTCAACAATAAAAGTACACTTTGTAATACTAAGAGTTCCGGAAGTCTTTTTTCAGATAACTATTTATCTATCGCCGAGTTAGATTGGTTTTCTATTCCGAATACTGTCGAAAATGTTTCTATTCGTTTTAAATGGAGAGGCAATATTTTGGGAATGGGGCAGTATTGGAATATAAATAATGCAGGGATGTGGTTTGAAGTTACAAACGACAGAAAAACATGGAATAAATTAGCTTACATTTCAGGTAAAAATTTTGAATGGGGTGATTATGAGTTTTCACTGAATAATTTTATTGGCAGTATTTTTTTCCAGGCGCGTTTTCGCTTGGAAAGCAGCGGCTCTGAAAAATATTCATATACAAAAATCGGCTATATTACGGATATTGAAATAAATTTTGAGATTGTGAACAGTATAAAAAAGAATGAAATATCGTACATTAAAGATTTGCACATTTCACCCAACCCAGCTACGGAAAACATCATTATTACTACTTTTCAGAATGACTCATATCAAATTTCTATTTATGATTTAATGGGAAAAAGGCTCTTTCAACAGAATGGTTTTACAGATGGAAGTTTGGATGTATCTTTTTTGACGAAAGGAGCATATTTAATTGCAGCCTCGATATCTAATCACAGAATAGTAAAGAAATTGATTATTTTATAACCCTTAAACTATTGAACTATTAACTCTTAAACATATTAACTTTTATACCTATGCACAAAAACATTCTTTTTCTTGGCAAAAATAACTTAGCCTAAACTAGCCTCTGCCATGGTGTGCGCTTGTTGGCAGAAGGCTATAACAAAGGTGCTTATGCAGGGAAAGGTATTTTTGAATTTGAACCCTCAATTTACCCGGCCCTGCTCCCATAGCACCTAAGGCATGTATCGTTTTGTTGTAACGATAGCACAAAAACTGTGCGGCAAAAATATTCAAAAAACCTTTCTCATTTCTATCTTCTGTTGCTGAGCTTTGCCGAAGCACTCTTTTCTCTTGTTTCGCCGCCCTAACAACACCCAATATTTTTTATTAACTTTCTAAATTAAAATTTTTATGAAAAAGAAACTTATATTAAACAAAGTAACTATAGCCCAACTCACAAATCCAGACAGGATTTTTGGAGGAGAGGGAGACGCTGCACAAATACCACATACAGCTGGAGGTAACGCTACTTGTGATGGTGGTGCTACCTGTTATAATGTAACTACCTGCTATGGGGTTGCTGGTGAAACAAAAACTAAGCATGAATGGGCATGCTATGATCCTATATCAGAAGAAGTATGCGTAACAAATCCTCCTACTTATTTACCTTAATTAAGTCATGGTGCTGTGATAAGAAAGTTCTTTTTACAGCACCATTTTATTTTTAAGTTTAAGAGAATGATAATAAACAAGATAGCCGAAATTGCTCAAATCTTAACCTCGGAAACAGTTTCTGAAATAGGCTTATTAACCGGCATTGGGGGGCAAATACTTGTATGCAGCGAGTTATTTTTACATAATAAAATTCCGCAAAAATGGCTGTTGTATTTGCATCAGGTATTGGAAAAAAAATTAGCTGAGGAAAACTTTATAACTACGCACTGCGGCGGTTTAGCCGGTATTGGCTGGCTATATGAATATCTAAGCCAAAGAAATGTTTTAAATGAAGATACAAACTTGCTTTTAGAAGATTTTGATACTTACCTTGAGCAATCGCTTATAAACTTCATGCAGAGAAACTCATACGATTTCTTACACGGCGGGGTGGGGGTTGCCCTCTATTTTACTAAGCGCGTGGCAAAGAAAAAAGAATTAGTTTCAGTGTTGAACCAGTTTTTAGTGGATTTAGAGAAAATAAGCATCCAACAAGAAGATGGCGCAATAAAATGGTTTTCTTTTTTGGGCGAGCAACATAATCCTCAGAACGGTTACAATATATCACTATCTCACGGAATCTCAAGCATTATCTCGATTCTGTCGAAACTGCATCGAATAGAAGGAATTGATAATCGGGAGGATGAAGAAGACCCGAAAGCGAATAAGGTTACGATACTAAGCAGAAAAGCAGAAAAGGAGAAAAGGAGAAAAGGAGAAAAGCAGAAGAGCAGAAAAGCAGAAGATACTTTGAACCCTAATATTCAAAAAGAGCCCTTAGGAGCAGAAAATTCTTACGGTCATACGCTCTTACGCTCTTACGGTCTTCCCTGTATTTCCATCCAAAACCTTACGTTTCAATATGATGGTCCACATAGTGAAACGGTTTTAGACAATGTTAATTTAGAAATTCCGAGCGGAAAGGTAACTGCCATTGTGGGCATGAGTGGTAGCGGAAAAACCACCCTTGTTAAACTAATGTTGGGTTTTTATCCTCCTGTAAAGGGAGAAATCAAAATTGGCGAATACAATCTTCAAAACATCAGTACACACATTTGGCGGGAACACTGTGGTGCAGTAATGCAAGACGGATTTATTTTTTCGGACACAATTGCCCGAAATATCGCCGTTAGCGATGAAATAATTGACACCAACCGTTTACTTCACGCTGCCAAAGTTGCCAATATTCAAGAGATGGTGGAGGGTTTGCCATTGGGTTTCAATACTAAAATCGGGCAGGAGGGGCAAGGCATCAGTCAGGGGCAGCGGCAAAGAATATTAATTGCCCGCGCCGTTTACAAAAACCCCGAGTATATCTTTTTCGATGAAGCCACAAATGCCTTGGATGCCAACAATGAAAAAGTGATAATGGAAAACCTGAATGAGTTTTTTCAGGGTAAAACAGTAGTAATCGTGGCGCATCGTTTAAGTACAGTAAAAAATGCGGATAATATAGTAGTATTGGAAAAAGGAAAAATAGTGGAACAAGGCACGCACAAGGAATTGACGGCGTTGCGGGGAGTGTATTATGAATTGGTAAAGAATCAGTTGGAGTTGGGGAATTAAGGAGAAAAGGAGAAAAGGAGAAAAGCAGAAAAGCAGAAAAGGAGAAAGGAGAAGGGAGAAAGGAGCGCTGAAAGCGCGTAATCAGTAACGTGGGGCAACGTCCCACGAAAGAAAAAAACATGAACGAAACAATCGAACTAAAAAGCCCTGCGGTGCAGGAAATCCTCGGTCGTCCGCCGCGATGGATTATCCGTTGGGGAATATCCATCATCTTCATCGTGGTGG
>Ga0209737_10002471_pt1 | contig 12939 bp, 9 predicted proteins | sample TergutCu122P3_FD_187284 | JGI IMG/M metagenome (GOLD analysis project Ga0209737, IMG submission 187284) | Cubitermes ugandensis P3 segment gut microbial communities from Kakamega Forest, Kenya - Cu122 P3 (SPAdes) (version 2) | ecosystem: Host-associated > Arthropoda: Insects > Digestive system >... | reverse complement strand
GGTATCGCCAAAACGCGCTTCCGCCATCGCCCAGTCGACAATAAACACGGGGCAGCTTTGCTCTATCTCGCCCGCCCGACGCATACATGCCAAATAAGCGGGATAGTCCCCGGCTTTGTGATAAACCATTCCCAGAAAGTTTTCGTACAAGCCGGGAGCAGGACTCTTATCGCGCCACACCTCCAAACGCCGCAAGACATCCGGCAAACGTTCCGAAGCTGCTGATCCTGCCTTGGCAATTTCGGCATAGGCAAGTTTGATTTCAATATCAATCAAGCCGGTAGGCGCTCTTTTCAATATCCCACTTTTACGCAAACGCTCGCCTATACGCTGCACCGCATCCCAATCGCCCAGCGCGAAAGCCTCGGCACAGCGCATCATCTCCATTACTTTATAGTATTGCCATAAGAGCCAACAGCCCAGCAATACGACCGTGATCCCGAAGCCAATCCCTATGATAAAAAGCCACTGAATTTCAAACCACCACGCCCCCACAATAACCGCCGCAGCTCCCAGTAAACTTCCTCTGAGAGTTGCCCATGCTGTCCTGAGCAGCGTCTTCCAGCATGGATTTTCATGCATGGCGACTTCGGAAGCCGCCATTTTCCTGGCGGTAGCAGGGTCTAACTTTTCACGTTCCTTGGCCAGCCTTGCCAATGGCGCAAGATCATACAGCACGACATCGCTATAACCTTCCGCCTTCAGCTTTGCCACCGCCTCCTTCTCCGTTTCGGCCTCGACATAATTCGCTTCCAACAAGCCTTCCGGCGACGTAGCCCGATAAAGAATTCTCGTCATTTCATTCTGCTCCCCGTCTTTTCTTCCTCTTCGCTATCGGAATTATCATCACGCCAGACGAGCAAGAAGATACAAGCATCCAATCCCAGCACGAGAATGGCAAGGATGAGCGGCCACCAGGCTTTCAACCATAATGCCCCCGCGACAAGAGCCGCAGCAATGAAAAAGCTCCATCTGAAAGCTCCCCAGATCATCCCGCTGAGCGTTTTCCAGCATGGCTTTTCGCTCATTTCATTCCGCTCCTCGTTTTATTCCTCTTTCTTTTCTCTCGGACTGTCATCGTCCATCAGAATGCGAAATCCGGGGCCTTCGAGGTCGTCGAATTGTCCGCCACTCAAGGAGCGCCAGAAAACATAGGCAATGATAAAAACAAGTACGACTGAAAAAGGAATGAGAAGGTAGAGAATTTCCATTACGCACTTTCAAAAACTATTTAAAGTTGCCCCGGCCTTCTGAATGCGTAGCGCATTCAGCACAACCAGGAGCGAACTGGCGGACATGCCTATCCCCGCCATCCAGGGAGTTACCAATCCGGCAACTGCCAGCGGCAGGGCTACGAGATTATAGACGAATGCCCAGATGAGATTCTGCCGGACGATGGCGCGGGTGAAGCGACTGCGCTCAACCCCTTGCTTAAGCCTCGCCAGATCTTCGGAAAGCAGGATGAGGTCGGCCTGGGTGCGCGCCAGCTCCGCCCCGGAACCCATCGCAATCGAAACCTCGGCCTGGGCAAGCACCGGCGCATCATTGACCCCATCGCCTACCATCGCCACCACCGCGCCTTCCTGCTGAAGACGATGCACCGCCTTTTGCTTATCCTCCGGGGTCATTGCGCTTACCGCCTCATCCAGCCCCAAAGCCCCGGCAACCCGCGCCACCACCGGCTCGGCATCGCCCGACATGAGTATCGTCCGCCGCCCGGCCGCCTTCAAGGCAGCAATCAGTTCCTCAGCCCCAGTGCGGAGCTCATCCCCCACCCGGAAACAGGCAATTACCCCCTCTTCATCCGCCAGCATCAGCAAGGTATCGCCTGACTCCAGCCAGCCTTGTGGCCACTCGTGCTGTTTGCCGGAAAGCGCCAAAGCGCAATCAGCGCGGCCGATACGGTAGCTGCGCCCACCGACTTCTCCTTCCAGTCCGCCGGGAAGAACCACGGTCTTCTCGGCGAACAATTCCCCCTCCTCATCCTGCAAAGCGCCCCGGATGGCCTTGGCCAGAGGATGCGAGGAGGCGTGTTCGAGCGCCACCGCAAGGCGAATGGCGTCGGAAACGTTCCAGCCCTCCCGTACCGGGATGGTTTCGAGAAGACGCATTTGTCCCGCGGTCAGGGTTCCGGTCTTGTCGAACACGAAATGGGTAGCCTTTGCCAAGGTCTCCAGCGCATGACCGCGGGTTATCAGCAGACCATCCTTGGCCGAAGCTCCGGAAGCAACGGTGAGCGCAATCGGCGTCGCCAGCGCCAGAGCGCAGGGGCAGGTGACGACCAGTACGGAGACGGTAATCCACAACGCCTTGTCTGGGTCGATGACATACCATGCCGTCGCAACGCCTATCGCAATCAAAATCAGCGCCGCTAAAAACCACTGCGCCACCTGATCGGCCAGCATCACGATCCGGGGCTTCTCGGCGGCGGCGCGCTCCATCAGGTGAATTATGGCGGAAAGCCGGGTTTGCTCGCCGATCGCGCCCACTTTCACGATCAGGGGATTATCTATATTCAGCGCCCCGCCCGTCACCTGCTCATTCACCCTTTTGGCAACCGGACGACTCTCCCCGGTCAGAAGCGATTCATTGGCGCTGCTCTCTCCTTCCAGCACCCAGCCATCGCAGGGAATGGTCTCGCCCGGACGCACCAGCACCGCATCATTTACCCTTAAGTCGCTGACTATGGTTTGCTCGACCTCGCGACTGCCCGGAAAAGCGGGCAGCTTGTGGCAAAAAGCGGGCAGAAGCTTTGCCAGCGCCTCGGTCACACTCACCGCCTTCTGACGCGCCGTCATTTCCAGATAACGTCCGCCCAGAAGGAAAAAGACGAACATGGCAACGGAATCGAAATAGACTTCCCCGCCTTCGGTCAGCGTCGCCCAAACCGAAGCGGAAAAGGCAACGCCCACTCCCAGGGCGATCGGCACATCCATGCCGATGCGACGAAACTTGATGTCCCGCCATGCGTTGCGGAAGAAGGGGGCGGCGGAATACAGCACTACCGGCAGAGTGAGCACCAGACTCGCCCAGCGGATCATGTTTTCGATCCCCTCGGTCATGCCATCCTTACCCGCCAGATAGACCGGCAAGGCATACATCATCAGTTGCATCATCCCGAAGCCTGCGACCCATACCCGCCACAGCGCCTGACGGCGTTCTTTTCCCGCCAGTTCTTCGTAGCGAGAGGCATCGTAAGGATGGGCGCGATAGCCAATCGAAACTATCGCTTGCAGGATGTCGGAGAGTTTGATTTTCTCGGTATCCCAACGCACCCGGGCACGGCGGGTGGCGTAATTGACGGCAACGGCGGTGACGCCGGGAAGATTGCCGAGATGGCGCTCGTTCAACCACACACAGGCCGCGCAGGTAATACCTTCCAGCATCAGCGAGGCTTCGTTTTCATGCTCTCCCGCCGCGCGGACAAAGTTTTTCTGAAAGTCGGCATGATCGAAGAGGAGAAGCTCGGCAAGCTCCGGCGGGATAGCGTCGCGCGGCGACTCCGGCATGGCGTTGCGATTGCGGTAATAGTCGGCAAGACCATTGGCGACAATCGCTTCTGCCACGGCCTGACAACCGGCACAACACATCGCCTCTGTCTTCTCCCCAATCACGACGGGAAAATCCACCCCGTCGGGAATAGACAGCCCACAATGAAAACACCCGGAAACAACCAACGCGCCAGCTTCGCCCATAAAGGCCACCTGAAAAACGAAAGGCGAAAGTATAAGGCAGAGGACAGGTCTTGCAGACAGCGATTGAAGAACCAGTCCTGCGGACGGGTGCTGCGCACGGCGATGAAAAACCTACTTGAATACAGGCGCATGTAGAGGCGGCATTCTGCCGCCAGCCACGTCTTGTAAACGTTGTAGGGTCGAATCATCCGCCAGCCGTGCTCATATGTTGTAGGGGCGTAGCGCGCAACAATCCTACGATTCCTATTGCTACTACGCTCAACTCAGCCTACGGCGCTGGCGGGCGGATAATATCCGCCCCTACAGGCGCTTACCGCCGAGTTCGTTCTTCAATAGCCGTCCACAGCACCTATCCGCAGGATCGGGCGGCAGAATGCCGCCCCTACACGCGCCTATCTTCGAGTTGGTTTTTCAATTGCCGTCCGCAGGACCTGTTGACCATCACTTTATAAACCGATATTATATTAAAAAATATATTTTGATGTACTGGCGCCCTGGGTCTGTCTTGCATGGAGAGGGGCTTGGGTGCGCCAACAAACTGGATAAGGAATCATGAGCATAGCTTGGGAACAATTCACTTTTTGGCAATCGCTGGCGGGCGGGATGTTGATCGGCCTTGCCGCCACCATTCTGGTGCTGATGAACGGAAAGATCGCGGGGATTAGCGGCATCGTCGCCAACCTACCCGACATCAAACAGGGGGCATGGCGCTGGGCGTTTGTCGCTGGCCTTCTCGCCTCCCCCTTTCTTTACAACGTCTTTACTCCCTTGCCTGCGGTAAAGTTCGAGTTGCACTGGCTGTTTTATCTGGCTGCCGGCTTGCTGGTTGGTCTGGGGAGTCGTTTGGGCACGGGCTGTACCAGCGGACATGGCGTCTGCGGCCTGTCGCGCTTATCGATGCGCTCTTTGGTTGCGACCCTGACTTTCATGGCAACGGGGTTCGTCACGGTGTTCGTCGTTCATCATCTGATCGGAGTCTGAGATGCATTTTGCTACTGCGGCCTTGGCCGGTGTTATTTTTGGTATCGGTTTACTTTTTTCCGGGATGGCGAATCCTGCTAAAGTGCTGGGGTTTCTTGATCTCGCCGGCGCCTGGGATCCATCTTTGGCGATGGTGATGGCTGGCGCCATCGCCGTTGGCCTTGGCGGATTTACCTACGCCCGCCGTCGGACGGTTACACTATTGGATCTGCCGATGCAGTTGCCTACTGCAAATGAGATCGACAAGAAACTCATCATCGGCAGCGCCATTTTCGGCATTGGTTGGGGATTGGCGGGCATTTGTCCCGGCCCTGCGCTGGTTACTCTGGCAATGGGAATTCCGCAAGCCATGGCCTTTGTGGTTGCAATGCTCGTCGGCATGCAACTGTCTCACATAATTCAAAAACGGAGGGGTGACAATGGTAAATAAACTGGTAATCGTAGGCGGTGTAGCCGGGGGTGCATCGGCAGCGGCGCGGGCAAGGCGCTTGAATGAAGCCGCAGAAATCGTGGTGCTGGAGCGTGGGCCTCATGTCTCTTTTGCCAACTGCGGCCTGCCCTACCATATCGGCGGCGAGATCGTGAACCGCGACGCCCTGCTTTTGCATACGCCGGACTCCCTGCGCGCCCGTTTCAACATCGACGTCCGCGTCCACAACGAAGTAACCAGGATAGATCGCGCTACGAAGACAGTAACGATACGGGATCTGCAAAGCGGGCGGGAATACACCGAGTCTTACGACGCCCTCTTGCTTGCTCCCGGCGCTGCGCCCATTCGCCCGCCCCTGCCCGGGTTCGATGATCCGCGCGTCCTCACCCTGCGTAACATTCCCGACATGGACAGAATCATGGCGGCGCTGGATTCCGGGGTGCGCCGGGTCAGCGTGATCGGCGGCGGCCTGATCGGGCTGGAGATGGTCGAGGCCTTGCGCCATCGCGGCTTGGAAGTCACTCTGATCGAGCGCGAGTCGCAAATTCTGGCGCCGCTGGATGCGGAAATGACCGGCGCCTTGATGGACGCCCTGCGGGCGAATCAGGTGAAAGTGCATCTCGATGATGGTCTGGCGGTAATCGTGCCACATCGTTCCTTGCAGCTTACCCTCTCTTCCGGCGCCAAGATCGAGACCGATCTCGTGATCCTCGCCATTGGCGTGCGCCCGGAAAACCAACTGGCAAAAGATGCCGGACTGGAGTTGGGCGTTGGCGGTTCCATCGTGGTCAATTCGCAGCAGCAGACTTCCGATCCGAACATTTATGCAGTGGGCGATGCGGTGCAGGTCAAACATGTAGTCGCCGGAACCTCCGTCATTCTGCCTTTGGCTGGTCTTGCCAATCGCCAGGGACGGATTGCGGCAGACGTGATGTTCGGCAGAAAGGCAAGCTACCGGGGTACGCAGGGAACCGCCATCTGCAAACTGTTCGATCTGACAGCAGGTTCGACCGGCCTCAACGAAAAGGCATTGAAGGCAGCAGGTACGCCGTATCAGAAGGTATACGTCCACGTCAATTGTCATGCCGCTTACTACCCCGGCGCCAAACCGGTCAGCATCAAACTTTTGTTCGCCAAGGACACAGGAAGGGTGCTGGGCGCGCAGGCCATTGGCGAAAAAGGGGTGGATAAACGCCTCGATGTGCTGGCAACAGCGATTCAGGCGGGAATGACCATCGACGATCTGGCCGAGATGGAGCTCTCCTACTCGCCGCCCTATGGCTCTGCCAAAGACCCGGTCAATATCGCCGGGATGGCCGCGCAAAACATTGCCAGCGGGCTTACCAGCATCATCGAACCGGAAGATCTGGATAGCGCGCTTCTGGACGGGGCAACCCTGATCGACCTTCGCCAGCCGGAAGAACTGCCTCAGGGAATGATTCCAGGGGCTATCAGCCTGCCGCTACCGCAATTGCGCACTATGGCGGAAGGAAGCTATCCCAAGGATAAGCCCTTGATCGTGTACTGTCAGATCGGTCTGCGCGGCTATATCGGGCAACGCATCCTGCAACAGAAGGGATGGACTTCTGTGAAGAGCTTAAACGGCGGCTTCCTTACCTGGAAGATGCAGCAAAGCAGCAACTAATAGGCTTCCCCTCTTCCCCGGCCTCTCTCTCACGAGGAGATAGGCTGGGGTTAGAGAGAGGGGAAAGCGTCTGCCAGACAACAAAACTGTTGCGGATAATCCCAGATTTTCCATTTGGCTTATCCTTCACGGGCGTAGGGGCGGGTTTGAAACCCGCCCCTACTCACTCGCCTTGAAGTTATAGACCGTCCTGATTCTCTCAATCACGTCCACCGTGGGCTGGATGTGCGGCAGAATGTCATCCATGCTCTTGTAAGCGAGCGGCGATTCGTCCAGGGTTTTGCGGTCTACCGAGGTGGAAAAAACTCCCTTCATCTCCTTCTTGAATTCATCCAGCGACAAGGCGGCAAAGGCCTTGGTACGGCTCATCAAGCGCCCCGCCCCGTGCGGCGCGGAGTAGTTCCATTCGGGATTACCCTTGCCCACGCAGATGAGGCTGCCATCGCGCATATTGATCGGGATCAGGAGCTGCTCCCCCGCCTTGGCGGAAACCGAGCCTTTACGCAGAATCATCGCTTCCGTATCCACATAGTTGTGGATGGTAGTAAAGCGATCCTTCTCGCTAAGCCCCATCCCTTCCAGAATTACCTCCGTCATCGCCTGCCGGTTCAGCGTCGCAAAACGCTGGACGATTTGCATGTCGTGCAGATAATCATCGAACAACTTCCCGGAGGCGTAGGTCAAGTCTCTGGGAAGATCGCTTCCCGCTTGCAGGTCTGCCAGGGTAGCTGCAATTTCGCTCTCCCGCCCTGCTGCTTTCAAGGCGGCGATGGTGTCCTGTATCTCTTTTCTGGAAGGCCCAGCCAGGCTCTTACAGGCTTCATCCTGATACCAGAGAGCGACTTCCTGCCCGAGATGGCGACTACCGGAGTGCACGATCAGATACAGGGTGCCGTCATCGGCGCGATCGACCTCGATGAAATGATTGCCGCCGCCAAGAGTACCAATGCTCAATTGAGCGCGCTCGATTTTTACCCGTTCGGCACATTTCAGCTTGCCAAGGTCGATTTGGGAGTTCAAGGGATGCTGATTTTTGCGGATGCCGCGCCCGGAGGGGATGCTTCTGCGGATTAACTGATCGAGTCTGGCAAAGTCGATCTCGCGCTCGGCAAGACGCACCGTTTCCATACCGCAGCCGATATCGACCCCGACCATCCCCGGCACGATCTTGTCGCTAATGGTCATGGTAGTGCCGATGGTGCAGCCCTTGCCTGCATGAACATCCGGCATGATGCGAATTTTGCTCTTGGCGAATTCCTCGCGGTCACAAACCGCCTTGATCTGTTCGAACGCTTTCGGATCCAGCTCGCCGCAATAGCAAAGCGCCGTGTTGTGTGTACCTTTTACTTCAATCATGAGTCGTGCTCCAACATATATAGTTGCAATGTGCAGCGAAGATGAGAAATTTCATCTTCGCCGCTTTTTTCATCCTGCCTTTAAGGTCACGAGACCGTTCAGCACCTGATCCAGACCGCCGAAGACCGAAATGCGGTCGATGCGCTCGGCTACCCGTTCCAGAGTTTCCAATTCCTTCAGACGCAAGGCCACCGGATTGTCTTCCATGACCTTGGCGGTATTCAGAAGCGAGCGGGTCGCGGCGGTTTCTTCACGACGACGGATGACGTTGGCTTCCGCCGACTTCGCCGCTTCCACCACGCGGGTGAGAATATCCTTCATCTCGCCCGGCAGCACGATGTCGCGCACCCCAAGGCTACCGACCTCGATACCGGAACCCTGCATTTTCGCCCGCACATGCGCGGCAACCATTTCATCGATATCCTGCTTGTTTTCCAGAATAGCATCGATGCTGCGCGTACCAACAGCGGCGCGTAGACCAAACTGCAATTCCCGATACAGATAATCGCAGGGCTTACCGACAGTGGCGAACGCCTTCTCCACATCTGTATAACGCCAGCTTGCCACGAGGTTGAGGCGCAAGCCGACGCGATCCTTGCTCATGATTTCCTGACCGCTAACCTCCATGACTTGTAGGCGCGTATCGACCAGTTCCACGCGGATGTCGCGGTTGAAACGCCAAAAAGCCTTCAGCCCCGGTTCGAGCAAGTCCTTGATCTTGCCGTCTATGCTCAGTACGCCTACATGATAGGCAGGCACCTGAACGAACAGAATGCCATCTACGCCTGCTACCGCAGAGCCTTTCGGGGAGGCCGGGTTGAGACGGGCGGCAAGCGCAGCGGGTAATTCCGCGCCCGCTTCGAGATCGAAACGCTCCAGCCTATGCGCCTTCATCCCTTTCCAGATGAAACGCCGTGCGCCGGGCGGCAGAATTTCTACCGGAACTTCATTTTCAAAACGCAAGCCCGCTTCATGCGCGCCCAGCGCCATGGCGACAAAATGCTTTTTAGCTTCTTCTGGATTCTTTTGCGCCAGATAGTCTACGACGGGTTCAGCCAGCATGATGGAATCCTGGGCGTGAGTACTGACCATCGGCTTGCCGCCGAAGGGCAAGAAACGATAACGCCCCGGTGCCAAAATTGCGCGAAAATCGCCATCCCGCGTCAGAATGCCTTTTTCATTCACCCGAACAATAAATTTCTGCAACATTTTCATCTCCTTTAAAAGTGCCGGTCTTGCCGACCCGGTGGATCATGTCTGCGGGGCAATGGGGGCGAATCGAGAGGCCAGGGCAGATTCCGGTTTTCCCAAATAATGTTGCCATTTCAGGAAAAACCTTCTTCCACCTCGCATCCCAAACCTTGCCCATCACCCGGACGACACATCAAACCGGGTCAGCGGCGGAAAGTTCCGAAAAACTCCCGCAACCGGCGGGTACTACAAGGACAGCATGAGGCGTTTTCAGCGCCTTTTTGGAGCGGGAGTCGAACCCGCGACAGACCAGTTATGGACTGGTTGCTCTCCCTCTGAGCTATCCAAAGGAGCCTGGAGTGGGACTCGAACCCACGACCGCCCAACTTTACGTTGGTTGCTCTCCCACTGAGCTATCCAGGCGACAGACATCACGCTTTAACAGGAGGCATACACAAAGATGACTACGATCCCGTGCACCGGCGAGGCTCTTGAACCCCTGACCTGTAATCCTGCTTCAACAAAGAATGTCCAGTCTCCTTATAGCAGGAGCCATGCCAGCCAGAGCATCGCCAGCTAACGAACTGAAAACAAAGGACAATTTTATTGGGGCTAAATTTTTTGTGCGCTTGCATCTGCTTTAAGTTATTTATTTTTATAAATCCATATCTGTTAAGATAATGATTATCTCTTGCTCTGTGAGTCACCTCATGAAAAAAACTGTGGTCTTTGGTTTTCTGGGTACCAAGCTCGATGCCATAGGAGGCTTCAATCAGCACAAGCGTCAGCACAAATGGCGTCCTACCATTGGCTTGTGCAGTCAGGAGGGGTTGCCAGTGCATAGGCTGGAATTGCTGCATGATCCCAGATACAAATCTCTGGCCGAGCGCGTCGTGGCGGACATCGGTGTCGTCTCCCCCGAAACGGAAGTGCGGCTCGTTGAGCTGGCGCTGGCGAATCCCTGGGATTTTGAAGAGGTATACACCCGGCTGCGCGATTTTTCGCTTGGCTATGACTTTGACATCGACCGCGAAGACTACCTGGTGCACATCACCACGGGAACCCATGTGGTGCAGATTTGCTGGTTTTTGCTCACCGAAGCGCATTATTTTCCTGCCCATCTCATCCAAACCATGCCGCGCCGGGGTAAAGAAGGGGAAGAAATCGAGGAACGGACTGCCGGGTTTGTCGACGTGATAGACCTCGATCTTTCCCGCTATGACCAGATTGCCCAACGCTTTCGCTACGAACACGCGGATATGTTGAGCCGCCTGAAATCCGGGATTGCCACAAAAAACGCTGCGTTCAATATCATGATCGAGCAGATCGGGCGGGTGGCAGGACGTTCAAAAGCGCCCATGTTGCTGACCGGCTCTACCGGAGCGGGCAAATCTTTTCTCGCCCGACGCATTTTCGAAGTGAAGCAGGAACGGCAAAAGCTGAAAGGGCGTTTTGTCGAAGTGAATTGCGCCACCCTGCGCGGAGACTCCGCCATGTCCGCCCTGTTCGGCCATGTCAAGGGCGCGTTTACCGGCGCCCAGCAGGAACGGGCGGGGCTGTTACGTTCGGCGCATGGCGGCGTACTATTTCTTGATGAAATCGGCGAACTCGGAGCGGATGAGCAGGCGATGTTGTTAAAGGCCATCGAAGACAAGCGTTTTCCCCCTTTCGGCGGCGACCACGAAGTCGAGAGTGATTTTCAACTCATTGCCGGAACCAATCGCGATTTGCGTGAACTCATTCTTGAAGGCAAATTTCGGGCTGATTTATACGCTCGGATCAATCTTTGGACGTTCAAACTACCCTCTCTCGCAGAACGCCCGGAAGACATCGAACCCAATCTGGATTATGAACTTGCCCGCTATGCCCAAACCTGCGGGGTTCAGGTACGTTTCAATGTCGAAGCGCGGCGGCGTTATCTCGATTTTGCCTGCCGAAAAGAAACACGCTGGCCGGGAAATTTCCGGGAACTGACCGCAAGCATCACCCGCCTTGCAACCCTGGCGACAAATGGGCGCATTACCGAGGCGGACGTTGCCGAGGAAATCGAGCGTCTTTTAGCCACCTGGAATGATAGCCACACCACGCCCGGAATCGTAGAAGCGGTACTGGGCAGCAAATCCGCCGAGGAACTCGATCTTTTCGAGCGCAGCCAGCTCGCGACCGTGCTGCAAACCTGCCAGCAAAGCAGGAGTCTTTCCGATGCGGGGCGAATCCTATTCGCGCATTCGCGAAAGCAGAAAAAACAGGCGAATGATGCCGATCGCCTGCGAAAGTATCTGCTGCGTTTTGCACTGGATTGGGAGACTGTACAAAAGGCAAAAGGTTCTGGTTAGCAGGCCTCCCAAAAACCCTCTGGCGTCTTCGTCCATTTTCTGCTGGAACTGAAGATTTTCTGTTACTTAACCATTTCTGTAACAAAAACCCGAATTTGAGTCGATTCTTAACGCCTTTTAGGGTTGTTTTTCTGCTTTTTTGCGTCCAATAGGCGGATTTATCCCTACAGCATACCAAACCGCGGCGCTGGGTTGTCGAACGAACGCACAGTTGGCTCAATCGCTTTCGCAAACTCTTGGTGCGTTACGAGAAATCTGCTGCATCCTTTGAGGCTTTACTGTTGTTAGCGGCAGTACTGATCAGCTGGCGACAGGACATATTATTTACGGATAAGTTCTAAGTCAGGAATCAGGCGGCAAGCTGGGTGCGCATTTTTTGTAGCGCCTTGACTTCGATCTGGCGGATGCGTTCGGCGGAAACCTGAAATTCATCTGCCAGTTCATGCAGGGTTGCGGCTTCACCTTCCGCCAGCCAGCGGGCTTCGATGATGCGGCGGCTACGCATGTCCAGGGCTTCCAACGCAGTTTGCAGCCCTTCGGTTTGCAGGCGCTCGTGTTCCTTCCGGGTGATGACCTGGACAGGCTCATAGGCGCTGTCTTCCAGATAATCGACAGGCGCCCAGGCGTTCTCGCCATCTTCGTCTGAACTGCCTTCCAGCGCCAGATCATATCCGTGCATCCGGCTTTCCATTTCAACCACTTCTTCCGGCTTGACGCTCAACTGTTTGGCGATATGCGAGATTTGTTGTTGTGTCAGGCGCGCTTCGCTATGTCCATCTTCTTGTTCCAGCTTGTTTTTCAGGCTGCGGAGGTTGAAGAAAAGCTTACGCTGCGCCTTGGTGGTTGCGATCTTGACCAGACGCCAGTTTTTCAGGATGAACTCGTGAATTTCCGACTTGATCCAGTGAATCGCAAACGACACCAGACGAACGCCACGGGAAGGATCAAAGCGTTTGACTGCTTTCATGAGGCCGATATTACCTTCCTGAATCAGGTCTGCATGGGGCAGGCCATAGCCGAGATAACCCCGCGCGATGGAAATTACCAGACGTAAATGCGACAGCACCAACTGGCGCGCGGCTTCCAGATCGCCGTCTTCATGAAACTGGCGGGCGAGGTGGTTTTCTTCTTCCTCACTCAACATGGGCACCCGCTGGGCTGCCTGAATGTAGGCATCCAGATTACCGACGGCGGTTGCGACAGGAAAAGTCAAGGCTTGGCTGGTCATGCGTCCCTCCTGAATAGATAATCCTATTTTAGCACTCTTCTCTATAGAGTGCTAACAATGTGCCATGAGACACCGGT
>Ga0209737_10002470_pt1 | contig 12941 bp, 10 predicted proteins | sample TergutCu122P3_FD_187284 | JGI IMG/M metagenome (GOLD analysis project Ga0209737, IMG submission 187284) | Cubitermes ugandensis P3 segment gut microbial communities from Kakamega Forest, Kenya - Cu122 P3 (SPAdes) (version 2) | ecosystem: Host-associated > Arthropoda: Insects > Digestive system... | reverse complement strand
GCCGCGCAGAGCATAGAGCGGGAGATGCAGCCAAAGCGGGAAAAGCTCCCATAAAATCATAATGGTATGATGTACCCCCATGCTGACTATGGCTATGATTTTCAGTGTAAAGGCGTCTAGAGACAGTTTGCTCTTTTCCCCCGTTTCCTCCGTTTCCCTCATTTCTCCATAAGCATTTTCTTCATTATAAGTATTCTCCAAAAATATTCACCCCCATTATTCTTTCTTGTTTTTAAATCAAGCTCCCGTTTAGAAAAATATTTATCCTGATATTATAGACGGTTTTCAAGGGATTTAGTTCCGTCGTTTAGGAGTAAATGAATATAATTTAAAAATATATTTACTATTGCCGGTTTTTTATGATATACTATCTTTGTTAAACTATGCCTAAGAGGTGTTATTAAAAATGAGCTATCCAAAGGCAGGTTACAATTTAGAGTTTGATCTGTCAACAGGAAGTGTGGAGAGGGTTGAAATACGGATCCGGCACGGACCGAACTCTACCCGGGAGGGTTAGACGCCAGCGATAAGATCATAAGGGACCGGGGCGCCCCTGCAGCAGAGCCTTTTCCCCGGTTAATTTATTGATCTTCGGTAGCGGTTTTTTTATGTTCTACTCCGGCGTCCGGCGCTGACAGGCCCATAACAACAATTTCTCCAGTAAAATTTATAAGTGAAAGAAGGGATAAGGCTGTGGAGATTGAATCCCCATTCAAGGAAATCATAGACGAAGTTAAAGAATTAGGCGGTGAAGCAATAAAGTACTGTTATCAGTGCGGAAAATGCGATACCGTCTGTCCTTGGAACAAGGTTACCAATTTTAGTATGAGAAAGCTTATCCGGGAGGCGACTTTCGGATTACCGGAGGTAGAGCTGGAGGAAGTCTGGCGCTGCACTACCTGCGGGAAATGCCCCCAGAAATGCCCCAGGGACGTCAAGCAGATAGACGATGTGGTCGCTCTGCGCAGAATGGCTACCGGGTACGGTGTTTCTAATGCGCTGCTCAAGCCTGTTCGTTCCGCCAGCGCCAGTTTGGCGGCAGAAGGCAACCCCTTTGTCCAGGAGAGGTCAAAGAGAGCGGATTGGGCTGATGAGATCGGCGTCGAGACCTTTACAGACGATATGGAGATTTTATATTTCTCCTGTTGCTATGTGAGCTATGACGCACGGCTCAGAGAGATCGCTAACGCTACAGCAAAGATTCTGAACAAAGCAGGGGTGAGTTTCGGGATCTTAGGCGTTGAGGAGAATTGCTGCGGAGAGAGTATCCGCAAGACAGGCAGCGAGGATCTGTTCAAGCGTTTGGCGAAGGATAATATCAAAACTTTTGTTGAGAACGGGGTCAAGAGGATCCTTGTCTCGTCTCCCCATTGTTATCACACGTTCAAGAACGAGTTTCCGGAATTCAGCGCTAGTTTTGACGTGGTCCATATCACCGAGTATGTCCTGGAACTGATCGGCGCGGGAAGGCTCGAGATCAATGGGGAATACCCGAAAAATGTCACATACCATGATCCATGTTATCTGGGCCGTCATAACGGTATCTTTGACCAGCCCCGGGAGATCCTGCAGAGTATCCCCGGCCTGGATCTGAGAGAACTGCCTGAAAATCATGAAGATAGTCTCTGCTGCGGGATGGGCGGCGGCAGGGTCTGGATCGACACGAAGATGGCGGAAAGATTCGCCAACCTCAGGGTCGAACAGGCTATCGGAGTTGAGGCGGAAGTGCTTGTTACCGCATGTCCTTACTGTATCATCGCACTTGAGGACAGCAGGCTCGGCTTGGGTTATGAAGAGAAGCTCCTGGTAAAAGATATCACGGAGATCCTGCAAGACGTTATTTAGGGCAACATTAAAGACAATATTAAAGGCTACATTTAGTGCTAAATCTAAGGCTATATTCAAAGGCAACATTTAGCGCTATAAAGTTATTTAATAAATTTTATCAGTGGTGTAAGCAAAAGATGCAAGCAAGATGCAATTAATAGGAGGTGGTTTTAAAACAAAAAACCATATATCCAGCCTGTTTAAAAAATATATTTACTTTTGTCGTATCATTGTGATATACTGTTACAGTTAAACTATGCCTAAGAGGTGTTAAAAAAAAATGAGATATTCAGAGGCAGGTTACTATTTAGATGTTGATTTATCAACAGGTAGTGTGGAAAGAGTTGAGTCGGATCCGGAGTGGACTAAACTTTACCTGGGAGGATTAGGCACCAACGCCAAGATTATGTGGGACAGGGTCCCCCCTGAAACAAAGCCTTTCGATCCTGAGAATTTATTGATTTTCGGTTCAGGTCTTTTAGGTTCCACCCCGGCGCCCGGGGCTAACAGGACCATCGTAACGTCAATTTCTCCCCAGACAGAGTTAATGGCGTATTCCATGATGGGCGGTTTTTTTGCTCCAGAGATGAAGTATGCCGGCTATGACAAAATTATTCTCCGGGGCAAGTCGCCGAAACTGGTTTATCTGTGGGTCCACGATGACAAAGTTGAGATCCGGGATGCGGCGCATTTGGCAGGCAAAGGCGCTGTGGAGACCCAGGAGCTCATCAGGGAAGAGCTTGGGCAGCCCAAAGCGCACGTAGCAGCCATCGGTCTGGCAGGCGAGAACAAAGTCTTTTTTGCGTCAATTGAGCAGGGGAAATCCAGCGCCAGCCGGCAAGGTCTCGGAGCTGTGATGGGTGACAAAGGTGTAAAGGCCGTGGCTGTTCGCGGTACAAAGGGTGATATTAATATCGCCAAGCCGGAAGAGTATATCGGACTTTGCGAGGGTGTGCTGGACTTTATCAAAGAACGGCAAGCCAATCCTATTCCCAAGGTTATGCCCATTTTATCCATCCTCGGATCGCCCCAGGAGATGCTCATTCACGATGAGAAGTGGCATACGGAAAACTTTATGTGGGGTAACGCCAGGGAGCGGAGAAGAGATTTCTGGAACGATGAAATCGAAGAAAGATGGAAGAATATCCAGGATGACGCCCGCACCAGGCTTATCAGCTGTTACAATTGTCCCATTAAATGCGGAGCGATTATTTCGCTGCCGGGGACTGCTAATTATATGATGAAATGCTTCACCAAACTTACGTATACTATGGGCGCTTATTCTGATCTTGACTTTGGCTTTGAATTTGCCAGGGTAGCGATAGAGTACGGCGTCGATGGTTTCTCAGCGCCTCAGGTTATGGCTTTTGCCATTGAGTTGCTGGAGGCTGGTATTTTGAAGGAGAAAGATTTTGAAGGATTCCCCGCTGACAACGAAGGAAGATTTTATTGGCTTATTGATAAAATTGTCCGTCGTGAAGGTATCGGCGATATTCTCGCTGACGGGACCTACTGGGCCGCCAAGAAGATCGGCAACGGCGCAGAAGAGTTTGCCCACAATACTATCAAGAAGCATGAGCAGCTTCCCCTCAAGCTTGGGATGGTCAACCCGATCTATTTCCTTATGTATGCTACCAATGAGAAGGTAAACATCACCCAGATCGAGGGTCAGTTCCCTCAGGCGCCTTTTGAGACCATTGAAGAGAGAGAAGAATTCGTCAAGGACTGGATCCAGGTTCCTAATGAAAGAATGAAAGAGTATTTATTGAAGTGGGATTTCCGCGGTGAATACTCCATGCCATATTATCCGGGCATAGAGGCCTGCTGCGAGATCGTGGACTGGATGGAACGGATGCACTATGTTGACGACGCCATGGGCATGTGCGCCGGACTGTCATCGTTCCCCTTGAAGCCGCCTTATCACCTGCATAATTATCCGACGTTTATCTCGGCAGCCACCGGGATGGATCTGGATACAGAGGGCTTGGTAACCATCACCAAGAGGATTCGTAATTTGGTGCGGGCTAACAATATCAGACGTGGGATGAGAAGGGCTGATGAGAAGCCGCCGCAAAACCATTGGAAGAAACGGTTACCCGAGTATGAGGAAGAGCTTTTGAGTACATATTATGCATACAAAGGCTGGGATAATGACGGCGTTCCTAAAGAAGAATCTTTACGGGAGCTTGGGTTAGATTTTATAGCTGAAGATTTCAAACAGAGAGGGATCTTATAAGATGGCCAAGATTAAAAAGATTATTAAATCGATCAAAATCGATGTCGAAAATTGTAATGGTTGCCGGGCTTGCGAAATGATCTGTTCTGCTTTCCATGCAGAACCGAAATACAGCAGCAATAACCCGGAGAGGTCCCGCATCCGCATGATCCATCGGCCAATGAACGATATATATCTTCCTGTCTATGCCGGTCCCTTAGCGGAAGCGGAGTGTATGGGGCGTGATGTTTATGTCCTTGACGGTAAAGAGTATGAAGAGTGCGCTTTCTGCAGGGCGTCCTGCTCGTCGAGGGATATTTTTAAAGAGCCGGATTCCGGTCTTCCCCTGAAATGCGATATGTGTGAAAACGAGCCCGCTTTAGATGAGCCGTTGTGCGTCAAGTGGTGTATTAACGATGCCCTGGTTTACGAAGAGAGAGAAGAAGAAGTAGATGAAGATATTGTATTGGATGATCTGGAGCTCTCTGTTAATGCGCTGATAGATAAATACGGAGCTGATAAACTCACCGATACTGTAGCTCGGAAAACACAGAAGAGTGCGACGAATAAATAGTAGGATGAGCAGAATGCAACGTGAGGTGATAGATAGTGGAGGGCGATTTTGAGACAATGGAAAGTCTACAAAATTTAAATTTAGACAGTAGTACATTTGGAGATGTAATGGTCGTTGGTGGAGGTATCAGTGGGATACAAGCCTCACTGGATCTTGCGACGGCTGGGTTTAAAGTGTTTCTTGTTGAAAAGGCGCCAAGTATCGGCGGTCATATGGCGCAGCTTGACAAGACTTTTCCCACCAATGATTGCTCTATGTGAATTTTGTCACCTAAACTGGTCGAGGTCGACCGGCATCCAAATATTGAGATTTTGACAAATACACAGGTAGAGCGTGTGGTAGGGGAAACAGGGGATTTTACAGCAACTCTTTCTATAACCCCCAGGTATATTGATGAAGAACAATGTACAGGCTGCGGCGTTTGTGTTGAGTATTGTCCTGTAAAATATCCTGACGTATTCAATCAAGAAATATCTATGAATAAAGCTGTTCATATTTATTTTGCTCAGGCGATTCCTTTGGTGGCTTATATTGATGAGAGCTGTCTTTATCTGAAGGAGAAGAAGTGCCGGATTTGTCAGGGCGTATGTAAGAACAACGCTATTAACTTAAATCAGCTTCCGGAAAAGAGAGAAGTGAAAGTCGGAGCGATTATTCTCGCTTCAGGTATCAAGCCTTTTGACCCGAAAACCAAACCGGAATACCATTATGGAGACTTTACCAACGTGGTCACCAGTATGGATTATGAGCGGCTTCTTTGCGCTACAGGCCCATATCAAGGAGAGGTCCTGCGGACTTCTGACCTGAAGCACCCGCGTAAAGTTGCCTGGATTCAGTGCGTCGGTTCAAGGCAGGTTACTGAGAACGCCCATAGTTATTGTTCGTCTGTTTGTTGTACATACAGCCAAAAACAGGTGATTTTGACTAAGGATCATGATCCGGAAGCGGAATGTGTAATTTTCCATAATGATATTCGTTCTTTTGGTAAGGATTTTGAACGATATTTTGAAAGAACAGATCAATATCCAGGCGTAAGGTTTATTAGAAGTTATGTTTCAATTGTTAGCGAAGATCCGGTAACAAAGAACGTAACTATCAAGTATTCAACCCTGGAAGACGGTGTAATAGAAGAAGAATTCGAAATGGTTGTATTGTCAGTTGGTCTTACTCCTCCGGCAGAATTCAAAGATTTAGCGGAGACTTTCGGTGTAGAGCTTGACGCACATGGATTTTGCCAGACAGATTTGACCAATCCTATGGAAACTTCAAGGCCCGGGGTTTATGTCAGCGGCGGTTTTAGAGGACCCATTGACATTCCTGAGGCTGTGTTTAGCGCAAGCGGCGCCGGTTCATTGATCGGAGAAACTTTAGGCGCCAGGCGCGGCGATCTTTCCACGGAGAGAGTCTACCCGCCGGAGATCGATCTGTCGGGCGAAGCGCCCAAGATAGGGGTATTTGTATGTCATTGCGGCGCCAATATCGGCAGAATTATTGATGTTCCCAGTATGGTAGATTATAGCTTGACATTACCTGATGTTGTTTATGCCCAAGAGCAGACTTTTTCCTGTGCAACCAACTCTGCTAAAGAGATAACGGATATGATTACAGAAAAAGGTCTCAACCGGGTAGTCATAGCTGCTTGCACCCCAAGAACTCTTGAGCCGTTGTTCCGTGATACTTTGCGTGAAGCCGGAATTAACCAGTATTACTTGGAGATGGCCAATATTCGCGAGCACAATTCTTGGGTTCATGCCAAGGAGAAGGAAGAAGCTATAGCAAAAGCCAGAGATACTATTCGTATGTCCATTGCCAGAGTCAGGCATCTGGAGCCATTACAGGAATTCGAGCTGCCTGTTAATAAGGCTGCTTTGGTGGTAGGCGGCGGTTTAGCCGGTATGACTACTGCGCTTTCTATAGCCAATCAAGGCCACCATGTTCACTTATTAGAGAAAGATACCAGCTTGGGAGGTATGGCAAAAAGGATTCATACGACGTTGGATGGATTAGATGTACAGGAGTTGCTGGTTGATCTAAGCAACAAAGTCTTCCGTCATCCTTTAATCCATTTATATTTTAAAGCAGAAGTCCTTGAGGTTGACGGCTATGTAGGGAGTTTTGTAGCTAAAGTGAAGTCTGACAGAGGCATCGCAGAAATTAAGCATGGCGCTGCAGTTGTAGCTATCGGAGCAGAGCTCTATACGCCGGAACCCTCGGAATATTTTTATGGTGAAGACGACAGAGTAATGACGCATCTTGATTTGGACGGCTTGATTAATGGAGAGCCTGAGAAATTGGCGGATGTTGAGTCTGTAGCGATGATTCAATGTGTAGGCTGCAGAAATGAAGATAGATCTTATTGCAGCCGGATTTGCTGCAGTGAGTCTATTAAGAATGCTCTTCATCTAAAGAAAATTAATCCAAAGATGGATGTATATGTTTTCTTCAGAGATATAAGGACCTACGGTTTTAATGAGGATTATTACCGTGAAGCAGCCGGTCAAGGCGTGGTCTTTATACGCTATGAGGAAGATGCAAAACCCACAGTAGAAGCGGGTACTTCGGAAGAAGGCAAGGACGTATTGAAGGTTACAGCTCCCGACTATGTCTTGGATAAGCAGATAGAGATAGACGCTGATTTGGTGGTTCTAGCAGCGGCAGTTATTCCTACTGCAGAAGCAGAAAAGCTTGCGGGAATGTACAAAGTCTCTACTGATATGGATGGTTTCTTTAAAGAAGCCCATGCGAAACTGCGTCCTGTTGAATTCGGAACCGAAGGCGTTTACCTTTGCGGGACGGCTCATTATCCTAAGTTTATTAAAGAAACAATTGCTCAGGCTTATGGCGCCGCCGGAAGAGTTATAACTCTTCTATCAAAGGATATTGTCTTGGCCTCTGGATCTGTTTGTGCTGTAGATGAAGATAAATGCGTTTCCTGCGGAGCTTGTATTACTGTGTGTTCCTATAACGCCTTGGATTTCTATGCTACGCCAGGTGGAAGAAAGGTAAGAGTGAACTCAGTATTATGTAAAGGTGATGGTCTTTGCAACGCTAAGTGTCCCACAGAGGCTATATCTTTGAAGCATTACACCAAAGAAACGCTGGAAAGCCAGATTGAGGCTGCTTTTGACAGCATACCAGTGGGGAGGTGAGAAAACAATGAGTGTAGCAAAATCTACGCCAAAGATTATTGGATTTGTTTGTAACTGGTGAGCATACGGCGCGGCAGATTTGGCTGGAGTTTCCAGACTACAATATTCCACTTTTACCAGATTGATACGTGTGATGTGTTCCGGAAGAGTAGACCTTTTAAATGTACTCAAAGCTTTCTCTAAAGGAGCAGATGGAGTTTTTATCGGTGGATGCCATTTTAATGAGTGCTATTATGTTACCGGTGGTAATTTTAGTACTTTGGGCATGGTTCTTATCGCCAAAAGGATTTTGCAGGAAATCGGGTTAGACCCACGGCGGGTTAGGCTTGATAATATGTCTGCTGGTGAAGGGATTCGTTTTGCACAATTAGTGGGCGATTTTAACAAAGAAATCGCTGAACTAGGTCCCTTAGGCGTAAGTGAAGGTCTAGATGAAGCAAAGCTAAAGTCTGATCTTGAGCTTTTCAGTAATCTGGTTCCGTATATTAAGTTAGTAGAAAGAGAGAGGCTTAGAATGCCGGTTCAATCGGAAGAAGCGTATCTGGAGTTTTTTGCTGGCAGCGAATTTAACAGACTTTTTGACGAAACGATTAAAGAAAAGTTTGTTATAAGTCAGATCGCTTCGATTTTACGGAAGAGCCCTCTTAACACAGGTGAGATAGCCAATGCTATTAATCTTAGTCCGTCGGAAGCGTCTAAATATCTTGCTAGTTCGTCAAAACAGCGCTTCATAAAGTTCGATGAAAAATTGAAGCAGTATGCGCTGGCTTAGTGTGCCCTTTTTGGACAGCATAAGGAAAAAGGAGATTGTTGAGGACTATGATAGATATAGAACAAGTTGATCGTATTATTGAGAAACACGGTGGTGAAGCCAGCTCACTGATTCAGGTGCTGTTGGAAATCCAAAAAGAGCATAACTGGCTTCCAAAAGAGTTTTTGGATCGGGTAGCTGATAAGCTGCAAGTTCCATTTACCAGAATTCAGCATATTGCCACTTTCTTCAAAGCTTTTAGTTTGGTTCCAAAAGGACGTCACGGAGTGCATGTTTGTTTGGGTACTGCATGCCACGTGCGCGGCGCTCAGCGGGTGTTGGATACGGTGCAAACTACTATCGGCATTAATCCCGGTGAGACGGATTTGGATTTAAAGTATAGTTTAGAAACAGTGAGCTGCATAGGTACCTGTGCTATGGCGCCGGTAGTTGAGATTAACGGTAAGGCACATGGTAAAATGACGCCCGCTAAGGTGGCAGATGTACTAAAAAATTATGAGTAGGGTGAAATTATAGTGCGTATAAATTCGTCCGTAGAATTAGAAGAGCTGAGAAGCAGTATTCTAACTGCGAGGGATCCGCAGAAACCAGTCATCTCGGTATGTGTCGGAACCGGTTGTCTGGCTACCGGTGCACAAGAAGTCGTCGACGCTTTCAAGGCTGAGATTAGTAAGCAGAACCTTGATGCGTCAGTAGACAGCAAAGGCACCGGATGCCGTGGTTTTTGCGAAAGAGGACCTGTTGTGGTTATTTATCCTGATGAGATCTGTTATCTTCATGTTACTCCTGAAGATGTTCCGGAGATCATTACGGAGACCATAGTAGGTAAAAAAATTGTGGAACGTTTAATTTTTGAAGATAAGAGTTCTGGCGATAAGGCAATACATGTGGCGGATATACCTTTTTATAAGCACCAGGAAAGAGTAATATTTAGTAATAGTACAAAAATCGATCCGAAGAACTTGGACGACTACTTGGCTTTGGACGGCTTTAAAGCCCTCAGCAAAGTGTTGTTCGAAATGACGCCGGAAGAAGTCATAGCAGAAGTGAAGAAGGCTGAGGTTAGAGGCCGCGGCGGCGCCGGTTTTCCTGCCGGCGACAAATGGGAAGGTTCTCGCAATGCAGAGGGCGATATTAAGTACGTGATCGTAAACGCTGACGAGGGCGACCCCGGAGCGTTTATGGACCGGTCAATATTGGAAGGTAACCCTTATTCTGTGTTGGAAGGCTTAACCATAGGAGCTTATGCTATCGGAGCGCATGAAGGCTACATTTATGTTCGTGCTGAGTATCCATTGGCAGTGCAAAACACTGCTTTGGCTATTAAGAATGCTGAGGAACGCGGGCTTTTAGGAAAGAATATTCTTGGTTCGGGTTTTGATTTTACTGTTAAGATGCATCAGGGCGCCGGCGCTTTTGTTTGCGGCGAATCTACTGCTCTTATGACCGCTTTGGAAGGTCGGACAGGAGAACCGAGGCCCAAGTATGTCCGTTCCAATGTAAAAGGATTATGGCAAAGACCTTCAGTCCTCAACAACGTTGAGACTTGGGTTAACATTCCTATGATCATTTTGCGGGGAGCGGATTGGTTCAGAAGTTATGGAACCGAGACCAGTAAAGGGACCAAGATTTTTTCCTTGGTGGGTAAGATTACCAATACCGGACTTGTTGAAGTGCCGATGGGGATAGCTTTGAGGGATATTATTTATAATATTGGCGGTGGAATTCCGGGCGGTAAGGAATTCAAGGCTGTGCAAACCGGTGGTCCTTCCGGCGGATGTATCCCCAAAGAGCTTTTAGATTTGCCTGTGGGCTTTGACGAGCTGACTAACGCTGGTTCTATGATGGGATCCGGCGGGATGATTGTTTTGGATAATGATACATGCATGGTAGATATAGCCAGGTACTTCTTGGAGTTTCTTACTGATGAATCATGCGGCAAATGTACTCCTTGCAGGGAGGGAATTCGCCAGATGATTCAGATTCTGCAAAGAATCACAAAAGGCAATGGCAAAGTAGAAGACATCCAAATATTGGAAGAATTGGCAGAGACTGCTCAGGAAGCTGCTCTCTGTGCTCTGGGTAAGAGTGCGCCTAACCCATTGCTAAGTACTCTGAAATACTTTAGAGATGAGTATTTGGCACATATTACAGAGAAGCGCTGCCCGGCTCTTTACTGTAAAAGCTTGATTGCATTTTACATTGATCCTGAAAAATGCCAAGGTTGCACAACTTGCTCCAAGAGATGCCCCACAAACGCGATTATTGGTGATAGGAAAATGATTCATGTCGTGGATCAAGAGAATTGTACGAAATGCGGTACTTGTCTGGAAGCTTGTCCGCCGCGTTTCGGCGCTGTAAAGAAAATATCCGGAGAGCCTGTTCCGGATCCTATCCCTGAGTCTGAAAGATCAATAGTCAGGGGAGGTAAAGAGTAATGAGTGAGGTTAAACTACAAATTGATGGTATTGACGTTGTAGCGGAAAAAGGTACGTATGTGCTGCAAGCAGCGGAATCTGTCGGGATCAAAATCCCTACGCTTTGTCATCATGAGAAGTTGGAGCCATACGGCGGCTGCCGCCTCTGTATCGTTGAGGTGGGTAAAGCTCCCAGAACCAGGATAGTGGTATCATGCCTCTTCCCGGTGGAAGAAGGTTTGGTAGTACAAACCAGATCAGAGAAAGTAGATCGTCTGCGCAAGACTATATTGGAGCTGCTTTTGGCTCATGCTCCCGATGCGTTCGACTTACACGACCTTGCTTTAGAATATGGCGCCGACAAATATCGTTATGCCAAGGAGCCCTCTTTCTGTATTCACTGTGCTCTTTGCGTAAGATATTGTGAAGAGGTCAAGAAGAAGGAAGCTATCGGATTTATCAATAGAGGAACCTTGCGGGAGATCAATTTTATTCCGGAGATTGCCGCTAAGGAATGCTGGAATTGCAAAGAATGCTTTGAGCTATGTCCCACAGAAGCTTTACAAGCAGCGTTTGTATTTGCTAAGTCTATCGCATTCCCTTAGAAGCATAAGGTTTTAATTTTGTTAGGTGAGAACAAAACCCCCAGACACAGGATGTAAATGTGTCTGGGGGTTTTGTTTTACAAATTGTTTAATCTTTAAAGCGGGTATTAAGTTGTAACTGGTAATTATTGAGATTTGCAAAAAACAGATGATAAATATCTTGCATAAATTATCGCTAAACGATAGCAGTGATCGCTGATTATATCGAATATCCTTAAATTACAAAATTGACAAATAATGTTTTAAATATATTTATTTGTGTCTAAAAAGGCTATTTACCTTCGAGCAACTGTATGCTTTATACTTAATTTAGTTACCTTCGAGTAACTGTAAGCTTTAATAACTTAAAAGAATTAGGCAATATGTGTTTGTCGGATGAGCAAACAAAACAGAAGTTCGGAAAGGAGTGACATGACAAGCATAACGCATGCTCAAACTTGATATCAGCATAGTCGTGGACCCAGGAGACAAGTATGGAATGTTTTGCAATAAGTTTGAAATGTTTTTCAATAAGCATGGAAGGTTTTGCAATAATAATGGAGAATATTACTATGGATCCGTTTGGTATAACAGTCCAAAGAAATTAAATTTGTTTCAGAAAGCGAGGATGTTTATGTTGAGAAAGAAGGATTCAAGTAAAAGGCCAATTTTGACAGGGAGAATGAAGCTACGCTCGTGGTTGGCAGTTCTCACTATTTTTGCCATGCTCTTCTCCCTGGCGCCGGTGATGGTTTATGCCGGCTCAGACAACAGCGTGGATAGGGTAATACAGGTATCATCTGACTATGAATTTAGTTTTGATAATCTATCCGCGGTTCCCTTATTGAGGATTGTGGAGAGCGCTTTGGGCGACTTCAGAGAAAAAGAAGTATTCAGGTTAAGCTTGATCAACGCTGTGTGGAATATAACTGATGTGGAAGAGTATAAAGACTATATTAATAACCCTGAAAATGATCTTGTCTTTAATGGAGAAGTTGTCAATATCGAAATTTATGAATCAAATACTATAATGAGTGTTGAAATTCACGGATATGCAGATCGGACAAACAAAGCTGGTTTCCGGTTTCCGCTTGTTAGTAAGGTTATAGGGGATGGTTCAGTGCTAGTAGCTGTAGACGCTCGGGACAGCAGCCTAAATAGCGGAACCCATCCTTTTGCTTACGCGGCGGCGGGGCGAACTGTTGCCTCTATTGGTAGAGTCAATACTTTTGACGATTTCATTATACTGCCGCCAATTCTCATTGATGAAACAATGGTAAGGACACTACCTAGCGGTCAGAATGAGATAAAAATGACTCTTCCTGCCGGGTTCAGCTGGTTTGTTAGTGAACCGGATGAACAAAACAGAGAAGAGGTAACTTTTTCCGGCGGATTTGACGGAA
>Ga0209737_10002469_pt1 | contig 12943 bp, 7 predicted proteins | sample TergutCu122P3_FD_187284 | JGI IMG/M metagenome (GOLD analysis project Ga0209737, IMG submission 187284) | Cubitermes ugandensis P3 segment gut microbial communities from Kakamega Forest, Kenya - Cu122 P3 (SPAdes) (version 2) | ecosystem: Host-associated > Arthropoda: Insects > Digestive system >... | reverse complement strand
TGGCTTCACTCTCTCAAGGTCGCACAGCAGCTGCGCAGTGCGGCTTGTTTACACACAAATCAGTCCCGGTCATATTTGAACCACCAGCAGTATACAGTCACTCCGCAGAAGGTCTCCCCCGGTAGAAAGCCACTTGGCTTTTCTTACCCAAACTTCACAGATGGCACGTATCGCTCAATACGTTTTCCGGCCAATGTATGTAGAGGAAAAATTTATATTAACGTTCCAAAAACTCCATACAACATTTTCAACAAAATTATGTGCTTGGAGACTGTACATGTTACTGAATACCATGCAAATGTTTGTTAGCAACCATTTTAATTGTATGATGCATCCATCCATCCATCACTATAAACAGAATAACAGACGGCGATAATATATGTTTCGATATATATATATTTATTTATTTATTTAGCGAATTACGCTCGTGATGCGGACAGAGACGCATATGAAGCCGTGTCCGATATTTTTGTTTGATTTTAAACGAAAGAAAAATTGGTCGTAAAATTTTAATAAATTCCTCTACCATCCAATATAGACTGCTGCTGGTCTTCCAGCACGTAGCGGAATCACAATACTAACAGACGTAACCCGGCTTGTTAGCGTAGTGGGTACAAATAATTAACTATTTAAAGCTTTCTTTCATATTTTCATAAACTCCAGTCCGTACCTTACAGAGAATAATCTAACCATTCTAAAGGCAAATCAGCAATTGATGTTTAAGGCAATATTAGGTATCTACTGTGAATAAAACTATAAACAAGTCTAGACACAACTTTATTAATAATTTATCGTCAGCGATACGTTTTGACTTTGTAAGCCATTTCAGGCTGACCACACAATTGTGGTATGAACTATATATGACAATGCCGTCAATGGTTTCGACGAGATCTCGTCTTACATCATAATGGAATACCACATGTTTCGGATTACAAAGCTGAAACATGTCGCTGATAAATTATTAATAAAGCTGTGTCTAGACTTGTTTTTGTATAGTTTTATTAATAGCATATTCAAACACAACGGATATGCATTGCTTAAAACTCCACTGTGAAAATCACACCAAGGTAAAGGTGGAATTGTGCGCTGTCCACGCCATGAAAACAGATAGTACAGGGTTGGCAAAACTACGACACGCGTGCCCAATATCGTACGCGGCATTCTCTGCTGTCCAAATTTTTTATTTCTTTTGCCCGACCAGCGCCTCTATATTTTGAAATATATCTGTACAAATATGCATATCCGACTGTGTAGAGACTGTGTAATAGTACCGTTGCTACCAAATAATACTACAAGTAAAACTTTTTACACAAATCGAGAGCGATGCGAAGTGTTGACTGGATATTTATCATAGGGGTGCCGGTCTGGCGGTGACTGGGCGAATACGCGACACTGGACAGAACTTTTTACAGCTTTCTTTTCAAACAGGAACTAGTAGCGGCCACAGGTACTGCCACATTTGCTTCCTTATCTCATACCTCGAGGACTTTATTAGAAACACAATAATTATACTTTGCATTATGCAATATTATTATAATATGCATTAATAACAATTATGGAAGATTCCAAGACCTTACAGGTTGTTAGCTTCGCGCCCCAGCTGCGTCATCTTCCGTACTTTCGTGCGGATGCAAAGTATAATTATTGTGTTTCTAATAAAGTCCTCGAGGTATGAGATAAGGAAGCAAATGTGGCAGTACCTGTGGCCGCTACTAGTTCCTGTGCGTGTGGGTTTCCGAAAACAGAAATATACATTTTTTTATTTCATGTTAATTTTAAAGGAGCGGCCTGCACCTCAGTTCTCCCATATTAGATAATTGTAGCTCTACCCGATGATAGTCGCGATTGCCGGCCGAAACATGTCGTAGTGAATGTGATGAATAAATGATGATAATCATTTACAGTGTTGTATTAATCGGAAAATCAACATAAGAAGTTACATAAATATTCTGAAACTTGGACGCTTTAAGATATCAGATCAGAGATACTGGGAAAGTTTTGTAATGCTGTGCTGGAGGATGGAAAAGACCAGCTGGACCGATCATGTGACAAATGAAGTATTACATAGCGTCAAGGAGGAAGGGATCATCCTAAATACGATAAAAAGAGGGCTAATTGAATTGGTCATATCTTCCGTAAGAACTGCCTTCTAAAACGTGTTATTGAAGAAAAGATAAAAGGAAAGATAAAAGTGAAGGGAAGACGAGAAAGAAGACATAAGCAGCTATTGGATGACCTTAAGGAACATAGAGTATATTGGAATTTGGAAGAGAAAGCACTCTGTGGGGAACTCGCTTTGGAAGTGGCTATGAATTTTTCCCAAAACAGCATACGAAATGATGATACATAATCACAGGCTTAGAATTACCTAAGTAAGTGGAATTGCAACACGTGGTTTGGAAATCTGGTTTCGAGTGTTAGCCATAAAGATTTTTCAAAGGCTAGTTTTGAGCCGGATTTATGAGGACTCGGTGACCTGACTGTCGCCAAGCCCAAAACTCCTGGGGGTAGTTACACAAAAGTCCCTCCCCCGCCATGGGGGGCCATTTCCCGGCCCGCTGCGCTTACACAATGGCTACCCTGTGACGAACACTGCGGCAATGGAGATGTCAACTGGAAGCTGTTGTTATATGTCACAATCCACACAAGGACCCTCTCCAATTCACAGCACGGCAAGACAGGAAGTACACAGCGCTCTTCAAAACGACTACACGAAAGGTGTTGAAGTCGAAATGCCTTTTTCTCTCAGCACTTTGAATAGTATCACCATCTCATTTTAATATATCTCATCTGAGATGACGGCTCTGGCTTAAGGCCCATTATACTTGTGCCGGATTCAGTTGCGTATATGAAGGAGGGAAGTTTTGAAAAGTCTGTCAACAAAAGCTACATTTTATTACGTGAGTTTTGACACTATGCTGTCTTCGTAGGAACCAAGTTACAGAGTTTCGATTCCCGACGGACATCGGGCTTCTTTCTACGCTACCAACAGGGGCGCACCGAAAGACAAGGGGGCTGCCGGGCCGCAGTCCCCCAAATCGGAATTTAAAAAGAAACACAGATTTAGTAAGTATTAAATGATAGGATATATAAGTCAAACACAACAAATTTTTTTTATTACTTAGCATAAGGTTAAGTAAATGACGACATGTTTCGGCCTTTTACCCTAATGAGGCCATCATCAGATCAAACACAGGTAGTCTAGAGAGGAGTTTACCAAGTTACGTGTAGTTGTCGAGTAGTAAAGACAACTATACGTAACTTGGTAAACTCCTCTCTAGACTACATGTGTTTGAACTGATGATGGCCTCATTAGAGTAAAAGGCCGAAACATGTCGTCATTTACTTAACCTTATGCTAAGTAATAAAAAAAATTGTTGTGTTTGACTTATATATCCTCTAATTTAATACATGTAAGTGCGCACAACGGGGATGAACCACCTAAAGACAGATTTGGTAGACACGACGATAACAAATGTTTAACTAGATTTTCATCCGAAATCAGCCAATGAAATTGGTTGAAGCGTAGCACATTGGAATTTTGAAAAATAAAATAAAATTAGGAAGTCCCTGATAAACGTAAAAAACAAGAAGATTTGACCTTGTGATTGGAAATGAGTGTGTCACGGGACATGAAGTTATTTAACTACATACATAATGTAAACAAATTTACTGCGGTTATACTTGAAAAGATTTTTATAGTAAGTTTTAAAATGAAACATACATTGTATATTGCTTCTGGTTCAGCTCACCCCCCACCCCCCGGGGCCGCTAAAAACTCTGGGTGTGCGCCTGGCCACTACCTTTCAGACCTGCTACAGGCCTCCCAACACCCAGGGGTTACTTTCCAAAGAACAGGGCCACCGAAGCAGAGCCATGATTTTCATTTACTACCAACATAAAAACACGTACTTTTGTAAGATAGCATTTCTTATCAGTTTCCATTGTGTCATCGTTTAGTACAGCAGAAATTTTATGTCTACTTTCCCTTACTGCATGAGCCGGGACAGTGTAATAACTACAGCAACTGGGTGATCCGGGCCTCGAATTCCGTCAGGGGCGAAAAAATTTTTTACTCTTCTCCTGAACGTCCAAGCCGCCTCTGGGGCCCACGAAGCTACTTGTTCAATGGATACTGGTATTATTTCTCGGCAGTAAAGAGCCCGGAGCGTGATTGACCACTTACCTCCATCTGGGTTACGAATGAGTGGAGCTACATATCTGCTCCCCCTACGAGACTTGCGGCACGGACAGCGACACGTTTATCTTTCTGTACCTTTCAACGCATAGATCATGTCATACACACATCAGTGTTTATGTGATGAAAACGCTAATTGCGCCACTACAGTCTTGTTTTCTTCATCGAAACTTCTTCTGTAAGAAAAGAGAATGTATGAACACGGACAGTTCTACTCCCCTCCCATGAAGTCCTCAAATTTACATAAAATCGCATACATAGATATGGTCAATGTTTGTGTAATAAAACCAAAAACCACATTCTCACACTCAGAGTCGTCACGGCGAAGCATGCGTGTATCAGAGTCAAAACACGGATACAAAATTACAATCATAACACCATGAAGCGATTCTGATTGCCATTTTATATCTGTGGATTGATTTTGATTCTTCTCTAATATAATTTTATTCTTTTTAATTCCATCCTTCGTATTTTATCTCCCTGAAGATAGCCACACGGTTGGCCGAAACATGTAGGTCGTCACTGTGTATATAAATTAATTTCAATATACCCGTGGCATTACTGTTATATAGGCATATATGTAGGCGATTAATGCACGGATTATAGATAATCAAAGTTCCTTATGAAGTCTTAATATCTCTAAATATTCGTCTTCCTGTAGCAAGAAAGAATGAACTGCTTTCAGTCGTTTGTTACTTAGAAGTTTATCTTTACTCATAAGAACTGGAAAGGCCACGACATTAGTCAACCTCTCCTAGTTCCTGATGCAGCACCAGTTTATACCCACCTAGTGGCCATTCCCAAGGACATTAACCCAGCTGATCACAGTTACAGCGCGCTACAGGCTATGTTCAATTTAGTATCATACAGCACATATCCCACTGGGCGCATTGTTAGACGTCAGTGTTGGTACAGGCCCAGCGATGGGCTAATCCACCATCTAATGTCCTAGAAATCGAAAATTAAATTTTAAATAAAGAGTTAGTATGTACCGCACAGTAAACACTTTCCAACACGGTTGTAAAACACTAACCAATTAATAATGTAAAAGGAAAAAGTCGCTGTTTGTTCGGAGTTCCGTACCGACCACATAAATACAGGTAACCCTCGGTTTAGGATCCGGTCGCATTCCTGGAGAAACTGTCGCAAAAAAATCGGCGTAAAATGAACCTCGTTATTTAATGTAAGTCAATGGAAAAGCAAAGAGTTACGTTCCAGCATCCTCCCACAATTGACATAAGTAATACAACGTGTATTATCGTATTGAAAGCTCTGAAATAAATGCTATAAATGTAGAAACAGCATTTTTATAAATTTAAATCAAATGAATGTACTATAAAATAACCAAACTACATTTAATTAAATAAAAAGTTAAATTTTGTGCATTTACTTTGATATGTTCGAAGCCCAGACCGAAAGTTTATGTACGCGCCACTGTGAGGTCTCTACATTGATCTTTTATGACCGTGGCGTAAGGCAGAAATTTTCATTCTCTTATACAGTCCCTGGTTGAGTACCTGGCCTTTTTATGACTCTTTAGAAACATTTTCACACTCACTTGGCTTCAGTGCATTTCTCTTACTAGATATGGCGGCTCTTATTTCAGTAATTTATTCAACCTCATCCCTGATGAGCTTAGAACGTAGATAGGTATATCTCTTATCTCTGACGGGCTCTGCTTTTTCTTTACATCACATCCGGTGTTCAAAGCTGCGCATTATTGAAACGTTTTAGATTTTTTATATTTTTGACCTTTTGTTTTCAAAACCGTCTTTACTATGAACCGTCGCAAACCGAGGACTACCTGAACGCTCTGTGAGCAGAGAGCAGACAGTAGAATTTATTAATGTTAAACGTGAAGGTACGTAAAATAACAGCTACCATTTAAAGGTTAAGAGAGAGGTAGTTCCAGCAGTTAAGTCGGAATGCGTACAGACCAGAAAACCTAAAGCGCAGTGATATTAGTCTGCTGTCATAAACCGTTTAGAGGCAGTTATGAGTTAGCTATTTAGTGAGTTAGTCAGTTTAAGCCCATTATATTCATTAATACACACTAATACTTCTCCCCTGCCAGTCACAACGTAAACATCCAACTTAACAACACACAATATGTAGGGACAGTCGCTGCGATGTGTAGCATCTGCTTATTCCAATCCACGGTTCATTGCTTAGCATAAGTGTTCTTATAAGTGTACTCTATTACAGTTGACCGCCGGGAGAAACATCCTCATGTAGTTTCACAACAATAGGTCCCCCCCTCCCCAGCCGTCATAATGATATTCAACTTGACCCCTAGGGGCAGAGCCCAAAGCGCCGTTTCGCCGGCCGGTCAAGTATTGAATGCCTAAGGAGAAATGCGGGAGTGACAGCTGAATGGAATAACACCATTGTCCGCTGATTCCTGGATCACTTTGCAGCTAAGAGGGAGTCCTGAGTTAAGAGGCTGTTTAGAAGCAAACACGGAAAAAGGAACCCTCTGTGCTTTGTTTCCTTATTCAGCTGATGGATGGTTTGGACTTTTTTTTTTATCATTCCAGCTAGTTCGTAGCATGCAATGCCTCGAGCTATCGAAGACCTCAGAACGTGGTGTATAGCCAGGTTTGAATTCGGGTGCTGCTCTGTATGTATGGAATCACAACGGTTCCAGAAAGCTTCAGGGGTGACCACTAACAGCTGTATGATTTGATTCAAATTAAATTTGTTATTTAAAATATCACAGTCCGTGGAATTTTGTCAGGTAATTCGGCGCGCGACAGTGTAAAAGGTATCCGACTTAGATCTGTACACTCCGTTACGCAACATACAGTTGAAAATAAATAAGAACTTATTTTATCCTTGAAATTATTGTTCTAATTAACGTTTCTTGAAGTGTTTCTGTAATTTTATATACCTCATGATGGCTAAATGGCCGGAACATGTAGTATACAATATTAAATGCTGCATACTATAGTTGCGTTCGACGGTATATTTTTATTTTTAATATTATCCGACCCTTCGGACCCCGTCTCTGCCTTCATCATTAAGAGGTGATGTAATGCGTTATGCGGTCTTGTTTGTGCGCAGAAACCCTTATGGGGCTCATAGCCAGATATTTAATTAAGACTTTTTGTTTTCTTGGTTGTGACGTTGTAAATTCCTATGCCAACATCTATGAGGAATATGCTGCCTCCACGATGTTTTAAGCGTGTAGAAGGATACAGTATGCTCCTCCTTGCTCATAGATAACCACAATCTGAACGCACATCAAATCCGCCTTGATCAAATAAGGCGGATAAGAGGCATAGAACCCGCAGCATAAATAGTTATATGAGAGATTCATGAAAACTTTTAGTCGGAAATCTGGAAAGAACAGACCACCTGGGAGATTAATGGGTTTTTTAGGTGTGAGGATTACATTGCAGGAGGGTGAGTGGATGCAGCTAGCTAACTCAGTAGCTGGAGAAATTTGTTTCCATAAAATTGCTGGGAGAATGGAAGAAAATAGAAATCCCAAAAGAGTGTTATATATGAATTTGAGAACAACATGATTGAGAGGCAGACCAAGAAATAGATGGCAAGATGAAGTGAGGGAGGATGGAAGAATGGCTGGTGGAGAAGGATAGCAGGAAAAAGTACATAACAGAGAGGAATGGAAGAAGTTCCTGAGAAGGGCAAGGAATCGTCGCATTCTGTACATGTCAATGGAATGAATGAATAAAAATGGTGGGTACTTCTCAATCAGGTCGACTACCACCACCTTCACTGGACAAAATTTGCTCCATTAAGTCAATTTCTCATGTTAACTTCAAGGAAGTCTCTCTCTTCTTTTAGACGCATACCGACGTCACAGAGATCTCTGTGCCCCACACGGTCATGATGACAACCGGAAGCAAGATCAGACCCCGCTGCAACCCTCCTCTAGTTTTTTAAAACCAATTTATAACATTACTATACCATCTCATCAAATTCACATTTTCACTTTAATAGCATGGGTGGATGCAAGTTTCAATACCGTGAGCGACGTGTCTTCTCGCCAGTTGCATCAGCGGCGGCTGTCGGAGCTCTACGTGCGATTTCGCGTGTTTCCTCTCATACGTATCATTCACTAACTAACTGCAAGTTAATCGTATTAACTTATCACACCCAAGAGACCGTCCACACCTGCGGCAAGTAGGGGCGGGAATTGACAAAGGACAGTTGCCAGATAAAATATGGATCATATAGAACAACATACCCCAGTCCTTCCTGAACAAGCGCAGTTTTTCCTTTGCTCGCCTGCTCTTTCCGAGTGCTTTCTTCAAGCACACAACGCTGACAGAACAAAATAATTGTCGATTAAATAATTATTCGATTAACCGATCCGACATGTATCTGCCGAATGTGGCTTAGCCTGTAGTTCACTGATCCGAGGCACAAAAAATGTTCCACCCTCTGTGTTGTTACCAGAGGCATCTTTACACTTCTCAAGCTCTGTAGGCGGAACACAATCTCAGATTATGTACTTAGAGTGCGACTGTGCATAGTCCCCACCCTTTGTGAGCTTTCTGTACCCTCAGGCACAAACTCCCCTTTCAATTTCAAAGGAAAAAGAAATGTTCTTAGGGCTTGCTCCGACGCCTGCACTCAATAGCATACCATTCAGACGGGTCTGTTTAAATTTTCCATAAGGTCCAATTTCACTAATTGACGCCCTGCAAATGAACTGAAGAAATAAACCCACCCACAGACAGGAGCAGCATTAATGACTAACAACAAATGACAACCCCCTTTTGTTTCTCTGATAATAGGACTAGTTTAAACGCTGAAACCCTCCAGCTATAAAATGAGTAGTCCTTCATAAACAATGGCTTGAACATTCACCCAGGGGAAACTCTTAGGTGATTATCAGGGACCAACAGTCACACACGCAGTATAATAGAGGAAAGGCGTACCTAATCCACAGACACACTTTGCAGTTGCGTTGGCGATTTCATGTCGAGAGCTGGTCTTGTGTTCATAAGAATCTATGGTTGACAGAACTAGTCAAAAGCAGATATTCTTCATATAATTCATAAATTATCCTAGGTAAAAGAGAAAGACGAATAAAATTTATCTGTACATATTACTGTAACAGAGAAATGTTAAAGCCAAGATGAACGCAGGAGTGAATAAAAATGGATCACTGAGCAGGCCAAAACTCGCAGAGCTGGAGCACTGAAGAAGAACAAGAAGACATGCGAGTTTTGATTAGTTTTAATTTTATTTTCTTCGACACAATATAAATGGAAACATGTTTCAATAAAGTTAACAAGCAATTTTTAATAAATATCCTACATTTGATATCAGGTACCCATTTTTTCGCCTAGCGACCTTTTTTAAGGTACGAGGGGGTGCTAATAAGTCCTTAGCTCGACCTATTTCCCGATGTCTTAGGGCGGAATCGATAGTGTCGTTGGAAAGATGGATCTGTTCATGTGCCGAATTGCAAGTCTTTTCTTGTTACAGAGGCTGAAAGGAAACATATCAGGCGACGCGCGCGATTTCAACGACATCGAGACGCGAGCTGTCGTCAATTTTTTTTCCTGCAAGGCAAGGGGCCGAATGAAATTCAAGCCATTCTGACAGAAACATTAGGGGAACATGCACCATCGTATGCCACCGTCAAAAACTGGGTGGCCCGTTTAAACGTGGTTAATTTCCCACCTGTGATGCGCCCCGTTCTGGACGTCCCAAAACAGTGACCATCCCGGAGATTATTGATCAAATTCACGAGCTAATCTTGGAAGACAACCGGATTTCGGCAAAATCAGTAGCTCAGCAATTGGGCATCTCACGTGAGTGGGTTGGGTCCATCATTCATGATGATTTGGACATGCGAAAACTCTCCGCGAAGTGGGTCCCGAAATGTCTGAACGCGGATCAAAAACGTCAAAGGTGCCAGTCGTCTGAGCAACTTTTGCAATTTTTTCAGCGCGATCCAAATGATTTCCTGTCGGGTGCGATTGTTGACCATGGACGAAACCTGGTTATATCACTATGACCCGGAGACAAAGCAACAATGAAGTGAGTGGCGTCATAGCAGCTCACCCCGTCCCAAAAATCCCGAGTGCAAAAATCCGTTGGAAGAGCTCTCGCCTCGATTTTTTGGGATCAAGACGGCATCCCCCTCATTTATTATCTTCCAAAGGGCCAAACTATCAACGCGGAGTATTACTTATCTCTGCTGGTGCAATTGAAGGAAGTTTTGAAGGAAAAACACCGCGGGGTGGGAAGGTCACCAAGGGGGTCTTGTGTTTGCACGACAGTGCCCCGGCTCACCGGGCACTTACAACTCAGAAGAAACTGGCCTACCTGAGCTTCCAGTGTCTTGATCACCTACCCTATTCGACGGAGCTGGCCCCGTCGGACTATCACCTGTTCCCTGGACTGAAAAAACAAATGAAAGTTCTCCATTTTTCGTCCGACGCGGAGGTCATTGCTACTGCAGAGACCTGGTTGGACGGACAACCTTCTGAATTTTTTTTTGAGAGGCTTACAAAAGTTAGAGCAACGGGCTAAGAAGTGTATTGAGCTTCGTGGGGAGTATGTTGAATAAATCCCGAGTTTGGTCACTGTAGCTTGTTTCCTTCCTGGTCGAGCTAAGGACTTATCAGCACCCCCCTCGTACATTTAAAATGTAAACTTTTCCGTATGCTTGATTTATTATGCACGACGTACAGGAGAGAGGAAGCACAGTTATATTGTTTCTTTAAAAAAAATCGGCTCTAGGTAAGGGTAAGGAGTCAACCTTACGGCCCGCTCGCTTTAACTTCGCATAACGTCTGGTAAAGATTAGTAACCAGAGCTGATCCGGACATTTTGAAGAGGAAATTCTTTTCCCGCACCTCAGTCGAACTAGATTCTACGGTCGTCCAACGGGCATCCTAGTCACTATAGGCCTAATGATTACTGTCCCTAGGCCCCATTTTAAGGTAAAGAATAGCTTTTTGTATGGCAGATGGTGAAAAGCCTAATTCGACAGTGACTCGAACTAGGGACATATTTCACCGCATAAAATGGCAGTGGAACTGATCAAACACCTTAACTTTCGTTCAGCAGTCTACATCTTGTTCTGTCGGTCACGTTATGGTAGGTAAATTCCACATACTAGCAGTCTATAATTGCGAAATCTTCCTTTGTGAAAATCTGGATTTATAGCCCGCGATTAGGAATTAAGGAAATTCGTGTTGTTTTACAACGTGTGTGCGGTAGGTGGGTACCAGCGCGTCAGAGGATCACACTGCACTTCCTTCAGGGTAGCAGTCACATTCAAGTTGTTCCTGGGCTAATTCGGCACTACAAGAAGCCAGGTGACAATGGAGGTACAGGGAAGTTCACGGATTTTGGCCTGTGGAGGATTCAGCGGAACTGGCGGACGGGCCTATTGGGTGTCGTGATTTGGGAGTTGCCTGGAACTTCAGCGTGACAAGGTGAACTCTACTTCAGGGATGCGGAGAGAAGGACTCTGTCAAACTTGCTTGTCGCTGTATTAGTGACTCGCTCCTAGCCTATCGTTTGAATATTCCACCAGCCAAAAACCGTGCACTGAACAATACTTTACGTTGCCACTAGCACTAACATTTCTTGTTGGTTCTGTGGAGCGTCGCTATCTGCAAGCCCTCAGCAACGCTGCCACAGCTGTATCCAAAATCTGACTTATTTGGTGCTGATATGGCTAACGGCGTGAAAATGATGGCTGACCAATGCACATCAAAGTGGCTTTGCAGTTGATTTGTAGGGTGAACGGGGCTCCATTTAGCGCGTAATGTGAGGAAGCAGGGTCTGGATGTGGTTCTTCTGGCAGACGGTAAGTATTCCTGTGCTGAAATCTGAGAGTAACTGGGCTAATAAAGACAGATTATAGAGTCGGAGGGGTTCTCTGAAAGGTTCTCTACGACACTGCCTCACTGTTTCAAAACCTGGGCATTATATAAAAATAAGTCGTAAAATTCATGCGCCGGACACTTTAACTCCAGACAAAATGCCATACCCATTGAATTAAGAGACTGGCTGTGCCCCAGAGCAGCTGTAGACGTGTTGGAGAAGAGAGAAAAAAAATGCTCGCCCTCTTTCAGAAATTTAAACACGGTTAAGAACTCATATACCTGAAGCGTAATCTACAACACTGGATCTATGACACTGAGGTCTGATTTAGGAGGAGTTAAAAAATACGGTATGTCGTGAAGATGGTTTCTTTCTGCAATTATATTCAATAACTCGTCGATGAGGTTGGAAGTTTAAAGCAACAGAGGCAATGAAATTGAGAGAAATCTGAGTCTGTAAGGACAGTGGAAGAGAGGGTGAGCCATGACTTGGCGTATACCACCCTTTATACTCGCATCACTTTCGACACTTCGGTTTTCAGTTAAAAAATAAGAGGCAATCACTTTATTAATCAACTAATGCACACAACGTAGAAAACGTAGTTATTAAAACACATTAAAATTATGGAGGCTGCTGCAACATGTTTCGGTTTACAAAGAAACCATCATCAGGGAACCACAGCCAGTGTTTAGCTAAAATTACAAGATTGGTTCAGTGATGATATAGACGTCGTGCAGACGTTGTCAGTGCTATGGCGGCATAGTATGACCTGTGTGGCGTGTGTGTTGTGCACTGTGCAAGGGTATACGTTAGCTAAGCACTGGCTGTGGCTCCCTGATGATGGTTTCTTTGTAAACCGAAACATGTTGCAGCAGCCTCCATAATTTTAATATGTTTTAATAACTCTACTTTTTTACGTTGTGT
>Ga0209737_10002468_pt1 | contig 12948 bp, 13 predicted proteins | sample TergutCu122P3_FD_187284 | JGI IMG/M metagenome (GOLD analysis project Ga0209737, IMG submission 187284) | Cubitermes ugandensis P3 segment gut microbial communities from Kakamega Forest, Kenya - Cu122 P3 (SPAdes) (version 2) | ecosystem: Host-associated > Arthropoda: Insects > Digestive system... | reverse complement strand
TCCGGTTCGGCATCATTGTATCCGAACTTATCTTTTGTTACATCGGAAGCAACGGTATTAATGGTTTCTTTGATAATTCTTTTGATATTACGTCTTAAGTTTTCGCTGAAATTCCTTTCGTCATCACCACTTTTAATTCCCATTTTTCCGTAATTATCCACTTTTTCGGGGCTAGTCATTTGTTCTTCAAATTCGTCATCCATTTCTTCTTCCGCTTTCAGTTCCGCTAATTTTTCTTCAAGTTTTTCTAAAACTTCTTCTCGTGTCAAATACGGTTCCTGATTTTTTATCCAGCCCAAAATTGCTCTGTCAAAATCTGCCCTTTTTTCGGCAACTTCCTTCGGACTAACATTATATTTTTGATTTAATTTGGGTGATAAATAACCACCTTCTTCAATATTACCGGATTCGCTGGTATCGCCAAAAGAATCTTCTTCTTCATCGTCTAACATAAATTCATCGTCATTATCAAGATCTCCGGATAATTTTTCCTCAATGGCGTTTAATTTATCCATTAATGCGTGTAGCATTTCCATTTCCCCACCTTCTTCTTCGCCACCAAATTCTTCGTCATCGAATTCGGAATCCACATCTAATTCTTCTTCGTCATCGAATTCGGAATCCAAATCAAATTCTTCTTCATCGTCTAAACTTATTTCTTCTTCGTCTTTTGAATCGGTTATTGCGTCACCCACTGTACCGGCAGCATCTTTAACACCACTTACTGCACCGCCCACAGCGTTACCAACACCTCTTGCCGCGCTACCCGCAACACTACCAATAGCACTGCCTACAAGACCAAGCACTTCATTTACTTTTTCTTCTCCCGGATTAGCGGTGTCAACATTTTCAACGTTATCGCAAATCACAGCGCTGTCACCAATGTTTACTTTTTCATTCAAGTTTGCTTTTTTAACAACACTTGTGCTACCGGTGACATTAATTCTACTGGCGTTTTCCATAATTTCACGAATACGATCAATTTCTTTACGCATTTCTTTTGACTTCACCGTTTCTTTAAGGTTATTATCAATACGTTGTACCTCTTCCTGAAATAGTTGTTTTTTATCGACATTTTTTGCGATAGCAACCAATTCTTCTTTAAGAACTTTTTCAGCCTGGTTATACGAATTAAATTCATATAAATTTTTACATTGACGATTTCCACCAAGATATTCAAAATCATTCAAGGTTAAATCTCTATCTTTAGGTGATTTTTTCAAAAAATAATGTGCATTTTCTTTAACAATAGCATAGGCAAATCCGTCCTTTCCTTTATATACTTTTTCAATGGTGCCTAATTGTTGTTCATTGACTTGGGTTACGGGTTTTGTATTCCCCATAAGCGATTTCATTCTTTTTATATTTTCGTCTATTGTTGCATAATTATTTGTATACATAATATTAATATATTTTATTTTTTCGTTATTTAATAATAAATAGTAGATTAATTTAAATATTTTTCTAAATATCTTTCAACTAAAGGTCGAATCACATTTTTTTTAATGTCTTCGGCACAAATAGTATAAGGAGGTATTTTTTTTACCATATTTTCTTTTTTTCCTTTAAAGGCGTTGGCATCATACGTTGAGGAACCTCCGTCAGCGGCGAAAGGTCCGGTACCGCCACTCATACTTCCACCACCCATATCAGATTCTTCTAATGTTTCTTCCTGATCTAATTTTATGTCGGAGATAATCCATTCTTTTGCGCTTTCAATGCTTGAAAGTTCTTCAAATATAGGGTCATTTGGATCCCACGATGGTTTAAAAATGTCAAATGTTCCCTCTGGGGTTTCTTTTATTTTATATCCTTTATAAGAATATTTTTTTACATATTTTGCCATTCAAATAAATATTTCTAATAAATAGGGTAAAAAAATAAAAATGTAATTGTTTTCAGAATTTTAAATACTTTCACTACTATTTATATGAAAATAATTCACAAAAGGATTATGAAAAAGCAGATTTTATATAAAGGAACACCCGGTTTTTGGGAAGTAATAGAAGGGTCGCTTCCACAGGGAGTTGAATTAAATCCTGAAACCGGCGTATTAAAATGGGTACCGGAAAAATTTGGTAAATTTCCAATTACGTTTAAATTTACAAACCCTTGTGGTCAATCAATAAAGGAAGTTGTTGTTATTACTCGTGGTGGTTCTTTTAAAAGGTCTGCTTTCAATAAGGCTTTTAAATAAAAAATAAAAAAAATATGGGCAGGATAGAATTAATTGAATTAATTAAATCAAATGTATATGAGAATGAAACTAATGATATTACCGGTGAAAAATTACAGGATACATTAGTAGCAATGGTTGAGAGTGTATTTGATTCTGAACATACACATCAATTTTCATATAAGGGTGTTTTTGAAAATCTAACGAAACTGAATACAAAACATCCAACAGCAGAGATTGGGGATTCTGCTGATGTTGTAACAATTGTAATGGTTTCCGGTTCACCTGTTGAAGAATTGCATAAATATGTTTGGGATGGAACCGAATGGGTGGATAAAGGTACAATGGGGTCTGATACGCCGGAAGTAGTCAAACAAAAATATGAGTCGTTAGAGGATTCTTTGTTAAAGGAAGATAAAAAACGAATTGATGAACTTGAAAAATTAAGTGATAACGAATTTCTATTGTCTGTTCAGTCAAGTGGTCAAAAAGAAGTTTTAGACATTTTTGATACCTCAAAACACCATGCAGTTATCATAGAATTTTTGGTAACAATGGATGGGTTATTACAAATGGGTACAATAAAAATGTCTGAAAACCATTTCTATATATTAAATATTATTGGAGATGATATTGATATAGAATTTTTACCCACATTGACACATACTATTTTAATAAAAAACAATGATATTCTATTTGATGCGGACATACAATTAAAATCAAAATATTTCTACAAAAAATAAATAATGACTATTTATAATAAAAATAATTTAAATAAAAAGAAAAAACAATGGCAATTTTAAGAAACAAAACTTTAGTAGATTATATATCGAAAAATTATGTTGCAGAATATATTGATGCAAATAAATTTGGTATAGAATTTGGTGTGAATGGTGGTGATATCAATGTACTTCACACAGACGGAGATGGTATTCCAAGATGGAATGGCATACCACTGGCGCTTGGCGAAGCACAAATCGCAACAAAATCAGTTTTAGGTAGTGTAATAATCGGCGATAGAATATCTGTTGATTTAACCGGAAAAATAACTGCGGATCATCCTTTGTGGGTTGATATCGTAACAAATGGGGGAACAGCCCCTGATGTCGGTATTTTTAATAATAATGTAAATTATCAAACAAAAACAGAAGTAGATAAAGCGATTGAAGATGCTTTAGAGGAAGTAGATACAAAAATTGAAACGGCGTTGGAAGATTATGTAGTACAGGATGTTGAGTTTGATGAAACAGAACATAAACTGACTTTCTCTTTAAAAGACAAACCGAAATTAGAGGTTCTTTTACCAACTTTGGATATCATAAAAAATGTTTATTATGATTCGACAGAAAAAGCGCTTATGTTTGTTAAAAAGGACGACACCGAATTTCCAGTTGATGTTGCCGATTTGATTGACATATACACCGGCGTAAATGAAAATGGCGTTACCGTTTCTGTAAGTTCTGATAATAAAATTTCGGCTCTTATTAATAATGGTAGTATTGTGGAAAGTAAACTTCATACAGATTTGTCGACAAAAATCAACAATAAGATTGATAAAGACGAAACAGCAGAAGAGGATAATATCGCAGTATTTACGGATGATGGTCAAGTAAAAGATAGCGGTGTAAGCGTTAAAGATATTTTAGATAAAATAGAAGAACACGATCACGACGGAACCAACTCCGATAGAGTTAAATACTCTAACTTATCACATAAACCGGTTAAACTTTTTGCAGCTACATCTGACGGTACGGCAGCAACCACTTTCAGTGTTGGTACTCTTATGTATAATGTAGAATACGTTGTTGTTAGCGGTTCTGATACACAAACTGGTGTTGTAAAAGTTCGTCCTGGCTTACCATTAATGGAAATGGATGTATTCGGCGATGATTTGGAAGTTAAATTCTCAACAATGGGTGGCGCTCTTACAGTATCTGTTGGTGATAATAGCGAAGTAGTTGATATTAAATTACTGGTTTTTTCATTCACTGAAATAGCACTTTAAAAATAAGTGTATTAGCCTGTTATGCCCCATATATATTGAACGGAAATTCTTCAATGTATATGGGGTATTTTAAAAATAATAAAAAATTAACATAATGGAAACCCCACGTAAGTTAAAAGAATTAAAAGGGACTACCGACAATTTCATAGGTAGTTACATGGAAGGTGACGAGTACGGGATTATAGTTGGTGATAATAAACTTTCGGCAAAAGCTGATAAGATTCCAAAATGGAATGGTTCGGAATTATTAAGGAAAGTTAACACCAATAATTCTGATACAGTAAAATTTACTGGCGACGGTACAATCGTTAATCCTTTAAGGGGTGAATTCGATAATCCGTGGTGTCAGAAAGAAGAAGTTATAACAAAAACATTATCAAAAACTTCATTTCGTTCCATTTCTCAAACTTGGAAAAAAAACTTATACCTACCCAATTATTCCGGTGCAGAAATTGAAATTTATGATTCTAAAACAGGGATTTCAAGAACAGTTGGTTTACAGAAAAACATGTATCGTTTGACTTCACAAATATGGGAAGATAGTTTATATATGCCAGAATATATGGGCACAACTCTTGAAATATTTAACTTAAAAACAGAGGGAACAAGAACGGTTACTTTACCAACAAATGTTGGAAGAAATACTTCTCAAATTTGGAATGATAATTTGTACTTGATACCAAGTAATGGAAGGTATATTGATATTTTTGATTTAACATCAGAAAATACAAGAAGAATAGACGTTTTAGACCCAATGGATATTTTTACTTCCCAAATATGGGGGGATAAATTGTATATGGTGGGTAGATCAGAGCAAGTTATTAAGATTTTGGATTTGGAAACCGATACGATTATCGACGAGATAATCCCTTCAAGAAATATAGAGAGACGAACTTCTCAAATTTGGAATGACAATTTGTATATACCATCAAATGGAGGGTATGATATTGAAATATATGATCTTAAAACGGGAAATGAAAGAACTGTAGGATTATTATCGAATGTTAATCGTAATACTTGTTACATACACAAAGATAAACTATATATGCCAGATGGTACCAATAATATTCTTGAAATTTTTGATTTGGTATTAGAAACTTCAAGAATAGTAACACTACCAACAAATATGAACCGTCAAACCTGTAATTTTTTAGACAACAAATTGTATATTCCAGGAGATGGAAATAATGTTTTAGAAATTTTTAGTGTGGGAGGTTGTTTATTTACTGAAAACAGCAATACTGTTAAATTAACTGGTAACGGTTTTCCTAATGATCCGTTAAGAGCAGAAATTATTGCAGAAGAAACATTTAATGAAATTATAGATAAAATTGAGGATTTTATTACGGTGGAAAGCGGTGAGTGGATGCCTGTTGAAGCAACAATCAGGAATATACAAAACACTGTTTGGTCGAGAGTTGCAAATATTATAGTATTGTCGGGGTCATTTGGTTTCAATACCAGCGGTACTAAAACAATTACCGGTATACCAAAAATACCAAACAGAACTACCAGGTTTATGCTTATTTCGGATAATGATTTTACTTCTTTGGCAACTATAAGCGGATCAACTTTGACTATTTCAAATGCAAGGCATAACGGTATATATTACTTGTATATTACTTATGAGGTTATAAATTAAAAAAAAATAAAATAATATATTATGAAAATTGTAAGATTAACACAGAGATATGTTGAATTAAACGGTGTTGTAGACGGTAAACTGGTTACAATATCGTATATGAATTCACCAAATGGAAGAACAGCGATAGTTAATGATTTAGATCCATCGCTGGTAATGGAAATACTTAAAGCATGGGGTACGGAAGCAACGGAAGAAGATGTGGCACCATCAGAACCATCAACTGAAAAAAGAGGAACGTGGGTGCATACGTTAGAAACAGTACCCGGAACCGGTGTGGCAACAGTTATAACACCTGATGTATGTCATTTTGATATAATGGGTGATTTGGTTTATATCTTTAATGAGAATATTATTACATACAGATTACACAGGGGTACAGGTCAAAACTTTACCTGTCAGCAATTAATTTTTCACGGATTACCGTATGACGGTGTTGGTAAAGTTAACGCTTTTTTATGGAGTGGTTTAACAAATTATGCAACTAGAAGTTGTATAGTTCGGGGAAAAGATATTATTTTGAATTTATCTACGGGTTTGAGCGTATCAAATACTAATGTGGATGTTTCAATTTCATTTAATGGGATTTATCAAAGAATTTAAGGGTTGTAAGGGTATTACGGAAGTTTCATATTCAAAAATTCGGCAATTTCTTTATTTGCTTTTTCCGGGGTTTTTATAGGATAACCAAATCCCCTTGTGTTATAACCTTTAAAATCTTCTAATGGTTTGAATTCAAATTCAAACACGTGTTTGCCTGTTTCTTTCAGTACATATTCATCTACTTTTTTACAAAATTCGCATAACATAAGCAATAACATTTTATTATCAAATATACTAACAAATGGTCAATTTTTGATTTTAGAGTTGGTTTTTTAGAAAATGTCGTTGGTGGTACATAACAGTACAATAATCTTCAAAACATTTTGCAACTATTTTTTTTATGGTTTTTTCAAAATCTCTATCCTGTATTTTTTTCTTGAACCATTTTTCAACATCTTCTTCTTCCATATAATCTTCGTTCTTCATATCCCGATTTTATTTATAAATAGTTTTGTTTAAAAAAATATATTTTTTTGCTATTTATAATTGAAATAATAACAAAAATAATATTACAATATTATGGAAGAAAAACACAGAGAACAGATACTATTTAAGGGGCATAAAGGTACCTGGTCGATTGTAGCGGGTAGATTACCTGACGGTATAGAATTGGATGTTGACAATGGTCAATTATATGGTGAACCTACTGAATGGGGGGAATTTCCGGTTACGTTTAAACTTGTAAATGCTTGCGGTGAAACACAAAAACAAGTGATGGTTATTACTTGTATCGCACCTGAAATCATTAGCAATGAAATTATATTTGATTGTAGTGAACACGAAGAAGAGGAAGAAGAAGAACCACAACCTTGATTTTATGGAAATTAGTTATTATAACACCTATTATATTAAAGATGGGTGTTATTTTTTTTTAAAATCTTACTATTTATAAATAAATTAAGTTAAAAAAAAGAGTATGGCTATGTTTAAATTAGCAGATTTAGAAAAATTGATTAACGAAGTTGCAGAAGATGAAAAAACATCTACGAATAAACTTTTTACGAATATCAGGTCGGAGAATGAAAAGGAAAGTAAAAATGTTGCAGATGATGGCAGTGAACGTATAAAGGTTTCAACTCCAAAACAAAGCGCAACCCAAATTAATGGGTACAGAGGCGAAGACCCACCTTCTGGAAGAAACGCATTGAACTTAAATTACGACAGTATTGATAAAAAATATCAAGAAAGAGTAAAGGCGCTGGTTCAGGGCAAATCGTCCCCGGAACAGCCAGATATTGACGAAAAAACAGCTGGCGGTATTTCCGTAAAAGGGAACAAAGATTTTCTTGACAGAACAATGGCAGATAATAGAAAATATGCAAATGTAATGGGAACAACCCAAATCAATGACAGGATTGCACACCCGCCAAAATCTACCCCAAAATTTGCTGCTGAAGGTAAGGTTAAAATAGGCGATACTTTCATAAAAGATAACTTAAAACTTAAAGTTGTAGGGTTAAATGAAGATAAAACCCGCGTTTCTTTTACTGACGATTCCGGTAAAAAATATTCTTTGTCTATCAAGACATTTAAAAAAGCAGTTAATGAAAATAAAATGACTAGAGGAAACGTTGAAATGCTTAATGAGGTAGCGCCCTTGATTCCATTGGCGGTTTCTGGTGGAAAAGCGTTAGCTGGAGCGATTGGTGGAAAAGCGGCATTGAAGGCAGCAGCAAAAGGGGCAAAAAAGTTTTTGAAAAAAACGGGTAGTGGTATTGCTGCCACTGCAGGAGATACCGCTAGCGAAAAGATATCAGATAAAGTAGGTAAAAAAGTAGGTAATAAAGTAGCAGATACCGTTAATAGCGCCGTGGGAGCAGATGATAAAAAGAAAGATGACAAAAAGAAAGACGTAAAAGAAACTAAAATTAAACGTCTGAAATTCAATAAAACTACGTTTCTTAACGAGGCGCACGCAAAATCTCTAATACCGGAACAATATAAAACGCCCGGCAATAAATTCGCTATGATTGACAATGCCGGTAATGAATATATGATAGAATGCGACAAATATCAACAAACTATTGTACTTGAATTTAAAAATATTCAGAAATCGAAAAAAGATATTGAAAATATGAAAAGATTATGGGAATATGATTCAAAACGCGCAGCTGGAAGATATTCATTGAATGAAGAAAAAGCCCAATTAGATATTCAACATAAAACTAAAAAGTTGCTGGAAAAGAAAAATAAATAAAAAAATTCCATTCAAATAATATTTGAATGGAATTTTTGATTTAATTTATTGGGTTTGTTTTTCCATTAGTATACAACCAGTGCCACTTATTATCAACTACTACCTTGGCAGCAATTGTACCATCATTATATTTCAGAAAATCTTCTGCTTGATCAAACCAAGTTTTGGAAATTGGAACACGTTTGTTGTTTACAAAATTATATTTATTTTCAGGATTGGACATAACCATCGTTAATCCAAATTGAGGTTTTCTAACTTGCTTATAACTTGAATTTGGAACTTTTTGTTGTTGTGGATATATGGGAATACCATTTGGACCCATTGTAACCATATCACGCAAAAAATGTGTTTTAAATTTATAATCACCCCCCTTTCCTAATTCAATCAAATTATCTTTGTTATATATAACAAATTTTTTTAAAAGTTCTATGTCTTCTGGTGTTACTTCGGCATCCTTAGGAAAATTTTTTGGTAAATTTAATACTGATAAATCTTCAAATCTTATACATGAAAAATTCCTTGGATATGTGTTTTTTACTGCTTTAAATTTCATCCTGTTTTTATCATGTTGTGGTGATGTTCCTTCATCAACCCATACAGGAACTGGTAAACCACTTTTACTTGTTGGTATTTCAGCCATTTCATTTAACAACACATTCGACTTGTTAAACGATTCTTCCAATGTTAAACGATTTGTATCCAATTGCCACCAAAAATCATCTTGACTCATTTTGTGATCAGCAAGTTTTTTAAGTATAAGTTTATTGATTTTTATAAATTCAAAAACCTTTTGCAAATCAGAACGAGAAATTTTCAGTTTCTTATTAGTTAACAATTTAGGACTACGACTAACACTAATTGGAAGGTATTCTTTGTTTGCCCAATGTTCAGCATAATCATTCTGAAAATAAATCCATAATGGATGATTTCGCATTTTATACGAACCGCTATCATCAACAAAAACATTTACAGGGAGACCTGTACTTTCTTTGTCTAAACCGTGAAACTCAAACATTTCATCATCGTTTCGTTTTTTGTATTTATCAAATTTATCATAGAATTCCCATAATAAACCTCTTGAGGTTAATTCTTCTATAACCTCTTTTTCAATATATCTTTTTAATTCAATATTTTCCATTTTTTTACACTTAAAATATTTTTCCACAAAAATACTGTATCTTTATTATATTTCAAAAAAATCTAAAGTAAGTTGTCTTGCAAGGGTTTGAACCTCAACTACCAGATCCAAAATCTGGGGTACTGCCATTATACGACAAGACAATATGTGTGCTCACTTGGACTCGAACCAAGGTTGGTACATTAAAAGTGTACTGCTAAACCACTTTGCTATGAGCACATTTTGTGCGGATGGAGGGACTTGAACCCCCACTTCTGTTAAGAAATATGCTTCTAAGACATACGCGTCTGCATTTCCGCCACACCCGCAATTATTAATATCCTAATATACAATTAATTACAGTATGAGTGGTGTGAATCGAACACACTTACAATAGATCCCAAATCTACCCTGATACCTTACCAGCACACCCATATATCATTTTCTTCTGAAAAAACAAATATCGTTTTTGTCCATAAAACGTTTTAAAGTTGATAATGAAACACCATATTTTTTTGCAATTTCAGGTTGTTTTAAATTATTTTCTTTATCCATTTTTATTAATTCTTTATCCAACAAACTAATTTTTTTATATGAATTTCGTTTTGTTTTCGATAAAAAAATGTTTTCTGTTTTTTTGAGTTCAACTAATTCAATATTTTTTTTCGTTTTTTCATGATGAATTTCTCTATGACAATTTGCACAGACTAACTTACATTTATCAACCTCATTTTTAAGTATTGATAAAGAACGACTCACCATTGAGATGGTAAATTCTTTCTCGTTTTCATCTATATGATGAAAATCAAGTGCTTCAATACATTTCTCATATTCACATATTTCACATTTATTACCCTTATATTTAACCAGTTCTTCTTTTACTTTTCTCCTTCTTTTGATTACTGCCATAGAACTACATTTTCTACATTGATATCTATTGTTTTTTCTAAGAACAAATTTAGTTAATCCGTGTAATGGACATTCTTTTATTATCACATTTTCCATAATATTAAACTATTTTTATTATAAATAGTTCAACATTTCAAAAAAATATAACATAAAATGTTAATAAAACTGACCTATATTTCAAAGAACATTGTGGACACGTTGAGATTCGAACTCATTCACCTTCTTTGCAAAAGAAGTGCATTACCAATTATGCTAACGGCCCATATTTTTTGCTCACCCGGATGGTTCTGCCCCACCGTAGTCTTGATTAACAGTCAAGTGCATAAACTACTCTGCCACAGGTGAATATATTGTTTTGCGGTCTGTATGGGTAACGCTCCCCTCCTCAACATCGACAGTGTTGCATGCAGACTTCCACACTCTACAGACCAATTGTAGCCGGTACGGAACTCGAATCCGTATCTCAACCTTGAAAGGGTTGTATCCTAACCTGTTAGATGAACCGGCCATATATTTTTTCAAAGAACATTAAAAAGGGTGATAGGTGGGACTTGCACCCACAACTTTCTGATCCACAATCAGACCGTCTAAACTACTTGGCGTACTACCACCATATCATCAGAATCATATTTTCATAATATTTTTCTGATCTTTGAGCAAAAGGTGGGAATCGAACCCACACACCCTGATTGGAAGTCAGGAACACTGCCTTTATGCTACTTTCGCATTTTGAGCCGAATGTCAGGGTCGAACTGACAGCCTACTGATTACAAATCAGTTGCACAACCATTGTGCTTATTCGGCATTTTCCATAAAAAAACTCTCATATTATCTTTATCGGATTTCTATGAGAGTTTCATAATATGATGAACAAAAGAAAACTACATAGCCAATCCTCCTGACGATTTATTATCCTCTGGTTGCGCTTCATGTGTTTTGGGGAGACCCAATCCGTATGTCATTTCAACTAACATTTTTATTTTTTTAATATAAATAGATAACTTTTTTAAAAATACAATTAAAATTTTATTTTTCAAAATTTCTTTTATACTTGACGCAATATATTCTTTTTCGATAATAAAATAAAAAGAGAAATTAAACTAAACGCTACCATAATGCAACCAATAAACGAAAAACTTTTCTCGGAAAAATACCAAAGAATATTTTGCAATGCAAAAATCTGAAAATAGTAAAAAAGAACCACCTCGAATCTCGTTATTTCGATAGCATCATTTTTTGCCAATCTTAAATTGAAAACATGCTTTTCCCTTAATTTTCTACCACTCACAAACATATACAAACCAAGTATAAATACTGGTGGAATGAGGAAATATTTCCAATCATAGAATATTGTCACATAGGTATAATATACAGCAGTACCTACATAAAATACATACCAAATGTCTTTGAACAGTAAAACGATCAAAAACTTTTTAAAAAAACTGAAATCCCAACTTTCATAAGGGTTTCCCAAAAAGTAATTTTTTACGGTATAATTGATATTCATCGTTTTTTTATTTTACAAAATTTAACGTACACTTCTATAAGCGGGGCACGACGGAAGGGTGCTCCTGCATGATGTGAATAAAATACCCACTAAAAACATAGACAATATAAATAAAAAACCTATTATTATCAACGAAATGATACTTCTTTGATGCTTTTCTTCATTTTTACTATTCTTTTTCATTTTTTAATTTATTTAAATTCACCTACATTAAAATTATATAGAAATTTTCTGATCTGAATTGTACACTCATTAGGACTCGAACCTAAATCTGCGGGTTCGTAGCCCGCTGTTCTATCCAATTGAACTATGAGTGCAATAAAATATTATTTGTTATAAATATACACATTTTATTCTATTTATATTAAAATAATATTATATATGAAAATAAAAGATATTCAACATCTACAAGAAGTAAAGAAAGGTCAATCAGGTTACGGTTTGCTTTTTGAAAATGACGGATTTGTGGACCCTAATGAACAAAATAATATATTACAAGAAAATAAAGATAAAAATGAATGGTATATACCATTTCCGTATATAGTACATGCTGTATTCCAGAAAGCAGACACACCGAATGCCAATGGAAGAATCTATCCCAGAACAATATTGGAAAGAGAAATAACCAAATATCAACAAAAAATAGATGAAAGACGAGCGTATGGGGAGTCAGATCATCCCGAATCCGTAATTATCTCAACCAAAGGACTTTCTATGAATATCATCAAGTTGTGGTGGGAAGGAAAAACGGTGGTTGGGGATATAGAAATACCATTGTCACCCGGTTATGTA
>Ga0209737_10002467_pt1 | contig 12952 bp, 12 predicted proteins | sample TergutCu122P3_FD_187284 | JGI IMG/M metagenome (GOLD analysis project Ga0209737, IMG submission 187284) | Cubitermes ugandensis P3 segment gut microbial communities from Kakamega Forest, Kenya - Cu122 P3 (SPAdes) (version 2) | ecosystem: Host-associated > Arthropoda: Insects > Digestive system... | reverse complement strand
AGCCCCTTTTCCGAAGGGGCTTCTGTCCGAAAACCGCTGCTAGATAGCGGCTTTCTTTCTTTTTGAGACAGCCAGCGATACCTTTTTGAGGGGCCTTCTCTGTTTTTGCCTTCAATATACCGCAGGCATGCTGGATCCTTCATCTGGCTTTCTAAAGATTACGTAGATACAGATTGATCCGCTTCTTCTTTTAAGTCATCGAGTTTGTGGATACTGGTGGTAAAAAACGAAGCCACAAACACAAGAAACATGCCAATGCCACTGGCCACGAAGATAAACGACACCCCTGTGATATCACCAAACACACCAGCCAGGGCAAGCCCAGCCAGAGAAGCCAATGAAACCAGTGAGTTAAACACTGCCAGAGCTCGTCCCAGCTTTTCGGGGGAGATATTCTTCTGGATCACAGCAATCAGAGGGGTATCAAACAACACGCCCGTGAATGCCAGGAGACCAGTGAGTGCAAAAAACCACCAGAATCCACTTGAGGGCAGCATTCCACAGGCAAACACGATAATCGCGCAGGCCGCCAGCGAGAACTGAATGAGTCTTATCAGGCGTTTGCCTCCGCCCCATATCCCAAGCGCAATGGTGCCAACCAGAAAACAGGCTCCCCAGATTGCCTCTATAAGTGCAGCTTCGGTGCCACCGCCACCAAAATGCTGCACCGTCATCAAGGGAAACAGCGCTGCCATGGGCATGAAGAAGATGCAGCTTATGGATATCAGGACAAAAAATGGGGTCATGCCAGTTTTGGCTCGCACAGCACGCAGCCCATCTATCATTTCACCAAGCACATTGGTCTGTTCCTCCTTGGTAAGGTGGGCGTCGGGGATAGTCACAAAAAAGAGCACACCGCAGGCGATAAGCGCTCCGAAGATATCAGTAGCCAGGGCTATGTGTAGCCCAAACACTTCGAAAAGCATTATTCCGAGAGCAGGACCAATAATATTGCTGGCAGCGCCAAGGCCGGAAGTAACAGTACCTACGCGAACGAGGTGCTTCTCCGGCACCAGAAGCGGCATGGCTGCGCTCATGGCGGTATAGTGGAAGCATTGCCCGGTAGAGCGTATTGCAATCATAATGAGCACCAAGGGCACATTAACGAATCCAACGAACACCATAAGAATCATCAGCAGCGTAATAAACGCAATGAAGAGGTCTGCGGCAATCATGACATGCTTGCGGTTATGCCTGTCAACGATAGTTCCAACAAAAGAGGAGAGCAAGGCCATGGGTAGCAGGTAGAACACTGCTCCCAAAACCAGTATCATAGCACTTCCGGTTAAGGTGAGATACCAGATGAGGGCATAACCCGAGGCAGCGCTGCTGAGCAGCGAAAAGACCTGACCGCTGAAAACGATGGCCACCGTTTTTATCCAGCCTTTGGGCACTGGTGTGCCCGATGCAGTCAGTTGAGTTTTGCTGGATAGCTCTGCCTGCTTGGTTGTAACGCCAGTTGTAATATCAAGTGTGGGATCCATTGCAACATCAATTGCAGAAATGGATGCAGCGTCAGCTCCAGTAGCCTTATCAGTTGCCGTTAATTCTGTATCTATCTTTAAATCAAGCTCAGAATGAGCGCTTGCACTATTGCGGTTTGATTCTTGTTCCATTTTTACTCCATTATAACGATAGGCGACACTGCCCTGCGCAGTGCGCTATGAAACATGCTGCACGTGTTAAAACAAGCTACAGCTGTTCTGTATGTCTGAGGTCAGATTACAATCCTCAGCTTAATGGAGTCCATTTACTCGCCTCCTGGCAAACGTTGGAACAATAAAAAAACAGTATAACAAAACTTTGGCTTACTATTTGAAACAATTTGTTAGATACTTATCACACAAAGGATTTGCCCACGAAACGAGAGGTTTGCCCAATGAACATCATCAGAACAAAGGCTGTAGAACTGACTACAATACCGGCCATCGCCTACAAGCAAAAAATTGCATCGGGTGGAGCAGGCATCAAGGTGTTGCGCATCGATTGTGACGAAAGCGCTGTTTGCACTATTGATAAGCGCACGGGCGACTTGGTTCCCTATCGGTCGTTCAACCTGGATCTGTTTCCGATGGAGGCTTTTGATGAGGCCTTCGACCTGACCAGTGGACTGCCGTTTAATGCTCGTGGCAATATCAAGCTTGTTCCGATGGAAATCGAGGAAGAGGATGTTATTGAAGAAGCACCTCCGGAGCAGATTGACATGACGTTGTCAGCCGAATACCAGGCGCTGGTAGACCGCTTCAGTGATTATGAGGGAAAGCTCAACTACGAGCTCATGAACAAGGACTTCATCCAGTTTGCAAACAAAAGCAAGGTTGTTTCTGACATGATAGGCGAGAGAGCTAATACGGAAGAAATCCTTCTCTTCATCATTAAGAGCCGCACAACCTTTATTGCTAACAAGAAGGAGAGCCTGGATGACAGGTCGGTGGCTCTCTTGATAGAGACAATGGATGAGATTGCGCCGCGCAGTGCATTTAAAGAGCTGAGAGCTCATATCATCAGAATGCAATCTCGTAACGTTTCGAAAAGACAAAGGTAATAAGCTCTTATCTGGGCTTCTATGGCCAGGCAGTTTGATTGAAGCAGCAAAGATTGAGGCAGAAAACCAGAAGACTTTGACAGTATCAGTAGATTCGACAGGCAAGCTTTCAGACGATAAAGAGTGGTTACAGTGAAGAAAACGAGGAATTCAAAAACCTATCTACTGCCCATAGCGACAGCCGCGATGGTTTTTGCCTCAATGATCATACCAGCGGTTCAGATCAAAGTCTTTCTCTTTGTAGCAGTTTGCATATTGCTGTTTTTTAATGCTCGACGCAACAGGGCTATCAAACGAGAAGAAGAGGTCATCATTCTTTCTGAAGACGAGGTACAATACTCCACCCGTGAAAAACAAGAACCGGTTATTGTGAACAAGGCCACTCAAGAGTCAACCGAGGAGACCGCTCGTAAGACAACTCGAGGGGCAACTACAGCGCAAGGGGATGTTGCAGAAAAAACAAAACAAGCAGGGGAGAAGAATAAAACTTCTGCTTATGAGCTTTGAAGCTGATAGCAGAAACATTCTTAAGGGAGGGGGATACAATTGTATAAGATTTATTGTCGATTATATCAATTTGTGTTTCGCCTGGTAGCTCTGGTTTTGCCCTGGAGGCGCCCTGAACTGCTGAACGATTATTCTTCACTGATAAACCTGCTGCACAAAAATGGCATCCACTCTGTCTTGCTGGTAACTGACAAAGGGCTCACCGGGCTTGGATTACATGTCGAACTACAACAGAGGATTCAAGATGCCGGAATACTCTGTGTTCTGTATGATAAGACTATTCAGAATCCTACCATAGACAATATTGAAGATGCACTTGAGCTGTATTATCAGGAAAAGTGCGATGCGCTTATCGCACTTGGCGGCGGTTCTCCCATGGACTGCGCAAAAGGTGTTGGCGCTCGAGTTGCTTGCCCTCATAAGCAAATCCCAGATATGCGAGGGCAGTTAAAGGTGAGAAAAAAGCTGCCGTTGCTCATTGCAGTTCCCACAACAGCAGGGTCAGGCAGCGAAGCAACTGTAGCTGCAATCATCAAAGATAGTCTCAACCAGGAAAAATATGCAATCAACGATCCTTCTCTGATCCCGTCACATGCACTTCTAAACCCATGCCTGACCATAAAACTGCCGCCCTTTATTACTGCCTGTACTGGCATCGATGCTCTTTGCCACGCAGTTGAAGCTTATATCGGCGGCAGCAATACCCAGCAGACACGGCAGGATGCATTGAGGGCAGCTAAGCTGGTTTTTGAGAATGTGTATACTGCCTATAAAGACGGTGAGAATGTTACGGCGAGGAAGAATATGCAAGAAGCCGCCTTTTTGGCTGGCACTTCGTTCACCCGCGCTTTTGTGGGAAATGTACACGCCGTGGCTCATGCGATTGGTGGGCGTTATGGAACTCCGCATGGCCTGGTAAATGCCGTAATTCTTCCCTATGTGCTGGAGATGTACGGTAAGCGAGTTCATAAAACGCTTTGTGAAATGGCAGTTTATATCAGCATAGCAGACGAAAACGTGCAACCTGAGGAAGGTGCAAAGCTGTTTATTGCAGCGATCTGGGAGCTGAATTCAAAGATGGGCATACCAAAGAAGATTTCGGATATACAGAAAGACGACATTTCAGCTCTGGCAGAGAAGTCTTTGAGAGAGGCAAACCCATTGTATCCAGTGCCTGTGATATTCGGTCGTAAAGAGATGGAACAGGTGTATTATTACATTTTGGAGAATGGGAACCGGAAGGCTTAGACAGGGCGGCTCTTCGATGACTGATTTTTCTGCGATTGCACAAAGCTCGCGTGAGTATTTTGCTACAGGCTGCACCAGGGATGTGGAATTTCGAATCAACAGCCTGAGAAAGCTTGAGGCGTATATAAAAAGCCACGATGAAGATATCATGGCTGCACTGAAGAGCGATCTGGGCAAGGCTCCTTTTGAGGCATATGCCACAGAAGTTGGAGCTGTTCTGGATGAGCTGAGGTTCACGCTCAAGCGCCTCAAAGGCTGGAGTCGGCCAAGACGGGTTTCTTCCAATCTCAAGAGCTTTCCCTCTACGGCATGGAGGTATCCGGAGCCCTGTGGTGTTGCCCTGATTATCTCACCATGGAATTATCCCTTCATGTTGTCTGTGGTGCCCATTGTTGCCGCAGTAGCTGCCGGTAATTGCGCCATTGTCAAGCCCTCTGCCTACGCCCCCGCTTCGTCTTCGATGATTGCGCAGATGTGCGCAGAAGTGTTTGACGCTGCCCATATTGCAGTTATAGAGGGTGGGCGCGTCGAGAACCAGGCGCTGTTGGAGCAACGCTTCGACATCATTCTCTTTACCGGAAGCACCACCGTAGGGCGCTTGGTACTGCAGGCAGCAGCTCGATATTTAACGCCTGTGATTCTGGAGTTGGGTGGAAAAACCCCCTGCATCATAGACGAGACAGCAAACTTGAAGCTGGCTGCGAAACGTATAGTCTGGGGAAAGCTCATCAACGCCGGGCAAACCTGTGTGGCTCCCGATTATCTGTTGGCACACAGTTCAATCAAAGAAGAACTTGTCAGTGAGTTGGCAGCTGCCATCAAAACTCTGTACGGTGAACAACCGTTGGAAAGCCCTGATTATTCAAGGATAATCAACGAGAAGCATTTCTGTCGACTGCTGTCTTTATTGGAAGGTGAGACAGTTGCATATGGTGGTGCGGCAAGTCTGAGCAGCCTGAAAATCGAGCCGACTATCCTGGATAAGGTCTCGTGGGATGCTCCCGTTATGAATGAGGAGATATTCGGCCCGCTTCTACCTGTGCTTACCTATAGCGCACGTGAGGAGGCTGTTCAGCTGATAAACTCACGCCCCAAACCGCTGGCGATGTATCTGTTCACATCGAGCAAGGATAGCGAACGATTCTTTCTGCAGAGTCTTTCCTTTGGTGGTGGCTGCATCAACGATACTGTTGTGCATCTATCAGTGCCCTGTCTGCCTTTTGGCGGTGTTGGCGAGAGTGGAATGGGCAGTTATCACGGAAAAGCTGGTTTTGATGCTTTTACACATTATCGAAGTGTCTTAAACAAATCGAAACGCATTGATATCCCTCTTCGTTATCCTCCCTATACACCTTCTGCGTTGAAATTACTGAAAAAATTGTAAGCAGCCACTCCGGTTGTTTGCCCAAAGTGGCTGCCTGCTGATTGAACGAATAGCGCTGAATAGTACCTGACTACTTGAGAATAGTGAACTTGCCAATAACTGGCAGAGGAACCATTTTTCCATTAGCAGCATTAACTATTCCGATTATTGCAAGCACAATAATAATTATACCAATCACGCTCCATAGCAGACCTATCAGAATGCCTAAAACAGCAGCAAGTCCCCAGGAAAAGAACATGGTGGCGGTAAGTACCAAAGTGACGATTCCAAAAACAACAGAGAGAGCAAGTCCAGAAATAATCAGAACAAGCCCCTGATTTGAGTGGAATTTAACAAAGGGAGAAGTCTTGTTTGTTCCCGCTATCAGAGGAACGAGCCAGAGTATCCCAAGGTAGCAGAGTACTGCCATGACCTTGTTATCCTGAACATCCTTCTGGTATGCCTGCTCAGGGGTAAGAGGAACACCAGGCTGAGCAAAACCCTGCTGTTGTTGATAACCTTGCTGATAACCCTGTTGCTGATAGGGCTGCTGCGCCGGTGCTGTGTAGGCTGATTGTGTCGCCTGTCCTGATGCGCCTCCAGTTGCCTGTCCGCATGATGGACAGAACTTGGTGTCATCGGCCATAGTTGCCCCACATTTTGAACAAAAAGCCATAATGTACCACGCTCCAATCTTTCTAAATCGTCTGACAATCGACAGCCACCCCAAGCACAAACCCAGAGCAGCTGTATATTCATTGAAGGCATATGGCCTGGCAGTACGCCAGACTGTAATACTTCAGTTATTTAAGAATGCTGATACCGCCAATAAGCGGCAAAGGCACCATCTTACCGTTAACAACATTCATGATGCCAAGCACGACAAAGACAAGCGGTGCCATTCCCAGAATCGATAAGAACGGAAGGAACCAGAAGACTATTCCCAAAACAATACTGAGGGCGATAGATGCAATGACCAGGACAATTCCCTGGTTTAAATGATACTTGACAAAAGGAGATGTATTGTGTGTTCCCTGCAACAAAGGAATAAGCAGGAGGATTCCCAGGTAGCAGAAGATACCGTTAGTCTTGTTGTCCAGCGCATCCTTCTGTGGATCCACAAAACCACCGGGCTGAGCAAAACCTGGTTGCTGATAAGGCTGCTGGAAACCAGGTTGTTGTTGGCCTGGTTGTTGGCCTGGCTGTTGATAACCCTGCTGTTGGAAGCCTGGTTGTTGGCCTGGTTGCTGATAGCCCTGCTGTTGGAAGCCCGGCTGTTGATAACCCTGCTGTTGCTGATAAGGTTGCTGTGCCGGTGGCGTATAAGCCTGCTGTGCCGGTTGTTGAGCTGCGCCTTCCATCGCCTGTCCACATGATGGACAGAATTTAGTGCCGTCTGTGACTGATGCTCCGCATTTTGTGCAAAAAGCCATGATCTCTCACGCTCCATTCAAAAACTATCTGCCAATTCCTGTAATGCCCGTCATGCACAGAACATCCATGCTTATAACAGGCATATGATCACCTGTCATTTTAACTGAAATCATAGAAAAAAAGACGTAGTTTGCGTTACGTTTATGATAAAACCGCTTTAACCTGTATCTTTTTCGTAACAAAAGCAGATACAGTGTGGGTATGCTGGGCAAAGCGAAGAATCCTGCCCGTACATCAATGAAAGATTCTTCGTTTCGCCACACTCCGCTAAGAACGACAGGAATACATCCGATACTAGGGAAGTGCCGAAGTATTCACGCCCACCCCGTCATTGCGAGGAGCGCGTGAGCGCGACGCGGCAATCCAGCGGGAGAGTTGCAGCTTTTACCTCTAGATTGCCACGTCGCGCTTGCGCGCTCCTCGCAATGACGGGGTGGGCGTGAATACTTCGGTGCTTCCCTAGCGAAACACAACATCAAGGTCGCGGCAGACCAACTGTGCTGCGATACGTCCGCTTGCTGCTGCCACAGGAAAGCCCCCGGGGGTTGTCATGCGGTGCCCGGCAAAATACAGGTGGTTTACACTTTCGATATAGCCCGGGTAGTTCTTGTTTCTGTCTCCCGGTTCCATCATTGCCATCCATGAGCCGTGGTATGCCCCGGTATATCGTTCATAGGTGAGGGGGGTTGCAATGTCGATAACGTCAATCTTGCCCTCTACCTGCGGGTATTTCAGGCACAGTGCGCGTCTTATTTGCTCGGTAAGCTTTTTCTTTTCTTCCGCATAGCGACCTTCTTCCCGCGCCTTTTTCCAAAACTCGTACGTGTCACCTATAAAGGCAGTGGTGAGAGAGCTGCAGCCTTCAGGCGCGTAGCCCTCGTATTCACAGTAGTTGTTAAAGCTTAATTCGGTGATTGTCTGGTCGGCGTAGGTGATCGGTTCGGTCAATTCCCACTCCGGAAGAATTCTGCCGGGCAATGGCGTGCGGACTCCCACACACACAAAGGTGCAGGTGACGGGCCTTGTGGTTTCACGCAGGTCTTGCAGCCAGACATCTTCAAGCGGCACGTCGAACAGGGCATCGAGAGCAGAGATCGTTTCCTGCGTGACAATCACCGCATCGGCAGCGATGAAGCTATCGTTTGGGATCCTGGTCGAAGTAGAAGCGGTTTCGGATTCTTTGTCTGTAATAGCATCGCCTTCAGCCGCATCCTCTGCAGACACATCAGCGCCACTTTCACCCACATCATCCCCAGCTGCCCCTGCAACCTCAAGCTCCGCTCCAGCTGCCCCTGCAACCTCAAGCTCCACTCCAGTGGCCACCCCTTCTTCGATGACAACCCTGTGTACTCTGGTGTTCAGCATCAGGGTGCCACCCAGGTCGGTGAAGGTTTTCACCATCCGGTTGACCATCGCCAGCGAACCGCCCAGAGGGTATCCGCCGTCACCGATATGCAGTGTCGCAAGCGTAAAAATGAGACTTGAAGCGGTATATCTGTCGGGAATGACCCCAAACAACCTCCGAAGCCCCGGGTGCTTGAATTGCCCCACATAATCGATGCACGAGACCTTTCCCAGCCTGCCCAAGGCGCCCAGTGCAGGCACTATCTTGAAGAGAAACCCAAGTGTCATCTTTCTGGGAGCCTCGGATTTCACCCCTTTGACATCAAAGATCGGCATCTGCAACTTGGAGATTTTCTTAACATCCTTTACCAGTTGTTTGATGCGCGGGGCATCTTCGGGAGAGATTTCAATCAAGTGGCTGGCGGTTTTATCGATATCCCGATAGAGATGGATGAGCTGTCCGTCGCAATCAACACTATGGAAGGGGTCGTGGAGCAGCACGGGCGTTGTGTCGTCAAGCGCACCGGTCTCTCTCCAGAGTCGATACGCCTCCGTCTCTGGGTTCGACCCTGTCAGCCAATGCACTCCTCCCTCAAAGAGATAACCTCTGCGCTTCCAGCTGGTGCACATGCCTCCCGCAATTTTGTGTTGCTCAATCAACGTAACGTCAAACCCGCTTCGCCGTGCGTAGATTGCAGCAGTCAGCCCTGCGATTCCGGCTCCGATGACAACAACATGCTTTCTCATAAACAACCTCCCCTGGTAACTCTATCTCAAAGATACTCATGGAGCATATACCTCATTTTGCCGTAACGCAAGGGAAATGCACCCAAACGCACTGAAACACTAATTTTGTGTACCATTTTTTCGAAAAAGCGAGGTTAAAAAGGGTATTTTAAACTTGCCAATTGAAAAAGCAAAAAGTCATCTCACTCAGACATATGCATTTACCTGCAGTTTTGCAAAGCTACCCTTTTTCCAGTAAAGCCTTACCTTTTCAAAAACCTCACGTTTTCGAAAAAACGATGCAGAATTCTCCAAAAACTCTGCACGCAACCTGTCGCAACCTGTCGCAACCTGTCGCAGCTGTCGCAGCTGTCGCAGCAACAGCGAGTTGCTGTCTAAGTTGTAATAGCACCGCTATACTTGTTAACCGATTGTGGTTGTAAATAAAAGTCGCTGGGAAGTTTACCTATACTACATGAAAGGACGGAGGCATGGGGACAAAAGAAGTGCTTACTGAACTACGTAAAAGCCATGAACTTACTCAGGATGAGATGGCAGCCAGGCTGTTTGTAACCCGGCAGGCGGTCTCACGCTGGGAGACCGGTGAGACAACGCCCAACACCGAGACGCTCAAGCTCATCTCAAGAGAGTTCGACGTGTCGATAAACGCATTGCTGGGGCAGCCACAAGGGCAACCGAATGGGCAGCCACAGGAGCTCATCTGCCAGAGCTGCGCGATGCCACTCAGAGAGATTGAAGAGTTTGGAACCGAAGCAGACCAGGGGGTGAACGTCGAATACTGCTCCTACTGTTATAAGAACGGCGAGTTTTCACGTGAGTGCTCGATGGATGAAATGATTGAGTCCAACCTTAAATACCTGCACGTATGGAATGAGGGACAGGGCGCGAACTTCACTGTGGATGAAGCACGCGCCATTCTTAAAGCTCATCTGGCTACCTTGAAGCGCTGGAAAGGAAACTAGAAGATATAACCGCTTTGTTATCGGTCATATCTTCCTGCCTGCATTACCTTCCATGCACGCTTTGTACCAGTATTTGCAACATATTATCGAAAGGGTGTTGAAAGGTAGGCTGAAAGGTAGGCTGAAAGGTAGGTTGAAAGGTAGGCTGAAAGGTAGGTATAAGGGTTTGGGAAAAGTGTAATCAGGCAGTTTGGAAGCCCAGCAGCAATCTGCTCAGAATATCTTCGTGTTTCAGCTTCGAAATGCACGACAGCGCCAGTTCGCCGTTGTACGAACAGGCGGTAAATCGCATCGGTTCGTCTGATGATGTCGAGATTATGACAGTGAATCCTTTAATAAAAGGCATGAAAGGCTCCTGTACTGAGAAGGTTCCCATATTGGAGAAGGTCGTGGTGCGTTTTCTCATCTCACGCCGATAAACCCGTCTCAGGACGAAGTCTTTTAATCCCAGAGGGACTAAATGAACAAAGCGATTGTTCTGTATCTGTACTGTGTCGGTTATGGGTTTCATGACTTTTTCTTTGGCGATCTTTTGAGAGAACTGATCTCTGGTCTCGCTCAGCACGCTTTCGAAGGAACTGAAGCAATGGTGCGGAATATTGACAGTTACACTCGAGAAGAAATTCGTAGCGGTTTCAACCCCGAAGACCGGCCTTAAATTCAGCGGAACGCATATCCCAAGCGTCTCGCCCTCGGGCACCTCGAATTCTTCATGCAGCGCATAGGCGATCGCCGCCGTGAGATAGACACCGATTGTTACACCATGACGTTTACTCAGTATTTTTAGGGTATCAACGGGGATCAACTTCGTCTGCATCCTGCTGTTGCCACTACCGAGAAGCGTGCCCTTCAGCTGGAACGAAGCCTTCTTAGCTTTGGCCTTTGTTGTTTGAGCTTCTGAGGCTTCCGCTGCCTGAGTTTCCGCTGCCTGAGTTGCCGAGATTTCTGTTGCCTGAGTTTCCGAGGCTTCCGTTGTCCCCTCCATTGCCTTGTCCGCCCTTGCCTTTGCTGTTTCCACCTTTACCTTGCGCTGCTTTTTAAACACCCGAGAAGACTGAGCGTAGGCATCGACTGAGGTTCCGGCATGCTCCAAACCAAAAAGCCTGAAGCGGTGGTCGCGATGCAATTTGGGAGTGTAAGCCAGCTGGCAATATTTGTAGGATAAAGCCTCAAGGAATCGCACGGCGCCGATCCCGTCGGTTAACGAATGGAAGGCTTCCACGCTGATGGAGTTGTCCAAATACAGTACGCGAAAGAGTGCCTGGTCGCTTTGTTTGTGGTCAAAATAAACACAGAGCGCCCCATCGTCTTTCTTCACAGTGGGCGATCCGAGGTTCTTTTCGAAGCGTCGCCAGAAAAAGCCCCTGGTCATACGAACCGCAAAGGCTGCAAAATAGGGGAGTACGGCATCAAGCGATTGCTGCAGGATGGCTGGATCTACCTTGTCATGAAGGATGCAGGTGACGCGATACACGTGTGGATCATCGGGTGTAGATACTGAAGGGAAGATGACAGCGGTATTGTCGAGCTCTCTTCTGGTTTTTGCTGTGTCCTCGCTTTTTATCTGATCAAGGTACGTGCTTGTCAAAGCGGCGTTTTCAGGCTGAGCTTCCAATACAACCTCTTCACTACATTATTGCGCCCAGTGACAACCTTGCTTATCACGAGGCTTCTGGTTCGAACAGTAACAGCTCAGTGCAGTTCAATTTCCGGCATGAGGTCATTGGACATCTTATCGAGCACGCGTTTGAAAGCTGCGACATCTTGAGCGGGGCAAGTCTCTTCGATACGCTGAATCACCTGGCTGATATAGCTGGTGCTGAGCTTTTGATACTCTCTGAATCGTTCGGTGACAAAAAGGCGAAACTCACGCCTGTCTTCTTCCGAGCGCTCTTTGCGAAGATAGCCCTTCTTTATCAGGCTTTGCACCTTGAAGGAGGCGTTGGCGACTGAGATGTTGACAAATTCTGCAAACTGACTGACTGTTGGCGTACCGAGAGCGTTGATGATTTCGATACTGAAGGTTTCAACTGCAGATAATGTGGCTTCTCGCGATTTCAGACGATGAAAGACCTGTTGGTAAAAATGAAGCTTGAATTTTGTGTAAACCTCGGTAAACGTGTATTCCAGAGATTTGGTCATTGGTGCTCCCTCGCTTTTGGCTCTATTGGTCAGAGATGGTTCCTTGCTTACATCCTCTGTAGACAAGGAGCCGTTCCCTGCCCACAGCCTTACTTACATACTTTGCAGACAGATCTTTATTCCTGCCTACAGCCTTACTTGCATCTTTTACAGTCAGGGAACCGCCCCTTTCTGTTTTCAGACTTATTCCGAATCAGACACAGCTTTTTCGGGTAAAACAAATGATAACTCAGCTTTGCAAACAATAACACTATTGACAATAGCAATTGCTTCGGCAAAGCCAATTGGCCCGCGACGCTTTGTAAGCCTGCACTCAAGCTCGATCACATCACCGGGTTGTACAACACCCCTGAATCGCGCATTCTTGATTCCGCCAAACAACGCGATGCGGCCCTCGTTGCCCTCTTCGCTCAGTAGCGCGATTGCCCCTGTTTGCGCAAGGGCCTCAAGTATCAACACGCCGGGCATAACGGCTTGCTCAGGAAAGTGTCCGGCAAAGAATGGCTCGTTGGCCGTTACACATTTGATTGAGCGCGCCCAGGCACCGGGCTCGTAGTCGAGCACGCGGTCTATGAGCAGGAAGGGATATCGGTGGGGAAGCAGTTTCTTGATTTGCTCCAGGTTGAGTTCTGGCATGTGGATCCTCTCGAGGTGGGCAGT
>Ga0209737_10002466_pt1 | contig 12955 bp, 13 predicted proteins | sample TergutCu122P3_FD_187284 | JGI IMG/M metagenome (GOLD analysis project Ga0209737, IMG submission 187284) | Cubitermes ugandensis P3 segment gut microbial communities from Kakamega Forest, Kenya - Cu122 P3 (SPAdes) (version 2) | ecosystem: Host-associated > Arthropoda: Insects > Digestive system... | reverse complement strand
CTGGCAGTACCACTATTGGTAAACGCTGTTGGATAGCGCCATCTCGTATTATTAACAAAATAACTATCGGCGATGACGTTACCATCGGATATGGCGCTGTTGTTTTGAAATCTGTAGCATCAAACAGCACTTATATGGGAAATCCTGCCGTAGATATTGAAAAATATGTAAAATTGCAAAACAAACTTAAAAAATTGTAAATATGGATATTGAAAACTTTATTAATAATTTTGCCGCACAATTCGACGATACCGACAGTAGCGTTTTTACAGCACAAACAAGATTTCGAGACTTGGACGAATGGTCTTCGCTCTTTGCCTTGTCTATTATTGCGATGATAGATGAAATATATGAAGCCAAAGTCAAGGGCGAAGATATTCGAAATTCCGAAACCATTGAAGATCTTTTCAAAATTGTGCAATCCAGAAAGTAATCATGTATAATCCTTTTTCGTTAGAAAAAAAAACCATTTTGGTTACAGGAGCTTCTTCGGGCATCGGAAAAGCTATTGCTGTTGAATGTTCCAAAATGGGCGCTACGGTTATCATAACGGCTCGTAATGAAGCACGCTTACAAGAAACTTTGTCAGAAATGCTTACACTTCGCACAGTACAACTGCACAGTAATGATACAAGGTTCAAGCATTCAATGATAATTGCCGATTTAAGCATGCAAAGCGATTTGTTGTCGTTAATTGAGAAAACACCAAAGTTGGATGGATTGGTAAATTGTGCGGGATTGAACAAAATTGTGCCATTTCATTTTGTTAACGCCGGGGCTTTGGAAGAAGTAATGTCAGTGAATTTTACGGCACCAACCTTACTGTCCGCAAAACTTGTTAAAGATAAGAAGTTGAATAAAAACAGTTCGATTGTTTTTATTTCCTCTATTTCAGGCGTTGTGTGTGTGGGAGGGGGGAATTCCATATATTCGGCATCGAAAGGAGCAGTTAATGGTATGATGAAAAATATGGCATTGGATTTAGCGCCTAAGAACATTCGTGTTAATAGTGTAAATCCGGGAATGGTGGAAACACATATTTTTGATGCTGGCACAATTAGCGCTGAACAGTTGGAAGAGGATAAAAAGCGTTACCCACTAAAGCGTTACGGCAAACCGGAGGAGGTCGCATACGCAGTTGTATATTTGTTATCCGATGCCTCACAGTGGATAACAGGAAGCAGTTTGATTATAGACGGAGGTTATACTTTACTTTAAAAAATGAGTTATATTAAAGGAATATCATATTATCTGCCGGAAAAGGTGATTGCCAATGAACAGTTAGCAAGCGAATTTCCCGAATGGACAGTTGACAAAATAGCGGATAAAATAGGAATAAAAAACCGGCATATCGCAGCCGAATGCGAAACTGCGTTAGATATGGCTGTTGCGGCATCCGAAAAACTTTTTGACGAATATAACATAGACAAGACGACTATTGATTTTATATTGTTATGTACGCAAAGTCCAGATTATTTTTTGCCTGCATCTGCTTGTATTGTACAGAATAAATTAAATTTGCCTACCAATTGTGGCGCATTAGATTTTAATCAAGGTTGTTCCGGTTTTGTGTATGGCTTATCACTTGCCAAAGGTTTAATTTGTGCCGGAATTGCTAAAAATGTGTTGTTGATAACATCAGAAACCTATTCCAAGTATATCCATCTCAAAGACAAAGGTAATCGGACTATTTTTGCCGATGCTGCGGCTGCAACACTGGTTTCAACAGATGCTCGCACTTCGCGCAGCACAAGTGGCTTTGCAGAAATACGTAACTTTAGTTTAGGAACTGATGGGAAAGGCGCAAATAATTTAATTGTAAAATCGGGTGCTTTGCGTCAACCCATCAAAACAGGAATGGTTATAATTGATGATGCAGGAAATCCTATTTCAGATGACCATTTGTATATGAATGGCTCTGAAATTTTTACTTTTACATTAGAAGCAGTCCCACAACTTGTAGAAGATACTTTGATTAAAAATGATATGAAAAAGGAAGATATAAATTTATTCGTTTTTCATCAGGCAAATAAATATATGATGGAGTTTTTAAGAAAAAAAATAAAAATAGACACATCAAAATTTTATTATTGTTTGGAAAATTTTGGAAATACTGTGTCATCAACCATTCCTATTGCATTGAAAGAAGCGTCAAAAGATTGCTCTATAAAAAAGGGCGACAAGGTTCTTATTGCCGGTTTTGGAGTTGGGTATTCGTGGGGTGGTACTGTGTTGGTGTATTAATTATTTTTGTACAATGTTAGAGAGTTACAATAACATTTTAGTATTAGCTCCGCATACGGATGATGGGGAACTTGGCGCAGGCGCTACAATTAGTTATTTGGTTGAAAATGGCAAAAATGTGGTATATGTAGCCTTTTCAACTGCTGAACAGTCGGTTCCTGAAGGGTTTCCAAAAGATATTTTGAAAACCGAAGTACGCAATGCAACGAGTAAATTGGGTATACGTCCTGAAAACTTATTGATCTATAATTATGAAGTTCGTAAGTTGAGTTATGTACGACAAGAAATTTTGGAAGAGTTGATGCGAGTAAAAAAGCAAATGCACTACGATATTGTATTGATGCCCAGTTTACACGACATCCACCAAGATCATACAACTGTAGCACAAGAGGCTGTTCGAGCATTCAAAAATACGACATTGTTGGGATATGAACTTATTTGGAACAATCTCACTTTTGACACACAATGTTTTGTCAAATTAGAGCAACGTCATATTGACGTCAAAATAGAAGCGCTTAAAGAGTATAAATCTCAAGGCATAAGGGATTATTTATCACAGGATTTTATCAGATCTTTGGCACGTGCACGAGGAGTACAAGCAGGCTGTGAATATGCCGAAGCGTTTGAAGTAGTTAGGTTATTTTTGTGATTATTTTAAATATTTTTTTAATATGATTGAAAAAACATACCAAATTTGTAGTCGTTGTGTTATGGACACAACTGATCCCGACATCGTTTTTGACGAAAAAGGTTATTGTAATCATTGCACAAATGCTATAGAACTTTTAAAACAACCGCCATATGGATTGACACTAGAAGAAAAAGAAAAAGCCTTAAGTCGCCTTCTTGAAAAAATAAAAAAAGATGGTAAAGGCAGACGGTATGATTGTGTTATTGGATTGAGTGGCGGAGTAGACTCCAGTTACGTTGCCTATTTGGTCAAAGAGTGGGGGCTACGACCTCTAGCTATACACATGGACAATGGGTGGAATACAGAAGAGGGAACTCAAAACGTTGAGAATATTTGTAAAATTCTCGAAATTGAACTAATCAATATTGTGTTGGATTGGGAAAACTTTAAGGATTTGCAACTTGCATTTTTAAAAGCATCAACACCAGATTCTGAGATTCCTACTGATAATATCATACACAAATCTTTATTTGAAACAGCTGATAAGTATGGGATAAAATATGTATTATCAGGTTATAACATGTCATCCGAATCAATATTACCTCTTGCATGGTCGCAAGGCCATTTGGACAAAAGATATATTAAAGCCATACATAAACATTTTGGCACTCAACCAAAATTGAAATTTTCTTTATCATCAGTTTATCATTTAGATATTTATCGGTTTGTTAAAAAACTAAAAATAGTTAACATATTAGATTATATTGATTACGATAAAGAAAAAGCAAAAGAGACATTACAAAAAAAGTTGAAATGGCAAGACTATGGACGTAAGCACGGCGAGTCTATATACACTAAAATATTCCAAGAGTATATTTTGCCAGTAAAGTTTGGTTTTGATAAACGGAGGGCACACTTATCAAGCCTTATTGTATCCGGTCAATTGAGCCGAAAAGAAGCAATAAAGTACATGGATGAGACATTGTATGCAAATAATCAAACATTGCAGCGAGATATTGAGATTTTGTGCGATAAGTTTGAAATTACAAAAGAAGATTTTGAAAAAATTATGAACCTTCAAATAAAATTTATCCATGATTATCCAAATGAAGGAAAAACATTCCGATACAAATTATATTCATTTATAAAAAACATTGTAAAAAGACTAAAAAGATGAAAAAGATATTAATAGTCGCAGAATATTTTGCTCCAAACAATCATATAGCTTCAATTAGGACTACAAAATTGGCCAAGTATTTCAAATTACATGGATATTACATTGGTGTGGTATCAAGAAAATTAAGGGACCATGAATTTGTTGATCCAATCTTATTAAGAAATCTAAAATATGTTGACGAGAACTTTACAGTAAATGAATCTTGGTTAATGCAAAAAGTATTTTGGGTTTATAATAAGTTGAAAAAATCCAAGGTTAGAAAAGAAGTAACAAGTAAAACAATTAATAAAGCAACAAAAAATGATCCATCTAGTATTTTGTTCTCTATTTTGCGATTATTTTTTACAAATTCGTATCAATTTTATGCTGCAAAATCATATTCAAGAAAAGCAAAAAAGCAAATTAGAAAAATATGTCATCAGTACGATGTAATCCTAACTTCTTGTGGTCCATTTTCGGCAAACATTTTGGGTATATTTGCAAAAATAACGAATCCAAACATCCAATGGATAGCAGATTTTAGAGATCCTCCAATAATTGATTTTCGGCTAAAAAAACATCTTTTATACCATGATTTGATAAAAGATGAGGTAATAAAACTAGCAGATGCAATAACTGGTGTTTCAGATTTTTGTATAGAGAGTTTTAAAGATGGTTTTAAAAAGAAGATCGTTACTATATGTAATGGATTTGATGAGGAGGATATTAATAATATTAAAGTCGAAAAAAATATAAAATTTTCATTAACTTTTGTAGGAACACTTATTCATAGGAAAACAGATTTAAGTATTATATTTAAAGCAATTGGAGACTTAATTGAAGAGGAAAAAATAAATAAAAACAATGTTGTCGTCAACTATTTGGGACATGATATATCTGTTTTTTTTGATCAAGCAGGGAAGTATGAGATGCAAAATATTTGCCAAACGTTTGGTAAAGTGGATAGAGAAAAATCTATACAGCAGCAATTAAGTAGTCATATTTTATTGGTTGCTTCATGGAATAATTTGGGTGATCATGGAGCCATCACAGGGAAACTTCTTGAATACATGATGATTAACAAGCCTGTAATTGGTTCTGTAGTAGGAAACTTGAAAAATAGTTTGTTAAAAGAAATGATTACTTGCGCTAATATAGGAATAGTTTGGGAACAGGTAACTAATGATACAGACTATCCTGCTTTAAAAGAGTACATTTTAAAACAGTACAAACAATATGAGCGAGGCTTGTCTTTATATTTTGCCCCCAACAGAGATTATATAAACCAGTTTCGATATAAAGAAATAGCTAATAAGTTTATTGAAATAATTGAAAATCAATGATAGCCTTACCATACATAGTTATTATTGCTTTTTTCTTTATTTTGGTGAATATTGATATTTTAAATATTCGTCTGAATAAGATGTCATATAAAATGTTGCATTGTGTGGCAATTGTAATCATGATTCTTTTTACCGGGTTAAGATGGGAAAAAATTGAACGTGACAAAGAAATTATTGATTATTCGGGATATGTGTATATTTACAATAAGCCTATGAGTAGTGGGATTATTTTTTTTTCGGAATACTTATCTTCAGATGATTATCATAGGAACTTCGACCCAGGATTTGTTTATTTGTCATCATTTTTTAGAAATTACTTATTCAATAGTCCGAATTTATTTTTTTTACTGATTAGTCTTGTTACCATTATACTTTTTGCCAAAGGTCTTAAACGTAATGAGATACAATATGGTATATTATTGATTTTTTTTGTTTATCTCACAAGACTTTATTTTCAGTATAATTTCATTTTGATACGACAAGGGCTTGCTTTAGTAATTTGTTGGTGGGCTATTCCATTAATAAATGAACGGCGTTTTTGGAAATTCTCGTTTTTCTGTTGTCTTGCAGGGTTAATGCACTTCTCAGGGTTTGTTTTCATTGTGGCGTATTTTTTGCCAAAATTTCAATTTTCGAATAAATTTATAATTGTGGGACTTCCCATTCTTTTTATTTTTTCTATTACAGGAATTACAAATAATGCTATCATATTTTTAGCAGAACATATCGGGACATTTATCGGGCAGAGTGATAAAGTTGGAGTGTATACCAGAGGGATATATTCGCAAAGCCCAAGTCCGTTATACTTTTTAGAGATGTTGCCGTTTTTTTATTTTGCTATGAAGTACAAAGAAGATATTTGCAAAACTTCAACAGGTAAGTTTTTCTTCAATATGTTAATTTTTTACATTATGTTCTCAATACTCACAATGGGATTCATGGGCTTAATGCGTTTTTCAATATACTATATATATTCTTTTTTCTTCATTATAAGCTATATGCTAAAAAACACTAAAATTTATGGAAACAGAATTATTTATGGATATGCCTTTTGTGTATATTTTCTAATGTTTGGTGTTCGTTATTTTTTGATTTGGCCTAGAATTTTTTCAGAATACCACATATTTTTGTTAAACTAAACCAACTATTACATGAAAATAGCATTTATTGTGCCATCATTAATCAATAAAGGACCTATTATCGTTGTGGATACGATAATCAAAAACCTCATCAGCAAAGTTGAACAGATAGATGTGTACTATTTTGATGACAAAAAGGGTATAGATTTCATTTGTCCAACCCACAAAATAACAATGGATATGCCGATTGATTTTGATCAATACGATCTTATCCATTCGCACATGTATCGTCCGGACAAGTACGTCAACAAATGGAAATCAAAAATCAAAAAAGCAAAGACGATAACTACCATACATCAAGATATCTTTCAAAATGTGAGATACAGTCATAATATATTTATAGCTTTAATATTTGAATATGTCTGGAAAAAGATAATTCGCAAGATGGATATGACAGTAGTAATATCTAAAAAATTATATAATCTGTATGAAAAACAAATAAAGAAATTGGTAGTAATATATAATGGTGTAGATATTTCTATTAACGATAAAGATTCCGATCCTGAAATAAGGAAAACAATAAAGGGTTTATCTGAAAAAGGACATAAAATTATTGGCACGTATGCTCTTATTACGAAAAGAAAAGGTATCGATCAATTGGTATCATTACTTAAATTGCGCAACGATATCGGGTTGGTACTTATAGGCGAAGGAGTAGAAAAGGAGAGGCTTATGGCTAAAGTTGAAAAAAATGGATGGAAAAACAGGGTTTTGTCCTTTCCATATTTAGAAAAGCCATATAATTACATTGATGAATTTGATGTTTATGCAATGCCAAGCCGAAGCGAAGGTTTCGGGCTTGCTATCGCTGAAGCAGCTCTGACTAAAACTCCGATAATCTGTTCCAATATCGAGGTTTTCAAAGAGATTTTCGATAGAACTGAAGTTTCATTTTTCGAACTTGAGAATATTAGATCACTGTCTGACTCTGTGGATTCAGCTATTGGACAAGAACAAACTAAAACCGAGAAAGCATACAATAAAATTGTAACACAATTTTCCGGTCAAACTATGGCTGATAACTACTTAAAACTGTATAAAAGAATTTTGAATGAATCATAAATCGTAATGACAATATGTTTACCAACAAAACCCTTCTTATTACCGGCGGTACAGGCTCTTTCGGAAATGCTGTTTTAAAATGTTTCCTCAATTCCGACATCAAGGAAATTCGCATATTCAGTCGTGATGAAAAAAAGCAGGACGATATGCGTCATGAGTTGCAAAACGAAAAAGTGAAGTTTTACATAGGTGACGTGCGTGATAAACGTTCGGTTGATACGGCTATGATTGGCGTGGACTATGTGTTTCATGCTGCTGCACTAAAACAGGTACCCAGTTGTGAATTTTTCCCCATGCAAGCTGTACGAACCAATGTAATGGGAACTGAAAATGTTTTGGATTCTGCCGTTTCACACGGTGTTAAGAAAGTCGTGGTACTGTCTACCGACAAAGCCGCTTACCCAATTAATGCGATGGGTATCAGCAAGGCAATGATGGAAAAAGTTGCTATTGCTAAAGGTCGTGCATTAGGAAAAGATGCAAAAACGACCATTTGCTGTACACGTTATGGCAATGTTATGGCAAGCCGCGGATCTGTTATTCCGCTTTTTGTTGATCAATTGAAAGCAGGAAAAGATTTGACAGTAACTGATCCAAACATGACACGCTTTATGATGACCTTGGAAGATGCGATAGACCTGGTTATTTTTGCTTGGCAACATGGCGAAAACGGCGACCTATTTGTACAAAAGGCCCCTGCGGCAACCATTGAAACACTGGCCAAGGCTCTTATTGATTTGTACAAAGCATCGGCAAACGTAAAAATTATCGGTACACGGCATGGCGAAAAGTTATACGAGACGCTTGTTACACGTGAAGAAATGGCAAAAGCCATTGATGTGGACAACTATTTTCGCATTCCTTGCGACAGTCGGGATTTGAACTATGACAAATACTTTGTGGAAGGCGAAGAAAAAGTCGCTCAATTTGAAGATTACCATTCACACAATACTCGTCGTTTAGACTTGAACGGAATGAAGGACGAGTTGCTACGGTTGCAAATGATAAGAGACGATATTCAATAGATGTCGGAAATTCACGTCATACAAGGGGATATTTTTACAGATCATCGAGGAAAAATTTGTTCGCTGAACAATTTTCGTTTTGGAGATGTTCAACGTTTTTACTTCATACATCATCCCGATAAAAGCATTGTACGCGGCTGGCATGGACACCAATTTGAAAAGAAGTGGTTTTATTGCGTTAAGGGTTCGTTCACGTTAGCATTTGTCAAACCAGATAATTGGGAAAATCCGTCAAACGATTTAAACGTGGAATTTTTTAATCTTTCAGAGAACAACAGTAAAATAGTTTGTGTTCCTGAAGGGTATGCCAACTGCGTTAAAGCGGGAGAAAACGATGCTATTTTGTTGGTGTTTTCTGAAAAAACATTGCCCGAAGCCTATGGCGATTCGTGGCGATATGATTGTAATTTGTGGGTAGATTGGAAAAATCTTTAAAAAAAAATATGAAGATACTTGTTTTAGGTTCTATAGGAATGGCAGGTCATACGATAACATTGTATTTCAAAGAACAAGGATACGATGTAACCGCATATTCTGTTCAACCTTTTTCTCATTGTAAAAACATAATCGGCAATGCTTTTGAAACGGATAAATTCAAAGCAATGTTAAGGAACGGAAATTACGATGCGGTGATCAACTGTATTGGCATTTTGAATCTTTCGGCAGAGGAAAATAAGTCAGAAGCTGTTTATCTGAATAGTTATTTGCCTCATTTGATTGCCGACACGTTGAAAGAAATGCCAACAAAATTGATACACATGAGTACCGATTGTGTATTTTCCGGTAACACGGGTCCTTATACCGAAACATCTTTGCGCGATGGAGTAACTTTTTACGACCGAACCAAAGCGCTCGGTGAAGTATATGATGATAAAAATCTTACATTCCGCAATTCAATCATCGGTCCTGATATTAATCCACATGGAATAGGATTATTCAATTGGTTTATGCACCAAAAAGGAACCATTAACGGTTTCACCGGCGCTTTGTGGACAGGAGTTACCACGCTTACACTCTCAAAAGCAATGGAACAGGCGATAAAAGAAAATTTGACGGGTTTATACAATCTGGTAAACGGAGAAAATATTTCAAAATACGAATTATTAAATCTTTTTAACAGACATTTTAGGAACAATTCTCTCACGATTATTCCTTCCGACAAGTTGCAACTTGATAAAACATTAATATCTACTCGCACGAATGACTTTTCATTTAAAGTGCCAAGTTATGAAGAAATGATTATTGAAATGAAAGAATGGGTGAATCACCATATATATCTATATCCTCATTATGAGAATATAAATAAAGATAAGTCATAAAGTTTTGAAAAGATGAAAAAATTGAAAGTGTTAACAGTTGTGGGCACTCGCCCCGAAATAATCAGACTGTCGTTAGTTATTAATAAATTAGATGCATCTCCAGCAATAGAACATATTCTTGTTCATACTGGACAAAACTTTGACTTTGAGTTAAACGAAGTCTTTTTTGAAGATTTAGGGATTCGCAAACCCAATTATTTTTTAAACGCGGCAGGTACAAATGCCGCAGAAACTATAGGAAAGTGTATAATCAATATTGACCCAATACTTGAGGAAGAAGATCCTGATGCTTTTTTAGTGTTGGGCGATACAAATTCTGCACTTTGCGCTATTCCTGCAAAGAAACGTCATATCCCAATTTTTCACATGGAAGCAGGTAATCGTTGTTTTGACCAGCGAGTTCCTGAAGAAGTAAACCGCCGTATTGTTGATCATATTGCCGACGTCAACCTCGCATATAGCGACATTTCACGCGAGTGTCTGCTTGCTGAAGGATTGCCAGCGGCAACTTCGATAAAAACAGGCAGCCCCATGTTAGAAGTGTTAACGCATTATATGCCTAAAGTAGAAAAATCGATTATCCTGAAATCGTTGCAAATAGAGACTCAAAACTATTTTGTTGTTTCGACGCATCGAGAAGAAAACATCGCTAACGAGGTACGTTTTCTAAACCTCTGTAAAATCTTGAACACAATAGCCGAACAATACAAAATCCCAATCATTGTAACAACTCATCCGCGTACACGTAAAATGATTGAGAAATATGATATAAAGTTTAATCCCTTAATTCGCTTGGCAAAACCATTTGCATTGAGCGACTATATTATGCTGCAAATGAATGCAAAAGCCGTTTTGTCCGACAGTGGTACTATATCGGAAGAATCTTCAATTTTGGGCTTCCCTGCATTGAATATTCGCGAAGCGCAAGAGCGCCACGAAGCCATTGAAGAGGCTTCTGTTATGCTTGTTGGACTAAATCAGGAAAGAGTTATGCAAGGTTTGGCGCAACTCGAAATAGAACAAATAAACGGTCGAAAATTTCGATTGGTTAATGACTATGATATTCCCAACGTGTCGGATAAAGTAGTGCGAATTATTTTGTCTTATACAGACTATATAAGAAGAACGGTTTGGCAAGAAAAATATTAATCATTAGTCAATATTTTTGGCCAGAAAATTTTAAGATAAATGATTTGGCTGAAAGTTTTGTGGAGAAAGGATATTCTGTAAATGTACTTACGGGAAAACCTAATTATCCGCAAGGAAAATTTTATACGGGATACGGGATGTTTTCTCGTCGTAAAGAAATTCACAACAGGTTACACATCCGTCGTTTACCTATTATTCCGAGAGGAAATGCTTCGGGTTTCCGTTTGTTTGTTAATTACCTTTCTTTCGTGGTAACATCATGCTTCTACATGTTATTTCACCACAAAAAATACGATGCAATTTTGGTGTTTGCTACATCGCCTATTTTGGTTGCATTACCGGCAATCTTGCATCGTTCGTTTCATAAAACAAAAACTTTATTGTGGGTGCTGGATTTATGGCCCGAAAGCGTGGAGGCGGCAGGAAAAGTCCGTTTAAAATGTATTCATAAAATGCTCACAGGAATGGTGAAATTTATATATAAACATGTTGATAAAATTCTTATTTCATCAAGGAATTTTCGTTCATCCATCGAAGAAAAAGGCGTTCCGGCAGAAAAAATATTTTATGCACCGAATTGGGCTGAAGAACTTTATGAAACCCCTAAGATAGATAAGCAAAAATATGCGTCATTAATGCCAGAAGGCTTTAAGGTAATGTTTACTGGCAATATAGGAGAAGCGCAGGATTGTGAAGCCCTGTTTTCAGCAGCAAATCATTTGAATGAAATGGGAAGCAATGTTCAAATAATTATGATTGGCGACGGAAGAAAAAAGGCATGGTTTGAAGAAGAAGTGAGAAACGCACAAATAAAAAATGTTCATTTTTTGGGAAAATTTCCTGCAGAAGAAATGCCTAATCTGATTGTTCATGCAGATGCTTTGTTAGTTTCGCTCAAAAACGAACCAATATTTGCTATGACAGTTCCAACGCGAGTGCAAACTTCATTAGCCTCTGCAAAGCCCATAGCAGCAATGTTGAATGGGGAAGGGGCATTCATTGTAATTGAAGCAGGGGCTGGATTAACCTGTAATGCTGGTGACGCATATACTTTTGCTCATAATTTACATAAACTATCTCGTTGTTCTCAAGAAAAGTTAAATGAAATGGGAAAACGAGGAAAACAATATTATGACGAATACTTTTCTCGAAAAAAGATAATCTCGAAAATAGAGGCATTTTTTTTATAAACCATTATGTTCAAAATTATTCTCTAAATGCGCTATTGTCTTTTTGTTGTTAGCAAATACTTTTTATTTTTATTTTTTGTTTTTAGCGCATGTACAAATCGGTTTTCTCAAGTTTCGATATATAGTAACTTGCAGGAAGGTGATAGTGTTTCTGTTGCCTTTTACTCAGCAATAGAAAGGGATTTTTATGAGATTAATGGGGTGACTGTTACTTCAACAGATTTCATTCATAACAGAGTGGATATTCCTCTTCCTGATACTCTTGCCTTAAATGTTGTAGGATTGTCTATTACTATTCATCACTGTTCTGATAGTATACTTGCTATTTCGTCTATTCTGTTAAAAAATTATGGCGCAATTTATCCCCAAGACATTATGGACGCTCTTTGGTGGCAGAATGGCCTTCTGTTTGAAATTGACTCAAAAGCCAACACTATTAACAGTCATATCAAAAAAAAAAATATTCCGGGAACTTTTCTTGTTGCTATGGCAGCCTTTTATAAATCCCCAACAGGCTTTCATCTTTTCCTGCGTCTCTCTCTTATTGCAACACTACTCACTCTCCTTTTCATTCTTTGCAAACAGGTAACTACCCACCGCATCCTCCTTTTCTCCATCTCCCTTTTCCTTGCCTCCATCCCCCTTACAATTGACTACAACAACTACCCCATGGCGTTCATGTTACTCACCATGTGCA
>Ga0209737_10002465_pt1 | contig 12956 bp, 9 predicted proteins | sample TergutCu122P3_FD_187284 | JGI IMG/M metagenome (GOLD analysis project Ga0209737, IMG submission 187284) | Cubitermes ugandensis P3 segment gut microbial communities from Kakamega Forest, Kenya - Cu122 P3 (SPAdes) (version 2) | ecosystem: Host-associated > Arthropoda: Insects > Digestive system >... | reverse complement strand
TTCTTTTTGTATGCTTTCAGTACTGCTATGGGACTAAAAACGGCGGGTATGAGAATTTCAAAACTTAAGTTTGGAAACAGTGAACAGAACTATTCAAAAATTAAAATATTTACTCGAGAATTTGTTCTTAAATGGGGTTTGTTTTTTATTTTACCCATATTTATATACATTTTTTTCTATTGGCATAAATATCCTCCTATTTCTATTTATGGATTGTTACTTATATTGCTTGCAGTGTTTCTTTTTGTAAATGCAGTTTGTTTGCTATTCTTTAGAAAAACGTTGATAGATATTTTTAGTAAAACAGAAAAAAGTAAAATAGAAGTAATAAATTCGGAGCCTTTCCGAAAGTTAGAAAGCGGAAACTCTTTTTTGGCTTTTTTAATTGATTTTGCAGTTATTTTTACCATTACTATACTGTTATTCCGAATTTTAATACATTGGGTATATATAGAAACTATCCCTTTACTTATTATAGTGGCATTCTTGTATAATTTAGTGTTTTATGCAGTAAAAAAACAAACTTTTGGCAAACTATTTGTTGGAATTGAGGTTGTTTCTAAAAACTCTTTGAATTTAAGTTTTCGTACTATTCTTATGAGAGAATTAGTTTGTAAATTTGTATTTAGATATTTGATACTCTTTTCTATTTTGTTCATTTTCTGGAACGATTGGTTGTATATTGCAACCTTAGGATTGATTATTAATTGGATTATAATATTACCCGGAGGCGAGTTTTGGTGGGATACTATTGCTAAGACAAAAAAAATAAGATATATAGTACCAAAACAAAGGATTGTCAAAAATTTTCTGCTACTTATTTCTGTACTATCCGTTGCTTTCATTTTTTTACTGCTTGATAATAACTTGAACAACAACGCTAACCAAAAAATAATGGGATTTAAGTATCCTTTTAAAAAGTTTGAACACCCAAACAATAAAAATGTTAAACCCTATAGCGATTATCTTGAACAGAACTCTGTAAAAAATCCAAAAGATTATGTTTTAGAACTATTTAAAGAACACGATATTGTTATTCTATGCGAAAATTTACATGGTGAAGGTACGCAATGGGAGATGATTTATGACATTGTGCGTGATGATTATTTCATAAACCATGTGGGGCATATCTTTACTGAGTATGGGTGTGCCAAGGACCAAGGAGTTGTGGATAAATTCCTTTATACTACTTATGAAAACGATACCTTATTAGAAAGAGAGACAGCAACTTTAAAGAGGTATCTGTGTGGTAATTTTTACTTTTTTATGAAAAAATTAAATAAATTGAACCAAAATTTAGATGACAGCTTAAAAATACGCTTGCATTATTCTGACGTGCTATCTTGGAAATACTTTTCGAATCACTATGTTGACTCAATAGTTCAAACCATAAATCTTGATAAAAAGAATATCAATAGAGACAGTTATATGGCTGACGTAGTGATGGATTGGTATAGGGAAACAGGGAATAAATGCTTAGTTATTACCAATTACAGACATGCTTTTGCCGTGAACAACAGGGCAAAAAATGAAAATTACAAAGAATATTTAAGACGGTTTTCTCGAAATCAAGCGCAGTATATTTATAATCAATTCCCTGATAAAACGGCTAATGTATATATATTTGGTCATAAATTTAACTTAATATATATTGGGCTGGTTCAAAAGGGGAAGTGGAAGACAGCTTTTAAAAACAACAACTATCAGCCGGTTGGTTTTAATTTAAGTGGCACCCCTTTTGGAGAAGATAGTTTTGATATATACCCAACCTTAGGAAAGAGAACAAATTTTAAGTGGCAAGATTTGTTCACGGGGCTTGTTTTTTACAAACCGGCAGAAGACTGGACATTTTCAGATTATCCATATAAAGTACATGCTGCCCAACGGGAATACGATTGGGCGGTTGAGAACAATCTTTTAGTGAATAAAAAGGGCGCATTAAAATATTTACAACTATTGAAAAAACCGGAAGATTACAAATTATTTTTGGCGTACCTTAATTTGTATGATTATATTGATATTCTGCTGTTTGTGTTAATTTCTGTGATTACTTTTCTTGTTTCTGGGATATATTCAATAAAGAAGTATATTCTTAGCAATGTTTATCAACAATCATGTACATAACGCTTCTCACTTTAACGCCTGCTAAGAGGAAAAGCTAAGCGAGATAAAACCAAATGTCTGAACATATCAGATGGGATTTGATTAAAACCTATATGATTGAATATCCTGCCAAATATTTTTCCAGCACTAAAAAAAAGATTTAGCCTAAATTGCATTTTTCTTTTGCAGTATTGGATTGATAAAACAAGGTGGTTTCACAAGTGGGAATTATTGTTTTTTCAAATACTTCTACGAGCTGGTAATCACTTACTTCATTATACCTTTCTATGTCATTTTGAAATCTTTCCACGCTGTGAAATGTTTCGGAAACTGCCAATGTGTTGGCGCGTTCTTCAATTTTTATTTCGTTTTTTAGTAATTGAGACTCTACGTTGTTTTTTACTTTTTGAAGCGCGTGTTCGATACTGGTATTTTTTAGAAACGAGTACAAATATTTGTCTAAGTCCTCATTCGCTTGTTGCAAAGAGATGCCATTGGCAGGGCGACCGGAGATAACAAAAATACCAGGGTCAAGGGTGCCGGAAATAGAGGCGGAAATATCTGTGAATAGGTGTTTTTCTTCTACAAATTCTTTATGCAAAAACGACGATTTTCCGGTTCCTAAAATATCAGAAAGCAAATCTAAGGCGTAAAAATCGGGCGCACAGCGGTCGCACATTTTCCATCCTTTCAACAGCATATCGAAAGGCACCGGTCGCGATACTTCTATATGTTTCAGCTCTGTTTGGGGTAACTCTTGGGGGATATTGCGCAAAATTTGTCCGCGTTTTGGAATTGGTCCGAACCACTTATCCACCAGAGGCACCATCTCCTCAAACCGGATATTCCCTGCAAGGGCAATAACAGCATTTTGCGGAGCGTAATAACGATGATAAAATTCTTGCACAATTTCAATAGTAACAGATTCAATATGTGCGATTTCTATTCCAATAGGAAGCCATCTGTACGGGTGTTTTTCATAAATAGATTCATTAAAAATCATCCCAACATCCCCATACGGTTTATTCAAAAAATGTTCTTTAAACTCTTCAATAACAACGCTTTTTTGTATTTCTAATTCTTTTTTTCTAAAAGCCAATCCTAACATTCTATCCGACTCTAACCAAAAAGCTGTTTCTATGTTATTGGCAGGCAGTGTAATTTCGTAGCAAGTTACGTCGGTAGAGGTATATGCATTGTTCTGCCCCCCTACTTTATCTAAATGGCCATCATACTCAGGAATATTCTTAGAACCGCAGAACATATAGTGTTCAAGTAAATGTGCTAATCCGGTTTGTGTGGGGTCTTCGTCTCTTGAGCCAACAAAATAGCAAACAGAGCATGAGGCTAATGGGGTTGTGTTGTCTTCGTGAACCACCAAGCGCAACCCGTTAGAAAATTGATGTCTTTTAAAGGAAATGGCCATGAAAGAGGTTTTTTGTTATTAAAATAGAGTGGTCATTTTATCGTTTTCTGCATTTCTGTATTTTTGGGCCGCAAAATTAACTCATTTTATGAAAACTCAACTACTGTTCTTCACAGCGTTTTTTTTAAGTGTTTCATTATCCGCACAAATCATTACCGGTGCGGAACAAACCGAGCGTTATTTCCCTCTGTTACAACAAAAAAAAGTTGCCGTTTGCTTCAATCCCACCTCAGTTATTGGCGAGACACATTTGGTAGATACTTTGACGAATGCCGGTATTAACCTTGTAAAAATATTCGCACCGGAGCATGGTTTTCGCGGAGAAGCCGAAGCCGGCGCTGTCATACACTCTTCCACGGATGCAAAAACTGGAATCTCTATTGTATCTTTATACGGCAAAAGTAAAAAACCTACTGCCGAACAACTCAAAAATGTAGATATTATAGTGTTTGATATGCAAGATGTGGGATGCAGGTTTTTCACATACATATCAACATTACATTATATAATGGAAGCGGCATCTGCTCATAAAATTCCTGTCATGATTTTAGACCGCCCCAACCCGAACGGGTATTTTGTGGATGGCCCCGTTTTGGAAGAAAAATTTAAATCGTTTGTGGGCATGCACCCCGTTCCGGTTGTACATGGCATGACCATTGGCGAGTATGCCCAAATGATTAACGGAGAAAAATGGTTGGAAAATAACTTAATTTGCACATTAATAATTATTGAATGTAAAAATTACACACGTAACAGCAGATACCGCTTACCCATAAAACCCTCGCCAAATTTACCTACTGATGAAGCGATTTACTTGTATCCTTCTTTATGCCTTTTTGAGGGTACCGATATCAGTGTTGGGAGAGGCACAAACAAACCGTTTCGAATATTCGGACACCCCAATTTAACGATTGGCGACTTCTATTTTACGCCGGAACCGATAAAAAGTGTTTCAGAAAATCCGCCACAAAAAGGAAATAATTGCAGAGGTTTTGATTTGACATTAAAAGCCGAAACGCTTCGCTACATTAGTAACTCTTTCAATATTACATATTTGATTACAGCATATAAAAATTTCCCCAAAGAGATGAAGTTTTTTACAAACCCTGATTTTTTTGACAAATTAGCCGGAAATTCCACCCTGCGCTGGCAAATCATCAACGGAAAAAGTGAAGAAGAGATTCGGGCATCGTGGCAACCTGAATTAGAAAAGTTTAAAAAAATGAGGAGCAAATACTTAATTTACCCCGAATAAATTATGTTAGAAACTATTGCACATTGGGACACCCTTGTTACTCTGTTTTTAAATGGGCTACATACTTCATGGTTAGACCCGATAATGTTTTGGATTTCCGACCGGTTTGTGTGGATTCCACTCTACCTTTTTGTGTTATATGTTACGATTAAGAAATGGAAGAAAAAAACAGTTATACTTTTTCTTTTGCTTGTTTTTGCAGTTACTATTTCCGACCAAAGTTGCAATTTGTTGAAGAAAAGCACTAAACGGCTACGCCCGAGCCATACGGTTGAATTAGAGCATAAGATACATCTTGTAGAGAAGTCCGACGGAGAACTTTATCGCGGAGGTAGATTCGGTTTCCCTTCCGCTCACGCGGCAAATTCGATAGTTTTTGCACTTTTTGTCTTCTTTTTTGCCGGAAATAGAAAAATGGGAGTGTTGTTTGCCATTTTCTTTTGGGCTGCTTTGATAGGCTATAGCCGCATTTACCTTGGTGTGCATTTCTGGTTGGATGTAGAATTTGGATATTTGGTAGGGACCGCGAGTTTTTTGCTCGTTTTTGGTGGGTACAAACTCTGCGAAAAGCATTGTAAATCTGAATGGCATTTGCCACCACCTGCTTCATATCACTACCTGTAAAGTGCTTCTACTTTTCTGCTCTAACAATATCGGCTGATTTCCAATAACCTGTTCAATTGCTTTTTCGTCATAATGGCGAATAGTAATAAGTTTCTTGTTCATATTATATTTTACTACGAAATCATCTTGCAAGTCTTTCAGTAAATTGGCAAAACGATTGGGTTTGTGGTCAATACAGATGGTAAAACTTACCGCTGAATTTTGCATCAAATTGACTTTTAATCTGTTGTTTGAAATGAACGAAAATATTTTCGTTAGGTTATCGGCTGCTATAAAGGAAAAATCTTTTGGAAAAATTGACAATAAGATTTGTTCCGTTTTAAAAATGTAGGAAGGAATTTGTTCAAGTGGTTCAATATCAGCAATAACAGTTCCTTCACCATAAGGAGCTAAAAACGATTTCACGAAAAGTGGAATACTTTTATTTTGCAGAGGTTTTATTGTTTTGGGGTGAATGATGGTGGCACCATAGTAGGCGAGCTCCATTGCTTCTTGATAAGATATTTTATCTAATTTAATAGCTTCAGGAAAGAACTTTGGGTCGGCATTAAGCAATCCGGGCACATCTTTCCAAATAGTAACATCAATGGCATTTAAGCAATAGGCAAATATCGCAGCCGAAAAATCGGAGCCTTCACGTCCAAGTGTGGTTACATCTCCATGCAACGTTCCTCCAATAAATCCTTGTGTGATAATAATTTGCGATTGATTTTCTTCTACAAATGAGAGAATTGAACCCATAGTTTCTTCCCAAAAAACTTTACCTTCCCTATAAGCGTCATCGGTTTTCACTAATTGAATGGCACAAGAAAAAACATTATTACAGCCATTCAAATTCAAGTAGGTAGAGATTAGTTTGGTAGAGAGAAACTCTCCAAAACTTACAATATTATCATAATCTTTATCGTAATTATTAGAATGCCCCTCAGACAAAATCTCAGAAAGTCTGTCTAAAATAGGGAGTAACACATTTGAAATTTCTCCGGTTTTATTCTCCAATTGTTGAGCAATATCAAGATGATAGTTTTTTACTATTTCAAAATTTATTTGCAGCGAATCGGGTTCATAATACCATGAGTCAAGCACTTTTTCCAATTGGTTTGTCATTTTTCCCATCGCGGAAATAACGACTATCAATTTTTCTTCTTTGTAGATGTCTAAAATTTTTTTAAGATTTCTAACACCTTCTGCATTTTTTACCGAAGCACCTCCAAACTTAAAAACTCTGTACATATTATTGATTTTTTTCTGTTTTGCTACAAATAAACGATATTTTTTCATTATCATTTTAAAGCAACTTTTTTTCAAAGAAACTAAAATAGTAGTTTTTGTAAATAATGATGTGGTCAAGTAATTGAATTGACAAATATTGCGCTGCTTCCTTCATTTGATTTGTTAACTGTATATCAATTTTACTTGGTTTAAGATCTCCCGATGGGTGGTTATGGCAAATAAACAATCCTGTTGCTTTTAGTTCTAATGCTCTCATAATTATAAGCCTAATATCTACTGATGTGGAAGTTAAACCTCCTTTCCCAAAATTTTCAACGCTAAGCAAATAAGAGCCTTGATTAACAAAAACCACCCAAAATTCTTCGTAGCTCAAGCACGCATTTTTGGTTTGCATCAAGTTCACTAAATCTGTAACGTTTTCGATTTTTTGTTTTTGTTCAACGATAGCTACCCTTGAACGTTTGCCCAGTTCAAACGCAACAAGAAGAGTGATGGCTTTCACTTTTCCTATTCCGTTGATTTTTACCAACTTGTTTAGCGGCATTTCGGATAGCAAGTTTAAGTTATTATTACAAGCAGACAAAAGATTACGCGCCACGTCCACAGCCGAACCATTTTTAGTTCCGTTCCTCAATAGAATGGCAACCAGTTCAGTGTCTGAAAGCGCAGAGAAACCTAACGACAAGTATTTTTCACGCGGCCTGTCTTGTGAATTCCAATCGGGTATAGTAAGTTTAGGGAGGAGTATTTCAGAGTCATTATCTATCATCATTTTTTTCTTTTTAACAAGTAAGGGATTAGTATTTGTTCGAGTCCTCGGTGTATATCAACCGGAATAAGGTCAATTTGATATTGTCCACACTTTAGATGTAGTTCCTTGAAATACTCTCCGATAGCAGCCTGATAGTAGTCTCTTATGTGATTGGAATGTAGTTTCACTTCGCTACCTGTTTCCATATCTATGAATTTATAAAGGCGATTTTCAAAGGCGAAGTCAAATTCCATTTTTTTATCATACGTGTGAAACAACAGCACATCGTGTTTATTGTGTCGCAGGTGTTGCAATGCCAGCATAAGTTCTTCAGTTTTTGCCTGAGATTCAAACATATCACTGAAAATCACAACCATAGACCTTTTGTGTATCTGTTCAGCAATTCGATGTAAGGTATCTGTTACCATAGAGTTACTACGTGTTTCTTTTGAGATGGGTTGTAAAATTTTCTCTAGCTCCCTATAAATCATTTTCAGATGCGTATCTCCACCCCTTGCTCTTGTGTGGAGTTCTAAGGTGTCTGAAAAAACACTCAATCCTACTGCATCCCGTTGCCCTTTCAATATTTGTGTAAGCACAGCAGCCGCATATATAGCATAGAATATCTTATTCGGACTTTTCAAAGAATATTGTTCTTGGAATGGGAAATACATAGAAGAAGAGCGGTCAATTACAATTTGGCATCTTAAATTCGTTTCCTCTTCAAAGCGTTTCACAAACAACTTGTCGGTTTTGGCGTAGAGTTTCCAGTCAATATGCTTTGTGGGTTCACCAGTGTTATACTGTCTATGTTCAGCAAATTCAACAGAAAAGCCATGCATAGGGCTTTTATGGATACCCGTAATGAAGCCTTCCACCACGTGTTTTGCGACTAATTCCAGGTTTACAAACTGCGTAAGCTGCGTGAAGTCAATCGTATAACTCATATCTCTAATTTTTGGCAAAAATAAATAATTAACGCTTGTTGCAAAATTAGTTAGCAATAAAATTATGTATTGTATTAAGGAAGGTAGGCTTCAAGTTACCCATGATATTTTCTATAATATGTCCTGATGAGATAACCTCTATATGTTGCAATTTTTTATTAAACAGTATCACCAATGGGTTGCTTTTTTGTGTAAGCAAACGTCGGGTTGCAGTATTTAAGTGTTTAGTATTAATAAATAAAGGAATATAGTCGGTTTTTAGATAAATGCCTATTTCTTTGATACTCTCTTTTTTTGCAAGATAGGATAGCCGGTTTTCTGCTATAGTATATAATTCAGTATCAGCAGATTTCAGTTGTGAAAAATAACTCCACAAGATTTTAATACATGTTGCACATTGCGGTTGTTGTGAAACAATGAAGATTGCCTTATCTTTATTTATATCATTTAAGGAAAAAGGTTGGTCATCATAATCCAAAAACTGTATAGAATCAATGGGAATGTAGTTCTTCTTAAAATAGTAGGTCTCAATTTTTTCTATGGGTTCATTGTCTCTATGATATAAATCACACTCTTTTCTATACTCTTTTTGTGTTTTATTGTTCCACGATACCGTTGTGCCTCTATATATTTGTGCAATATACTCTTTTATTTGAGTAAAGATTAAATTTCCCTCTGCACGGGTTAGGTAAAAAGGGAAATATTTTGCTCTAAATCTTTCGTTATCGGGCAGCTTTATTGTATAGGCATCAACAATAGTTGTATCGCCAATATTTTGAACGTAGTAGGGCGTAATAAATGTTTCTTCTGTTTGGTTCCTGTCAACAGCTATTAATAAGAGACGTTCGCAAGAAAATACATAAAATTGCTGTATGAAGTTGTAATCGAAAAGTGAATATTGCTGAAATGCAGCGATACGTTCGGCATCATTTCCCATTGAGTCAAGTTTTTGAGTAATGTTTTGGGGGATATTATTCCAATTTGGAATGTCAAAGGAATAATTGAATAGAAATTCGCCTCCTAAAGAGTATTTTTCAATTGAAGGTATGTTTTGTTGCAATAAATAGAGCGCGTTATTTGCAATTGAAATTTTTTGAAAAGGAGCTATCTGGAGGAAAAAAGGGTTTTTCAATACCAATTTCCGCACATTCTCCATTTCAAAATTTTTCATATCAATTTTAACCCAATCAAAGCCATTATCAATTTCAATGAAGGCATGTAAATAATTATTTACAAATGCTAAGATGGTTACACTTTTTACAGGTATGGTTTTCAGATATTCGTATTGTCTATTGGTAAAGCAATATATCCAAATCTCTTCGTCAACGGCAATGAATAATAAGGAATCGGTAGCTGCGAGCGCCCAAATCCAAATATGGTTAAGCTTGCCTCCTTTTTCGATATATTCGGGAGCGGGTGCAATAAAGTATATTTCTTCGTTGCCATTCAGCACATTGAGTTTTGCAACTTTTGCGCCTTCAAGAGGCTCTTTCTTTGCAAAAGCCCTATTGTTTACAATAAATAATGTACTGTCGTAAGTAGAATAAATATTGCTGCTTGCTCCAGTTTCAAGATTGAGATGAATTGCTTTGGAAAAAAATAAATCAAAGAGTTCAGAAAAGTATGGAGGTTGCACATTATTTTGACTACTTAGGTTTACGATAGATAGATAATAAATGAATAAGGGACAGAGTTTTTTCATTGTTTGTCTTTTTTTTGTTAAAAATGGAGGAGGGTGCACACCTCCTCCAATAGTTTAGAATAATTTTTTGGTTAAAAAGCTAATTTGTCGGTTTTTGTAACAGTGATCTCAGATTTTCCGTTGTAGGGTTTTTTGGGGTCATGGTTCCAATTCATTTGGAAGATGAAATAAGTACTACGTCCTGTTTGAGGGTCGCTGCTGGCAATTTTCTTTGAAGCAGTTCCTTGGAATACTCCTTTGGCTATTTGTTCTTCACTTACTGCTTTAAGGTCGTCACAAGTTCCGTCAAACGCTTCTGCAGAAATACCTCTTACTTTAAAAATATCCCAAAACGCACCCCAACACATTTTCCAACCCCAACCTGTGCATTCAACTTGATAAGAGCCATCGAAGTCGTAATAGCAACGAACGCGTGCATAAAAGAATATCCACCAACCATTCTCTACATCTGGATTTTCATGGTCGTCTATGGATTGAGATATGTTAATTTTCGCAACTACTTCCGGAGTTGAATATCCGATTTGGGTAATCGCAGAGAAAACGAGAACACTGATAAGTGTTAATAAAAAGATTTTTTTCATAGTAATAATAGTTTTTTGAGTTAGATTAGTATTTGTTAAATTTCACTTACGCAGAATTACTCAAAAGTAAAAACATTCGTTTTTTTTCGCCTGCCTTGCAGGAGGTATAAAAAAGGATTATGAAGTGTGTAGGCAAAAGTATGATATGAGTGGATATAGTTTTTCAAGTGTTTCGATAAAATAATAGGGTTGCCAGCCCAATTATTCGTTTGTTTCAACACTGCAATAATACAATACCAATCCCCCCTTTGTCAAGTCTTTTTAAAAATTTTATTTGCCTTGTTATTAGAAGTTTAATTATCACATCCATTTTTTGCGACAATAATCATGGTATTTTTTGGAAGTTTTTTTATGAGACCTTTGCATGGGTCGTTTGAAAAAGTTATAAATTAACATACTTTTGCAGTACTATACATTAATTAAATATACTTGAGTATGCACATCATTAACATTGGGAACGAGTTGCTTTTAGGAAAAACTATCAATACAAATGCTGCCTTTATTGCTGAGAAAGTGGCAGATGCCGGTATCAAGGTAGAAAAATTAATTGTGATTGCCGATGAACCTGAACGAATAATTGATACTATAAGCAATTGTTTTAAAGAAACAGATTGGATCATTACTACCGGTGGGCTTGGTCCTACAAAGGATGATATGACAAAAAATGCAATTGCAAAGTATTTTAATGTAGGATTTGAGATGCACAGTCCTACATTGGAAGCAGTGGTTACAATGTTTACAGACAGAGGACTGGAAGCAGGCGAAATCAATAGGAAGCAGGCAGAAATACCTATGGGCGCTCTTGTATTGCCCAATAAAAATGGAACCGCTCCGGGTATATGGATGGAGAAGAATGGAAAAACGCTTATTGCTTTACAAGGCGTACCTTTTGAAATGCAACCTATTCTTCTTGAATCGGTAATTCCTTTACTTAAAGAGAAATACAAAGGCATTCAAGGGATTGCTCACAAGAGCTTCCTTACTTGTGGTATTGGAGAAAGTGCACTTGCGCACCTCCTTGAAAATTGGGAAAATGCACTACCCAAACATCTATCCTTAGCCTATCTTCCATCGCCGGGGCAGGTAATACTACGAATTTCTGCTCAGGCCGCAGAGAAAAGTGCAGCAATGCAAATGATTGATAAACAAACCCCTTCTCTCCTTGAAATAATTACTCCATATTTAGTAACCACTGAGGAAGAAACTTTAGTTGAAATTGTTTCTACATTACTGAAAAAAAACAAGAAAACACTTGCCATAGCAGAAAGCTGTACGGGTGGCTACCTTTCTCATCTCATCACATCGCTACCCGGCAGTTCGCAGTTTTTTGAAGGCTCTATTGTTTCCTATTCTAATGTGGTGAAGCGCGATATTCTTAATGTGAGAGAGCAAAACTTAAAAAAACATGGTGCAGTAAGTGAAATGGTTGTTACAGATATGGCCATTAACGTCATGAGTCTGTTTGAAACGGATTATACAATAGCTACTTCCGGGATTGCAGGGCCCGGTGGAGGTACGGTTGAGAAGCCGATGGGGTTAGTTTGGGTTGCTGTGGCTACACCAACCCGCGTGGTTACACAAAAATTTCTATTCGGTAAAAATGGAGGACGCGAAATTATTATTAAAAAAGCAGCTTCCTCAGCACTGAATATGCTCAGAAAGGAAATAATGAAAGATTGAATAGGGATTATTTATTTGATGTATTTTCGCCAAAAATATTCACGTCAAAAATCATCATTATATGGACGAATTATTGAAAAATTATTTAGAAAACACAATCGTAACAATACCGGCTATATCAAGCAGGTTGACTCATCCAATATCAAACCTGCGATATCCAACTCGATTGGTATATGTTTTACTTAGGAAATATGCAGACGATTTTTTTAAAGCGGGATTAGAACCAAGATTTGTTAGTTTAGCCGGTCTTAGAGGAGTTGGAAAAACAACACTGTTATGGCAAACGGCTTACCACATTTTTCAAAAACATCATAAAGATGTGTATTTCTTTAACGTTAACACATTAAAAAATTTGGGTATTGACTTGCACATTGCATTGGAAGAGTTTCAAAGGTATATTATAAAAAAAAGATTTAACGAGCTTTCGGAACCCATTACATTACTCTTTGATGAAGTGCATGATGATGAAAAATGGAGTAAAACTTTAAAGATATTATATGATGAAGCAAGAACTGCCTTTATACTTTGTACAGGTTCTTCGGCATTGTTGCTAAATAGCACGGCTGACTTAGCAAGAAGAATGCGAACTGAAAAAATTTATCCTTTTAAGTTTACTGAATTTATTGCAGCAAAATCTTTTCTGGAAAATGCTGA
>Ga0209737_10002464_pt1 | contig 12957 bp, 15 predicted proteins | sample TergutCu122P3_FD_187284 | JGI IMG/M metagenome (GOLD analysis project Ga0209737, IMG submission 187284) | Cubitermes ugandensis P3 segment gut microbial communities from Kakamega Forest, Kenya - Cu122 P3 (SPAdes) (version 2) | ecosystem: Host-associated > Arthropoda: Insects > Digestive system... | reverse complement strand
AGATATTCATTGTTAAATGGCCGATATCCCATCTTGGATAGTGAAATTGTGCTAGACTCCATAACTCTCTATACTATGGGTAAAAGTGTCGGCGATTGGGTCACGGTCAGGGGAACTGAATACGAGCAGGAATATATCATAACCGGCGTTGTCCAGTTAATGGGTACATTTGTCGGCATGATAAATCTTGATGGTGTACGGCGGATAGAGCCGGATTATGCTTTTACGGATTTAGGTATGTATATAACTGGAGAAAGAGCCGAAACAGCCGCTTTCATCGAAATAATCAAAGCCGAAAAAGGTGATCTTTTAGCGAGGATATCCTCATTGCATGGTTTTATCAACAATATATTAGGCACAATGGGTAATTTATTTGCCGCTTTCGGTGCTGCTGTCTTGTTCGTGGTCGCTTCGGTTGTGGTTTTGGTTCTCTATTTGATAATTAAGACTATGATAGTGCGAAGAAAACGTGAGTTAGGAATCCAAAAAGCTCTAGGGTTTACTACCTTTCAGTTGATGAATCAAATCGCCCTGAATCTTACCCCGATCATTATTATTGGTGTGATAGTCGGCGGATTAGGTGGTTATCTTGGCTTTAATACTATATTTATTGCTATAGTTAGTGGTATGGGTATTGCATCGGCTGATTTGCCTGTACCTATCAACTGGGTAATAGGGGTGAGTGTTGGTCTTGTTATGCTGTCTTATACTGTATCTATGTTGATAGCTTGGAAAATACGTAAGATTTCGGCTTATTTGTTGGTAACGGAGTAATTAACAGAACACAAGTCAGCAAAATCGATAATATCATCCCCCAATAAATGGATATAATTTCAATTGTATTTTGTACGTTATTATGGTACAATAAGCGTACAAAACTCAAAGGAGGTGTTAAAATGAACATTGGTACTGTACCGGATGTCAGACCTGTTTCTGATTTGCGCCAAAATATGGCTGAAATAACTGAATCCATAGATACTGATAACCGTTCCGTCATACTGACTAAGCATGGTCGTGGCAAATATATCCTTCTCTCAATAGAGGAGTACAATCGCATTGTTTCTGTTACCGAGCTATATAGAGCGATTGATGATGGTATCGCTGATATTGAAGCCGGCAGGGTTTCGGATTTTCGTGAATTTGCCGATGATCTCCGTAAGGAAATGAGAAATGGATAATTATAATGTAAAGATATCTGATCTGGCAAAACAAGATATCCGGGATACTGGTGCTTATATCAGGGATGAACTGCTTAACCCTGATGCTTCCTTAAATACGACGGACACGATTATTGACGAGATTTTCAAATTAGAAAATATGCCGGCACGGGTACCGCTGGTCCGGGATGAACGGCTTGCAAAAATGGGAATCAGGGGACTGGTCATTTTGAATTACATCGCTTTCTTCCGTATTAATGAAAATTCAAAAGGGGTTGATATAGTAAGGGTTTTATACTCACGACGCGATTGGAAAGCAATACTATGATAGCTGGCAAAAGCGAAAAGCCAGCAAACCCTATTGGTTACTGACTTTTCAAGAGCGGAGGAGGAGGGATTCGAACCCCCGTGGGCTTTCACCCAAACGGTTTTCAAGACCGCCGCGTTATGACCACTTCGCTACTCCTCCGGGTCAACAAATCATATTCTAACAAACATCTGCGGGTGTGTCAACTATCAAAAACATATTTGCCAAACCACATTTTAGAGGAGATTGCGCATCTCGCTTCAGCGAGATGTTGACAAGCCCGCAATGACGGTGGGTTGGATTATAAATTTATTGTTATCGTCGCAATTTTTTCGCAGAAAGTTCGGTCGTGCTCAACGAACAACAAAGTTGGTTGGTATTTGAGGATTAAGTCCTCGATTTGTATCCGTGATAATACATCAATATAGTTTAACGGTTCATCCCAAATATATGCATGGGCTTGTTGGCAGAGGCTTGTGGCGAGCAGGACTTTTTTCTTCTGTCCGGCGCTGAAATCGCGCATATCCTTGCCGAACTGGATACGGGAGAAGTCCAATTTGCGTAGGATGCTCTTGAACAGGGTTTCGTCGATTTGATATTTTTCGGTATGGCTTTTTAGATCCCCAGCAAGAAAAGAAGTGTCCTGTGGAACATAGGATATAACAAGCTTGCTGCCAATTGTAATCAATCCGGTATGGGGAATGTCCTCGCCGCAAATCAACTTAAGCAGGCTACTTTTGCCTGAACCATTGCTACCCCGAAGTGCAATCCGGTCACCTTGCATAAGGGAAAAGCTCAAATCATTGATGATTTTCTTACAATCAGAATGATTGTTATTATCATATGTGACTTCCAAGCCTTCAACCGTTATCAACCGTGAGGTATGGTATGTGAGGGGAAAAATTTTGAGGTCATCGGCAGTCTCTAAATTTTTGAGCAGTTTTGACTTATCTTCAATCGCGCTTTGTTGGCGGCGTTCAAGGTTTTTGCGACGTTGTTGCATACGGCGGGATTTTTCGGCATTGTAAGCCATCATATCTATGCCATCATTACCTTTTTTCCGGGCTTTTGCCGCTCCCTTCCCCATTTTTGCCGACTCAGCTTTGCTTGACCAGTCCTCGCTTTGTTTAGCTGCCAGTTGCAACCGTTTTACATCTTTTTTCAATTTTTCATTTTCAGCTAATTCAAAATTATCTTGACGCTCCTTGTTTTCGATCCAAGTGGAAAAATTTCCTTTAATCACTTCAATATTGGCTTTATTGATTGATAAAATATGGTCTACGCAGGTATCAAGGAAGCTGCGGTCATGGGAAACGACAATAAATCCACTCTTACGATTAAGGTAATCGGCAACCGTTTCCCTTCCCGACATATCCAAATGATTGGTTGGTTCGTCGATTAAAAGAAAATTTTCCCCACGCAAAAACAATCCCGCAAGCAACGATTTCGTCTGCTCACCATTTGAAAGTGTTTGAAAAGGGCGATACAAGGCATCCTCGGTTATATCCAGTAATGATATTTCTTTTTGAATCTGCCACGCTGGGGTTTCAGGAGCTATAGTGGTCAAAATACTCATCGTATCAAGGGTTTTATCAACAACCGGGAAAGGAAAATAATCAAATTTGACGCTTGATGAAATTGATCCGCGATACTCGAACTCTCCCATCAATAATTTCAGGAAAGTGGTCTTTCCACGTCCATTTCTGCCACAAAAACCAAGCTTCCACGCCGTATCGATCTGAAACGAGACATCGGTGAAGATATCGTCATAACTGCCTTCGTATGAAAAAGTCAGATTTGATACATTAATTAGGGACATAACAACCCTTTCGCAAGAAGCAAATCCTCCGGGGTGGTAATCTTGATATTTCGGTAGGAACCGGGGATTAGCTTGACTTTTTTATCAGTAAATGTTTCAACCACCATTGCGTCATCGGTAATGGAAATCCCTTGGGCGATTAAATCCTGCTCTTTTTCGATTAATTTTTGATAAGCTACTTTTATTAAAGAAGCGGAAAATACCTGCGGTGTCTGGACAGCCCAAAGTAATTCACGATCCGGGGTCTCGCAAACGATATTTTGATCGTCAACCAGTTTGATGGTATCTTTGACCGGCATTCCAACGACAATAGCAGGATGCTCCTTAATCTCCTGTACTGCGCGGCTGATGATTTCCGTATCGACAAAAGGGCGTGCCCCGTCATGGACATAAATAAAATCACTTTCACGTATATCGGGACTCTGTAATCCATTATATACTGAATGATAGCGTTCGGTGCCACCAAAAACTATGTCCGAAACCTTATCAAAGTGATATTTTTCGATGATTTCGGTTTTGACAAAATCATAGTCAACCGCGCTGATAACGAGGATAATATTGGTGATTTCCGGGACATTTGTAAAAGCCGAAAGTGAGTAGTATAAAATTGGTTTGCCGTTTAAATCAAGGTATTGCTTGGCGGTGGCTGAATTTAAACGTTTTCCTTGTCCGGCGGATAAAATTATGGCGGTAGATTTCATTTTTGACCTCGATGGTAGTATCATGTCCGTCATTCCGTGCTTGACACGGAATCTCAATCACATTACTTATTCATTCTTCTCGTTTGTGCATAGTGACGTTTTTTACTTATTTCAATTTATCTTAGTACTAGTCTTTGTAAAATTTTGTAAAACCGTGCCAAATTTAGACTGACTGGGTCAGTCAGATGCTGTCGGGGAGCTGAGGTTGGTGTTGAATATATGGTTATTTTGCAGTTATGTGGATGTATGCGATGGTGGCTATCCTAAGGGATTGTTGTTTACCAATGGTCGCCTCTACGAGTGGTGATTGATATTATTTTATGCGGCGGGGGCAAGCACCCGCCCTACAAACATACAATCCTATGTTCTAGCGTATACCTAATTTTAACCCCGGCACTGCATTCAAGTCATATCCACTAAAGTTCCCTTTTTTATACTCATAATAAGCCGCTTGGGCAATCATCGCCGCATTATCCGTGCAATAAACCGGTGAGGGGCAATAAAACTTCACATTTTTTTCCGCACATTGGCGTTCAAATTCTGACCTTAATGACGAATTTGCTGCGACCCCACCGGCAATGGCAAAAGTGTCATAACCATAATCCGCAACCGCCTTCATTGAATGATCAACGAGGACATCAATCACTGCTTTTTGGAAGGAAGCCGCTACATCGAAGACATTGATTTCCCGATTTTTCATTTTTTCCCCATTAATATAATTGAGGACGGCCGATTTCAAACCACTAAAGCTAAAATCGTACTCATTATCCGCCACTTGGGCGCGGGGAAAATGGATTGCTTCGGGATTACCCTGCCGGGCGGTTTTATCAATCAACGGACCACCGGGATAGCCTAATCCAAGTGTCCGGGCGACTTTGTCAAAAGCTTCACCGGCGGCATCATCACGGGTACGGCCAATGATTTCATATTTGCCAAAATCTTTCACTACCACCAGATGTGAATGCCCGCCGGATACGATAAGGCAGACAAATGGCGGTTTCAATTCTTTGTGCTCAATAAAATTGGCGCAGATATGTCCTTCAATATGGTGGATACCAATCAATGGAAGGTCGGCGGCAAAAGCCAACGCCTTTGCAAAAGAGACACCCACAAGTAAAGCCCCTACCAGTCCGGGGCCGTATGTTACCGCTATCGCCGATATATCTTTTAATTTTACCCCAGCTTCTTTTAGTGCCTGCTCGGTTACAAGGTTGATTTTTTCGATATGTTTGCGGGAAGCAATTTCGGGAACAACACCACCATATTCGGTATGAAGTTTGATTTGTGAATATATTTTATCAGACAAAATCTCACGGCCATCTTTTACCACTGCAACTGCAGTTTCATCACACGATGTTTCGATTGCCAATATGAGTACTTCGTTATTCATTGTTCGACTTCAACTTTCTGCCATCCAAGGATTTTCCACCGTCCGTTTTCGCCGCGCCGTAATAGGAATTGGTGGTCAAGCGAGTATAAATCAACGCCACTTCGCATCGTAAATAAGCAGTGCAAACGGGCATAATCCAATCCATCTTCTTGAAAATAGACCACATCAGTTGAGCTTGAAACAAGGAAAGACGAAATAACATAGTTTCGGCTTCGATATGAGTCAACCTCATCATGAAGATCTTTTAAGTATTGCTCCCAAGGATTGATTTCGAGCAATTCATCGTCATACAAACGGTATAATAGCGCACCCAATGCTTCAAAATCCTGTTTTGAGTAATCATCATTGTGAAGAACCTGGGTAATATCCGCAAAAAACCGGATCACTTCTTTCGGGGTCGGGGGGTAGCGGGCGTCCATATTGCGGCTCAAAACCTCTGTTACCCGTGATGCCCGAATTACATCATCACCACTGCTGCCTTGGTCCCTAATGTTGGAAAGATAATAATAGAAACCAAGTACCAATGCAATTATAAGAACAACTGACACAATTAATTTTTTCATTGTATACCCATGTTCGCCAAAGGCGATTTCCAAATAAACATTTCTCACTTTCCCACAAGCTTGGTTATATTATAACACTATTCTTCACTTTCTTCAAACGTTAATTCTACTGTTTTGCCGTCTTTGCCAGCATGGGTTGCGGGAAAAATCTCACGGACTGACTTCATGAACGGCTCCGGACGCAGCAAGGAGGGACTATAATGGGTCAACCATAAGGATTTCACACCGGCTGCCCTGGCAAGACGGGCAGCTTCATAAAAAGTCATATGCCGGTTTGCCTTGGCTTTTTCCTGTTTTTCATGGTCACCATACATTCCTTCGCAGATAAATAAATCCGCGCCTTTGGCATTCTTAACAATCGCTTCGACCGGGCGGGTATCGGTACAATATGTCACGTGTAAGCCTTTTCGCGATGGTCCAAGTACCATCTTGGGGGTGAACTCATCACCGTTTTCAGTGGTGATGATATCCCCTTTTTGCAGACGGTTCCAGTAACGTTTGTCAATATTTGCCGCCTCAGCCCGCTCGACACTAAAGCGGCCAATGCGCGAAATCTTGATTGAATAACCATAACAGGTAACGTTATGGGCGACCCGAAAGGCTTCAAGGGTAAAATCGTCCGCCAGCCGGATACATTCTTCTTTTTCCTGAAGCTCATGATACTTTATATCAAAAGGTAATTCCGGCGCAATCGTGCGCAGGGCGGTCACCACCCTTTTAAGCCCTTTGGGACCAATCATCAATAGCGGTTCTGTCCGTTCCGCGTTTCCCATTGTGAGCAGCATTCCGGGTAATCCGCTGATATGGTCGGCATGATAATGGGTAAAGCAAATCACGTCAATCGGATTGGGGCTCCAGCCTTTTTCCTTCAAAGCGATTTGCGTACCCTCGCCACAATCAATCAAGATATTTTTTCCATTATAACGAACCATCAGGGAAGTCAGCCACCGATACGGCAGCGGCATCATTCCACCTGTTCCTAGTAAACATACGTCAAGCATAGAAACCTCTAATAAGGTAATTTATTCCATCATTATGCACTATGTATCGGCAAAAGGCAAGGAAGTAATGAGGGCATCAAAATAGACCATTCTGTTGATGTCAACAAAATGGTCTATTTCGATATCATTTAACTTGTACCTACAGTACTTCCGTCACCTCCGTGATTTCCGGAGGGATTAGGAAATCAGCGGTGATTTGGTCGTAACAATCCTCGCATAAATCAAATTTGTGGATTTCGCCGTCTTTTCTGCTAAAATACCCGAAACGGTATTCGGCTTCGAATAAACCTTCTTTGACGATGTCCCCTTCAATTTTAATGGCTTTTTTGCATTTATTGCAGATAACGGTAAATGTATCACGCATTATTTATCCTCCTGTTACGTTCCCATGACCTAAGTTAATTGTATCACGATTCATGGCAAAATCCAGTGGTAATAAAAGGGTTCATTTATGGTATATATAGGCATCTTCAACCGGGGCTTCGTAAAAATCAGGACGGATTCCAACCTTTGTAAATCCTAACTTTTCGTACAGATTTATCGCTGCAATATTGCTTTCACGGACTTCCAAAGAATACTTTTCGACCTCACCATCCAAGTCTTTAAACATATATTCAAGCAATTTCTGCCCTATTCCCAAACGCCGGTACGGAAGGTCAACCAAGATGTTGGTTATCTGCCCGTCACCAACGATATTGCGCATACCAACAGCACCTACTGGTTTTCCATTTATTTCTGCAACGTAATAATAGGCAAAATCGGCATTTATCATTTCCAGGAAATCCGCTGCTTTCCACGGCATCGAAAACGAACGGCTTTCAATAATACTGATTTCTTCAATATCCGCCTCGGTCATTGGGCGGATTATTATTGATGCGCCATTTTCGCTGTTTTTTACCCGTTCAGCTTGGGAAAGGCGAAAATAAAGCGGGGTATGGTCGGCGGCGTTCACAGTTTTTCCCTCTTTTACATACTGCATGGCAAGAACTGCCAATGAAGCTGCCCGTTGGCGGTTTAGATGCGCCGGGGCAAAACTGTATGGCACTTTAATTAAGGAAGCCAATTGTTCGGCATAAATCGGCACCCCATCACCGGAAAATATCACTTCCCGATTCATTTTGTTAATGATTTCCGCTATTTCGGAGATAGGAACAACACATTGGGGGACAAGTGGGTTAAGTGAAAAATCAATAAATTCATATACACCGGTATAGACTTGGTTACGTCTGGCATCCATCAATGGGCAGACCAACTTGTCCGTCCCATATAGATTAAATGCCAAACCATCAAGGGTCGGTATCTCGACTAACGGAATATCAAGGGCAAAACCAAAAGCTTTCGCCGTTGCCGAACCAATCCTTAACCCTGTAAATGAACCTGGCCCGGCGGCTAAAGCAATAGCATCAACGGTATCCAAAGATAATTCCGTCATCCGTTTTAACTCATCGAGCATCGGAAGCAGGGTCTGCGAATGAGTCTTTTTGGCGTGCTTTAGCTCGTTTTGGATGTTGTATTCGCCAACCAGAATATCGTCGTGGACGATGGCAACTGATGCGACCAGCCCGGAGCTGTCAAGAGCAATTATTTTCATGTTTACACCCATATCCGCCACAGGCGGAATTAAATTCAATCAAATTTAACAACTCGGTAATCAAAGCCTTTTTCCAAATCTTTCTTTATCTCAATCCGCTTGGCTTCAGCGGGTAAAATTTCTTCAATCAAATTTGCCCATTCAATCAAAGTCACCCCGTCACCATATATGTAATCGCTATAACCAATGTCATCCATTTCGCGGATATCGTTTATCCGGTAAACATCAAAGTGATAAAGTGGAAGGCGGCCACTTTCGTATTCATGCAAAATAACAAAAGTCGGGCTGTTAACGACTTCCGTGATTCCCAAACCGACGGCTATTCCTTGGGTCAAAACCGTTTTGCCACTACCTAGGTCGCCGATTAAAGCAATGACATCGCCACTTTTTAGGTCTTCACCGATTTTTTTACCTAATGCAAAGGTTTCAGCGGTAGTATTGGTTTCGTAGGTTTTCATTTCATTTTATACCTTTAATCTTCGCAGAAGGTAACTTTGACTTTATCATTTCTTTTAATTTCTCTGTATTTTCCCCCATGGATTGATAGGGTAAAATCCACGCATTCACCGGCGAAGTATAGATAATGATGCTTTTCCCGGTCGAAACTGCTTTAAATAACTGCTCCCAGAGAACTTCGACCGTGTCGTTTCCTTGGGAAACTTTTATCCCTTCATCATCAATACTATAATGAATCGGCTTTTTAAAGGCTGGGTTAAGCAGCATCTGCTTTTTTGCACTGGTAAATAATGACCATGGTGGATAAAACAGCATAATTGCCCCAGCAGCTATAAGCCATGGATTAAGAAAGAAAAAATAGCAAACGAACAGTGCGACCCCTAAAACAATACCAACAATGCCGGAAAATCTAAAATAATTCTGCCGGAGTAAATAGTTATATAGAATCCCGGAAGTCATTTTTACTTCAAAGTTCATGTTATTAATCTCCGTTGTTTCGATTTGGGATTGCAACCTCTCGCTTGCGAGAGGTTGCAATCCCATGCTGATTCTACCACAAAAATAAAAAAAAATCAAAAAAGTGGTTGACAGGTGAAAAATAATCGTGTACTATTGTATTAGGCGCTTAATACATTAATACTATTTGCTAACTAAAACCAATACTTTACGCAACACAATAAACCATAGAAAGGAAGGAAACACATGTCATGGAAATTAGATTCTGACCGCCCGATTTATACCCAAATCGTCGAACGGTTGCAAATCCAAATCGTTTCCGGTGAATATGCGCCGGGTTCACGATTACCCAGTGTACGTGACTTGGCGATGGAAGCTGAAGTAAATCCTAATACGATGCAACGGGCTTTTACCGAGTTGGAACGCTTAGGGCTTGTTGCCACTCACCGCACTGCCGGGCGTTTGGTCACTGAGGAGGTTGATATGATTCAAAAAACTAAAAATGAATTGGCGGCCGGGCAGGTACGCGATTTTATCAAGCGAATGGGCGAGCTTGGTTTTGAAAAAAATGAAATAGTACAATTACTAAAAAATGAAATGAGGGAGGAAAATGGAAATGAATAAGTCAAACGCAGCTAAAACAGCGCTGGTCGAAATAAGCAACCTGACGAAGAAGTACCATTACGGTACAGTTGCCATAAAAGATGTTTCCCTAAAGCTTGATCCGGGAAAAATCATCGGTTTATTAGGACCAAACGGCAGTGGCAAAACAACCCTGATAAAAATGCTTAATGGGCTTTTAACCCCAACCGCAGGAGCAATCTACATCGATGGCAATACACCCGGCGAACTAACGAAAGCGGTAGTCTCATATTTACCTGAGCATACTTATCTACCGGAAAATATGAAGGTTAAGGATATAATCGAATATTTCAGTGACTTTTACGCTGATTTCAGACCTGAACGGGCGATGGAAATGCTCAAGTCGTTAAACATCCAAGAGGATGCTTACATGAAAACGCTCTCAAAAGGAACGAAAGAAAAAGTCCAACTCATCCTCGTGATGAGCCGGGAGGCAAAACTTTACGTACTTGATGAGCCAATTGCCGGGGTTGACCCCGCCGCCCGTGACTATATCATCAGGACGATTATCTCGAATTATGATGAAAATGCAACGATTCTTCTCTCCACCCACATCATCACGGATATCGAAAATGTCCTTGATGAGGTAATTATCCTCGAAAAAGGCACCGCGTTAATTCATGCCACGGTCGAGGAAATCCGGGAGCAAAAAGGAAAATCGGTTGACGCTTATTTTAGGGAGGTGTTCGCATGTTAAAGAAATTGATAAAGCATGAAATTAAGACAATATGGCGGTTTCTCGCCATGGCAGCAGTATTTCTGGTCTGCCTGACCCTGGTAGGGGTAGTAGGAATCCACATTCTTCACCCGGAAGCTGTTCAATATCCGGATGGTTATCCACCCCCAGGAAACTTCACGATTTACAACTCTTCCGAAGGCGGCAGTGTATCAATTAGCGGCGGCACACTCACTGCATTAATTGCCTCCCTGTACATCATGGCTTATATTGCCGGAGCATTTCTGCTGACTGCCGGGACTTATATCTATCTTTGGATGCACTTTCATAATACAATGTATGGTCATCAAGGTTATTTGACAAATACCCTGCCAACCACTCCGGCGAAATTGATTTTGTCGAAATTGATAACTGCTGTTTCATGGATGTTTATTAGTATAGCAATGTTAATCGGAAGTATCTGGTCCCTAAATGCAGCGGTAAGGTCAGCGAGTGGAATACCACAACCCCAGCATGAGTATATTTTTACCGAATTGATAAATAACGGAGTACCCATTATCACTACCTTTGTACTCATAGTATTATTAACGATTACAGCAATTATCATGGCAGTTCTGATGATGTATGGTTCTTCCGCATTAGGACAATTAGCAAAAAGAAACAGGGGCTTCACCGCTATTGTCTACTATGTCGCGATGGCAATGATTATCAATGTTGTTTCAACAGTTGCTCTTGCTATAAGCGCACGGTCTGTAAACATGCAAAATGGAGTATTCTACGATGGTACTACCTACAAAAATTCACAGCTTGAGTATTATGAATTTATTTCCTATATGTATAGTATTATAAATTGGAATTTCTTCGCATTTCTCATCATGATAGTAGCTGGCGCGGTGATTTTATACTACATCACCCACCATATAACAAGCAAAAAGCTAAACCTGGAATAAATAACCTTCATCGCGAGTGAGCATTTCTGACTTCGCCAGCGAAGTGCAGAAATGCTCACACGCGGTGTACCTTGTGGAAAATATGTCAATGAATAAATTGATGAATCATAAAATACCTTGCAATACCAACACCCACAATACACAAGTCAATATCACAAAAAACGACGCCGCAATAACTCCGAAGTTCATCTTACCTTTGCTTTCATCTGATTCCGGCACCGGCATTAGATTAGCTTTCTGTAATGCCATCTTTACCGGTTTATATAATAACATCGTAAAAGCGGCATTCAATCCACCCTTCAATAAGTTAAAGGGTACAAATGCCGGAATCAACAGCGCTACTACCTGCTCCCTGCCAACCCCCATATAAAGTGGCGTAATCAGATAGTTCCACAATACCATTACCACCGTCGTAAAGAGCCATGCCACTACAAGCCCAATTACCGCTCCCTTAAGGGTACGATATTTCTTGTAAATAAAGGCTGCTGTACAAGCAAACGAGCAACCGGCAATGATATTCATCAACAATCCGATTGGTCCCGTATTACTAACCGTAAACATTTCCACGACCGAAACGATTGTTGTTATTGCAAAAGCCGCAAAAGGTCCATACAAAAATCCGCCAATCGTGATAATAATGTCTTTGGGATCATACTTCAAAAATAGAACGATTGGAATTCGGCCAACCACCATTACGATGTAAGCAAGCGCGCTTAACATCGCAAGAACGCAGAGTTTCTTAACAGTAGAATTATTCATTTTTTCTCCTTCTCTCATCCAGACTGTAACTGTCGGTTTTGGACTTCCACCAAATCAGCCGTATGATGATATTTCACACAGCGCGCGGACTTTTACCGCCGGTAGGGAATTGCACCCGTCCCTGAAGTTAAGATGCCGTCAGCGACATCTTCCGTTAACGACTTTAACACACTTAATTTCATAAATCAAGGGTTTATTGAAAAATTAGGGAACTTATGATAAATTATGTGTATGTATCACATTATGATAATCGAAGATGACGAAATAATCCGTTCGCAAATGACGCTTTTATTAAAGAACGCTCTTTTTCAAGTTACTGAATTAAAAGAGTTCAGTAATGCCGTGGATAAAATAAAAGCTGCTTCACCGGATTTGGTCTTACTTGACATAAATCTGCCGGGGATGTCGGGAATGGAAATTTGCCGCGAGCTTCGCAAGGATTCCACTATCCCAATTATTTTTATTACCGGAAATAATACGACAATGGAT
>Ga0209737_10002463_pt1 | contig 12966 bp, 10 predicted proteins | sample TergutCu122P3_FD_187284 | JGI IMG/M metagenome (GOLD analysis project Ga0209737, IMG submission 187284) | Cubitermes ugandensis P3 segment gut microbial communities from Kakamega Forest, Kenya - Cu122 P3 (SPAdes) (version 2) | ecosystem: Host-associated > Arthropoda: Insects > Digestive system... | reverse complement strand
GAAGACCCTGAAGCATTCACAAATGAAGAAATGCTGGAACGCTACCCCGAACTTGCAACCGAAATCGAAAGAGAACAAAAAGAAGTTATCGAATGCGGCGGACTTTATGTTTTGGGAACGGAACGTCACGAAAGCAGACGAATTGATAATCAGTTGAGAGGTCGTGCTGGACGACAAGGAGACCCGGGTTTATCGAAATTTTATTTATCGCTCGATGACGATTTAATGCGAATTTTCGGTTCGGACAGAATGGCTGGAATTTTGGACAAAATCGGCGTTACGGAAGGTGAAACAATTTCGCATCCGATGCTTACAAATGCTATTGGAAATGCACAAAGAAAAGTTGAAGGACGAAATTTTGAGATAAGAAAGCATTTGAAAGAATATGACGATGTAATGAATTTACAAAGAACCGAAATTTATGGCTTGCGTCGTCAAGTTTTGGTTGGAGAAGACATTACAAAGGAAATAAAAGACCAGTTTGCAGGTGCTTTAGAAGATGTTATAGTTAGATATTGCGACGGCAAGGACCATAACAGTTGGAATATTGCCGAACTGGAATTGCAAATTGCAAGTCTTTTCGGCGTTATTATAGATAAAGAAAAATATGATTTTTCAAAAATTACGCAGGAAGAGCTTTTTGACGGACTTTGGGCAGAAGCAAAAGCAATTTATGATGCAAAAGAATCAAGAGTAGGTGCAGAACGCCTTCGTGCATTGGAACGCCATATATTGCTCATAACTATTGATGAATTGTGGAAAAATCACCTTTATGAAATGGATTATTTGAAACAATCTGCTCACTATGCAAGTTTCGGGCAAAAAAATCCGCTTTATGAATATCAAAAAGAAGGTTTAAAAGCATTTGAAATACTTAGAGCAAACATTGCAAAACAAGTAGCTTCAAGACTTTATCGTGCGGAATTTGTAGAAAATGTTCAAAGAAGACCGCAGCAAAGAATTATGGAAGTTAAGGCAAATTCTCCGCAGACAAATGTTCCAAGACCGATGAATGCAAGAGCGGGAACTCCAACTCCCCCAACGCCTGTTGTTCGCCAAATGCCAAAAGTAGGGCGTAACGATGATTGTCCTTGCGGAAGCGGTAAAAAATACAAAAAATGTTGCGGAGTGAATGAATAATGTTTATTACATTTGAAGGAATTGACGGAGCAGGAAAAAGCACTCAAATTTCGCTTTTAAAGGATTTTTTACAGAAAAACCACATTGAATTTATTCAAACAAGAGAGCCGGGCGGATGTGAGATGTCTGAAAAGATTCGAGATTTAATTCTTTCTACAAAATCTGATTTGGGTGGCGTCGGTGAATTATTTTTGTATTTTGCTGCGCGAGCTGAACATATTCGACAAGTTATAAAACCTGCTTTAGATTTAGAAAAATGGGTGATTTGCGACAGATTTGCCGACAGCACATTTGCATATCAGGGTGCAGGCAGAGGGCTTGATTTTACAGAAATGAAAAAAATAAATGATTTTGCGACTAACGGGCTTAATCCGACTTTGACGATTTTGCTTGATATTCCGGTTGAAACTTCACTTGAAAGACGAAAATCTCGCGGGAAATCGGTTGACAGGCTTGAGCAAAACGATAGAGAATTCTTTGAAAAAGTGCGAAATAGTTTCTTGAAATCAGCAAAATTAGAGCCAAATAGATTTTTGATAATTGACGGAACTCTCAGCGAAAATGAAATATTTGAAAAAATTATCGCACGAATAAAAGGATAAAAATTATTTTAGCATAAATAATTGAAAGGAAAAACCATGAAGCAGAAAAAAAACAAGGTTTACACGGGATTAGTCTCGATGCTTTTTGTGGCGGCAATTGTTGTCGGCGGGATGTTTGATACAACATTTGCCAAATCAAGAGACGCTTCTAAAAACGAGTCATATTACGAGTGGTCAAATGTATTTGATAGGGTTTTACAGAGAATTCATTTCGGTTATGTTGAAGAGCCGGATGACTCGCTTTTCGTCAGAAAGGCAATTGAAGGCGGATTACAAACTCTTGACCCGCACACAACATTTTTTGACCCGAAAGACTACGAAGATTTAATGATGCAGACCGAAGGGAAATTCGGCGGTTTGGGAATTCAAATTTCAATTCGTGATAAAATTTTAACAATCATGACACCGATTGAAGGAACTCCGGCGGAAAGAGCAGGTCTTCGTTCAGGCGACAAAATAATTAAAATCGACGGAAAATCAACAAAGGGAATTTCAACGGACAAAGCGGTTTCTAAAATGCGTGGTGAACCAGGGACAAAGATTACGCTGACAATCCAGCGCGAAGGCGAAGAACCGATTGATTACGAAATTACTCGTGCAATAATTAATATTAAATCAGTGCCTTATGCAGGGCTTCTCAATGATACTATAGGCTATGTGCGCTTAAATTCGTTCTCGCAAACAGCAGAAAGAGAAGTTGCACAAAAAGTAGATTCACTTCGTGATTTGGGAATGAAAGCACTAATTTTTGATTTAAGATACAATCCGGGCGGACTTCTTACACAGGCTGTTGAAATTTCGGAATTGTTTGTTAAAAAAGGTAGTTTGGTTGTTTTCACACAAGGACGATACGGAAATCCCGATAAATTCTTCACTCGCAGAGAACCGCACATTCCTTTGGATATGCCGCTTGTGGTGCTTGTAAATCGTGCTTCGGCATCGGCATCTGAAATTGTTGCGGGAGCAATACAGGATTTAGACAGAGGCGTTATTTTGGGTGATACGACTTTTGGAAAAGGGTCGGTACAAAGCGTTTTTCCGATTGACGAAACCCGTCACATGAAAATGACTACCGCATATTATTATACTCCGTCGGGAAGAAACATTAACCGCCGTGAAAATACAACAAGAGGCATTGAAGAAGAATATAAGGAAGACGATTTGAACGAAACGGAAAAAATGATTGTTGAGGATATTAAAAGTGAAACGGAAACCGGCGGCGAAGGGAAAAAGGATACTATTGCAGCAGATACTTCTGTTTATTTTACAAAAAGCGGACGACGGGTTTTCGGCGGCGGCGGAATTATTCCCGATACGATTGTAAAAAATACTCCGAGCCCATATATTTTGCAAAAATTGCAGGTAAAAGATGTGTTTTTTAAATTTGCAAATCACTACTACCCTATTCTTGAAAAGCAAAATATGGTTGTTGATACGAATTTCACGATAACCGACAAAATTTTGGGTGATTTTTTGAGTTTCTTGGATTCCGCAAATCAGGATTACGAAACATTCCCCGAAAGAAAATTCAAAGATTTCAAAGTTTATTTGGGACTTGCACAAGATACAACTATTGATACCGCCTCACTGAATTATTTACGACTTCAATTCGTAGGTGAGGATTCCATAAAAATTGAAAGCCTTGTTGCCGAATTAGACCACATCATGAAAAATAATCGAAACCAGCTTTTGAAAGCTGAGAAGGATTTGATTGTTCGTCAGTTGCAAAACGCATTTTTAGTGCGGGTTTTCGGACAAGACAACGCTTTTATTCAGCGGTTTAAATTGCAAAATGACGAGCAATTGGCAGCAGCACTTGCAATTCTTAAGGATAGAAGTATATATAATGCGCTTTTGGGCATTGCTGATAAAAACAACAAAGAAAGTAAAAAATCAAAAAAATAAGGAGTTATTTTATGCTTACTTTTATGAGAAAATGGGCTGTTTGGATAATGCTCGTAGCACTCATCGGATTTCTTTTGACCATATTTCTTGATTGGGGTATGGGACTTGACAATTTGCCCGGAAGAAAAGGCAACACAGTAGGAAAAATCGGCAAAGAATATGTCGGAATCCGTGAATTTTCGCAACTCGTGGAACGCGAAAGGCAAGCACGCTCACAACAGGGGCAACGCACAGAGGACGGCAATCTTCCTATGCAGGTTTGGGATTCGTATGTAAGCGAAGTAATTACAAATCAAGCAATAGCTGCTTTGGGACTTGAAGCAACCACCGAAGAAGTTTTCGCATATTTGAGAGATAATCCTCCGCCTGCATTTACACAGAGCGAATATTTTCAAACAAACGGACGATTTGACCAAAACAAATATTTGGCATTTATAAATACTCCGTCAAGTTATGACAACCCGTCTGTTCAGCAGATTGAGCAGTATATACGCACATTTATGGTTCCGCTCAACAAACTTAATATGCTGATTGAAAGCGGAAATGCACCAAGTTTGGCTGAAATCGAATATGAATACAGAGCGCAAAGAGAAACAGTTTCTTTTGAATTTATCAATGTTCATCCGTATGCAATAGGTTTGGCGGGAGAAGAATTGTCGGAAGAAAAACTTAAAGCGTATTATAATGCTAATTTGGCAAATTTCAAAACAAACGAGCAAGCTGTAGTTTATTTTGCAAGATTCCCCAAAAATGCAACTTCAAGAGATGAAGAATTGATTGCAAACGAATTGCGTGAAATAAGAAACAATGTAATGGCAGGAAACACAACATTTGCTGAAGAAGCAAACCTTGAAAGTGATGATTTGGGAAGCGCAAGAAATGGCGGCGAGCTTGGTTGGTTCGGACGCGGACAAATGGTTCCCGAATTTGAAGAAATGGCATTCTCGACTCCCGCAGGCGAAATCAGCGAGCCATTTCAATCAAACTACGGATTTCATATCATAGCGGTTGATAGTATCAGAGCAGATGAAAACGGCAGTGTAACACAAGTTAGAGCAAAACATATTTTGAAAAACATCGCAGCAGGTGTTGAAACACTTGACAGCATAGAAGCTCTTGCAGAAAGATTACGTACACTCGCAGAAGACAAAAATCTCGCTGATGCCGGTATTGAACTTTTGGTTGTTGTAGATTCTACTCCCCCGTTTGCAAGAGGTGAAAATCCTGCAGGATTGGGATATTTACCTAATCTTGGTTATTTTGTTTTCGATAAAGATGCAGTTGCAGGCGATGTAGGCGAATTATTTGAAACCGAAAATGCATTTTATGTTGTAACAATCAGAGAAAAAATTGCAAAAGGAGCATTGCCTTTTGAATTCGCAAAATCACAAATCAGACAGATTTTGAGCGATTCGTTAAGAGTTCAGCAAGCAAAAGCACTTCTTGCCGAAGTTAGAGAAAAAGTCGGAGGACAATCATTTGAAGAATTTGCTGCAAATGACGAAAGATTGATTGCAGGAACAATAGAAAATACTACAAGAAAGCAATTTGCATCCGGCGTTGGTTTTAATAACGAAGTTTTGGCAGTGGCGTTTGCGACTCCTGAAAACACGATTTCAAAACCTATTCTTTCTGACAACGGCGTTTATATCGTGAGAACAACAGCGAAAAACCTTGTGAAAAATATTTCGCCGGACAGTCCTGAATTTGCGGTTATTCGCAATCAACTCAAAAATGAAGCAGCAAGAAATGCTTATCAAAATTGGTTTGAAGCACAGAAAAGACAATTAAAAGTTACCGAAAATGTTCGTGATTTTTATTTTTAATTTTTAAGAGAGCCAAAAATTAAAGAGGCGGGAAGATTTTTTCCGCCTCTTTTTTATTTTTTGGACAGGCAATTTCTTTATATTCCCCGTTTTTTATTCCGTCAATACTGAAATTTCCAATAGATTTTCTGATTAAACGCAAAGTCGGAAATCCAACCGCCGCAGTCATTCGCCTAACTTGCCGATTTCGCCCTTCAATAATAACCAATTCAAGCCAAGAAGTCGGAATATTTTTTCGTTCTCTAATCGGTGGATTTCTTTCCCACAGCGTTGGCTCAGCAATAATTTTCGCTTTTGCAGGTTTTGTCATTCCATCATTCAATAAAATTCCCCTGCTTAATTTTTGTATAGCTTCATCTGTTATTTCGCCTTCGACTTGCGCCCAATAAGTTTTGGAAAGTTTATGTTTCGGTGATGAAATTAAATTTTGCAGCCAACCCAAATCGGTAAGTAAGATTAAACCTTCCGAATCATAATCAAGCCGTCCGCAAGGATAAATATTTGGGATTTTCACAAAATCGGCGAGAGTTGTTCTACTTTGCTCGTCTGTGAATTTTGAAAGCACATTAAACGGCTTATTTAACAAAATTAGTTTTGGCATATTTTCGTCAAAAGTTCAAGCGTTTCGTCACTTGCTGTTTGCCATTTGAATTTTTCTGCCCAAGGTCTGCAATTATCTGAAATTTCGGCATATTTTTGCGGATTTTCTAAAAACTCTTCTATTTTTTTCGTTGCATCATTAACATCTCCGAATTTATAGAGAAGTCCTGTTTTGCCGTCACTTACGCTATCGCAAAGTCCGGGCGCATTGTTTGCCACAACAGGTACTCCGCAAGCGTTCGCTTCAATAACTGTGAGTCCCCAACCTTCTTTGTAGCTTGGCTGAACAATTAAAAATGCGTGTTGCAGAAGTTTTAGTTTTTCTTCTTCGGAAATAAAGCCTAAAAGTAAAATTTTATCTTGTAAATTTCTTTTTGCAATCCATTTTTCTAATTTGGGACGGAATGGTCCGCTTCCTGCTATTTTTAGTTTTAAATCAGGATATTTAGTAGTTAGTTTTTCAAACGATTCACAAATGTCCAAAACACCTTTATATTTTTGCAGACGCCCAATGAAAAGTAAATATTTCCCATTTTTATCAATATCTCGTTCAGGACTTGGCACATAAAAATCATGATCCATTCCGCAATAAATTATTTTTATTTGCTCGTCTTTTATGCCGTAAGTTTTCAATTCCTTTTTGGCTGAATCACTGATTATCGCAAATTGTTCTTTTCGATAAAATACTCGCAACATTTGTTCGCCTAACCACACAACGCTTGCCACAGGAAACGATGCTTCCCGAAAAATTGAGAAAAGCCACAAATGATACATTTGAATAAGTTTTGGTTTTTTAGTCAAAAGCGGAGTCAAAAGCGGCAGTTTGTTAAATGCTTCGTAAATAATATCCGGCTTAAATTTTTTCTCTAAAAATTTATAATTTTTCCAAACTTCAAGAGGATACGTATTTTCATTTCCAAGCCGAATAATACCCATTCCATTTATATTCTCTATATCTTCACAGCCGTCAAATCGTGACGAAACAACAAAAACTTTATTCCCCGATTGTGCTATCGGCTCGAAAATTTTATGCAAATGAACTTCAGCTCCGCCTGCCCTTGGATGCTTGATATCGCGCCAATTAAAAATTAGAATATTCATTATTTTACCTTTCAAAGTGAAAGTAAAATAGTATTTTTAAGTAAAAAGAAAGGGAAATAATTTGGAAAAGTATTTAATTACAGGGATTTCAGGATTTGTTGCTTCACATTTTGTTGAATATTTAGACAATTTGGGTGATAAAAATATTGAAATTTTAGGTATTTCATTAGGCAATTTAGAAGCGGACTGGGTAAATAACCTTAAAAATATTCGCTTTAATTTTATTGATTTGAATTTAATGGATACTGAAAAATTGAAAATTGCTATTTCATCGTTTTCTCCCGATTATATTGTTCATTTGGCAGCATTTTCAAGCGTTGGAAGCAGTTGGATTGACCCATCGAATGCTTTTGTAAATAATACAAATATTTTCTTAAATATTGCAGAAATCGTTCGTGCTCAAAAAACAAACTGCCGAATTTTGTCGGTTGGTTCATCAGAAATCTACGGAAATGTTCCGCAAAATATGATTCCTATTGTTGAAACTACAACTGCAAATCCGTTAAGTCCTTATGCAATTGCCAGAGTTTCGCAAGAAATGTTGTCAAAATGCTATGCGGATTATTATAAATGCGATATTGTGATTACTCGTTCGTTTAACCATATTGGTCCGCGTCAGTTGGCTTCTTTTGTTATTTCTTCTTTTGTAAAACAGGCGTTAGATGCTCAAAAGAACGGTGGTAAAATTACGCTAAAAACCGGTGATTTATCAATAATTCGCGATTTTGTCGATGTTCGCGATGTTGTTAGGGCTTATTATTTGCTTTTGAAAAAAGGTGTTTCGGGCGAAATTTATAATATTTGTTCGGGAACAGGACGAGCGCTTTCTCAGGTTATTGAACAAATCGGTGAAATTTTAGGAACGAAAATCGAAACCGAAACTGACCAAGCAAGAATTCGTCCGAATGACAATAAAATAATTATCGGTGATTTCTCAAAACTGCAAAAACAAACCGGCTGGAAGCCTGAAATTTCGTTTAAGCAGTCGATTTCTGATATTGTTGATTATATGAAAGCAAACTAATTTAATTTGTAATTTTAAATTCATAACGCAAATTTAATTCTTTACCTATCGGATTTTTAGGAGTATATTCTAAATCCGATGCTGCCCATGCCGGACGGAAGCCGCCGTGATTGTTGTAGTAATTTGGCTTCCTCGAAAAGAAACACGGCAACCGCCTTCTAAAAACCCCCAACTTCCGCCGCGAAATACGGGGTTAGTAAGAATACTCGCTCCTGTAGGATTTGTGTGACTGCTCGGATATACATATTGATACCAATCTGCTGTCCATTCCCAAACATTTCCGCTCATATCATAAATCCCCAATTCGTTCGGTAATTTTTGTCCGACAGGTTTTGTTTCATTATTTGAATTGCCGTAATGCCACGCTACATCGTTCAAATTGTTGCTTCCGGAATAAAGATAATTTTCACTTTTATTTCCGCCGCGGGCAGCAAATTCCCATTGTGCTTCCGTAGGCAAAAAACCGCCGACTGCCCGACAAAAATTTTCTGCATTAAGCCAAGTAACACTATCAACGGGCTTGTTATCATCTACGAAATATGACGGATTAAATCCCATTACTGCTTGGAATTGTGCCTGTGTAATTTCGTATTTGCTGATATAAAAATCTTCGGTAAGTGTTATAGAAATTGTATCTTTTGTAATAAAATTTCCCGCTTTTACTAAAACGGCTTCTATTCCGTTGATTATTTTTGTATCGCTGTCGTTTTGAGCGAATGCTATTGTTGCTATGATTGTCATTGCAAATAATACTTTTTTGAACATAATTCCGTTTTTCTCCTTAGTTTTCAACTAAATATACTTTTTTCACATACAAAATTGTATTTTCAAGTAATTAAGTGTATAAAAATCAAAATAAGGAGTAATTTGTGAAAATCATCAAAGCATTAGCGAACGAAAAGAAATTTATTATTGACGGATTCGGCAGTGCAAAGCCGAGCGACCATAAAGCAGTTGAAACATTGCTTAACAGCGGCTGGCTCGAAAAATATCCTACACCTGTCTGCATTGATTTGAGCAAAGCAATTTCGCTCTTTTTGTCATCAGGAAATATTGATACCGCATTCACAATGGCACGCGTGAATTTTATGGGAACAGACGGCGTTCGCGGAAAGGTTGTAACAAAAACTCACGAAAATTTTATTGCCGACTTGCTTAAAGACAACGCTTTCACACCTGATTTGGTGGAAATAACTTCATACTCGTTCGCGAAAATTCTTTTGGACAAAAACATAGTAAAAACAGGCGATACGGCAGTTATCGGAAACGACGGACGCGATGTCGCATACGATTGGATTTTGAACAACAGTGTTCGTTCGGGCTTTACCAAAGCGGGATTGAATGTAATTGATTTAGGCGTTGTGCCGACTGCGGTAATTCCTTGGAAAAATTTGCTTTGGAAACACACGGCGGGCGCTTGTTTAACGGCTTCGCACAATCCAAGCAACCAAAACGGAATTAAATTTTTCATTGACGGCAAAAAATTAGTTCCTGAAGGAGATTTGGGCGATTATGTTTTGTCGGCATATATGTTCAATTATTGCTGTGTTGAAAAATTGCCGGCGACTGCAAGCGGGAAAGTTACCGAATACGACGCCGAAGCGGACAGCGTTAAATGGTTTGCCGAAGTTTTGCCCACAAATATGAAAGATGCGGTAAAAGACATAACGATAATTTATGACTCGGCAAACGGAGCGACTGATGTAAGCGGCAAAAAACTTCTTGATAATTTGGGTGCAAAATATATATCGGTAAATGAAAAATGCACGGGCGACAACATAAACCGCGGCGTAGGTGTTGCGGAAATCGAAGGCACGGAATTTTATTCGGGCAAGGAATACGACAAACATATTCCGACAGTCAAAAAAACATTTGACGAAGGAAGAAAATCTCCCGCCGGTTCGGTTTATGGAATTGCGGTTGACGGCGACGGCGACAGAGGTTTCTTGCTTTATTACAGCAAAAAAGATGATGACATTTTCGTTTTGGACGGCGATAAATGCGGCTACATTTTAGCTGAATATCTTATTAAATCAAAGGGGCTTAAACCGAGCGACTTTTGGTTTTTATCTACCATAGAATCCGACATTATGACAGCTTCAGCAGCAGCAAAAAACTTGGGTTTGAACACGCGAATTGTTTCGGTCGGCGATAAATGGATTGGAAACTTCAAAGACGGCGAAGTGCTTGTAGGTTTGGAAATTTCGGGGCACTTAATTTTCCCGATTAATGTTAACGGCAAAATTTTGCTTTCGGGAATCGGAATTTTAACGGGACTTGCAGCAATTTCTGCGATTAAAGGCTTAGGACTAACTGAAGAAAAAATTATTGAGCCGTTTGAGCCGGGCTTCTCGAAAACCTATTATGTGTATTTTGTAGATAAATCTCGCCATTTCCGCGGCTCGGCGATTTGGAATAAAGACAAAGAATTGGTAGAAAAAGAAGTTGCGGCAGCAATTAAAAACGGCAAACTTCCCGCAAACACAAAAATCATTTATGAAGACAAAGAAGATTTGAATGTTTTGTATATGAATGTGTCAAGCGGCGACGAACTCTTGGGTGTTTTGTTTATGCGGAATTCGGGAACGGAAGACAAAAACGCGACATACATAAAAGGTGAGAAAAAATACGAGGAAGTTTTGTGCGAAATCGGCGAAAAAGTTCAGAAAATGCACACTCTTGAGATGAAAAACGAAAGCAGAATTGAATACAAATATGAGCAGGCAGTAATGAAATCACTTGAAGAAAACGGCGGAAAAACGACTGTTGATAAAGTTTTGACGACACTTTCGGGCGTATCTGAAACCGATTTGTTTGCAGTTATTACGGGACTTAAAAAAGAAGGAAGAATTTCAATTTTAGAAAGAGAGATTACTAAAAAATGAGAGCAAAATCAATTTTAACCATGATTTACACGGCAATTGTGATTGTCCTTGTGTTTTCGTTCACGATTACTTTTATGCAAAAGCCGTTTATTGAACAAACTGCATCACTTAAATTTTTGTTTTGGGAAACACCTGCATATTCAATGATTTGGTTTGTCATATCGGCAGGTCTAATTGGACTTTTGGCTGGGCTTATTATTGCTGTTATTGATAGTTTCAGTAAAAACAGAATTATAAGCAACTTGAAAAAAGAATTGAAAGAGTGTAAAGCGAAAATAGAAGAAAACGAAAGTGACAATGAAGAGTGAAATATGATGTAATTTATGCAACTTTCGGCGAAGTTTTCTTGAAAGGCAAAAACAAAATGGCGTTTGTCCGTCAAATTGTTAAATCATTCAAGAAAAAAATCGAAGATTTGCCAAATGAATTTACATATAATTTTACCGAAGACCATTTGTTCATCGAATTAAATGGTGTAGATTGGCAAATACTTGCAGATAAATTAAACAAAATTTGCGGTATTCATTCGTATTCGCTCGGGAAAAAATGCAAAACGGAAATCGGCGAAATTCGTGAAACAGCACTTGAAGTTGTTCGTGAAGAAATTGACGAAAAAACAACAATAAAGTTTGAAACTAAACGAGGATATAAGCAATTTCCTATGAAATCGCTTGAAGTTTCGCAAGATGTTGCGGCATTTGTCGGTGAAAGGATTGATGTTAAGTACAATATTCCCAATCCCGACAAAATTGTTTTAATTACAATGAAACCGCATTACACAATAGTTTCTGCAAAAAAAATTATGGGGCTTGGCGGACTTCCTGCAGGAATAAGCGGACGGGCGTTGCTTATGCTTTCAGGCGGAATCGACTCCCCTGTCGCCGCATTTCAGCTTATTAAGCGTGGATTAGTTGTAGATTGCCTACATTTTGAATCGCCACCGCATACATCAGTTCGGGCAAAGCAAAAAGTTTTAGACCTTGCCGAAAAATTGGCACATTTTTTGCCGAAAGAGCGAATAAATATCAATTTTATTCCTTTCACAAAACTTCAAAAAGAAATTTTTGAAAATGTTCCGCAAAATTATTCAATGACAATAATGCGTAGAATGATGCTGAGAATTGCCGACAAAATAGCAAACAATCTTTTTCTTCCGCTTATTGCAACAGGCGAAAGTGTCGGACAAGTTGCATCGCAAACACCGCAGAGCATTCACACGATAAATGCAGTAACAAATATGCCCGTTCTGCGCCCTGTTGCGTGTTATGACAAAGATGAAATAATAAATATAGCAAAAAAAATCAACACATTTGATATTTCAATTCGTCCGTATGAAGATTGCTGCACGGTTTTTGTTCCGCCAAATCCCGCTACTGCCCCAAAACTTGAAAAAGCCGAAAAATATGAACAAGGTTGGAATTGGCAAGATTTAATCGACGAATGCGTTGAAAATTCTGAAGTAGTTCACATAACGGCAGGGAATCCTGTTATTTTGGACAGTGAAACAAATAACGAAATTTGTAAGTTATTTAATTAAGAAAGGCACATTTCTGTGCCTTTTTTTCTATTCAATGATATTTTTTACTTTCGCCACGGCAATCGGTCCGCTTCTTGCTAATTCCTTAATTCCGTAAGGACGAAGTAAATCAATAAAGTTAGCCAATTTTTCTGCTGCTCCACTCAATTCTATTGTCATCTCTTTCTCGGAAACAGTCAAAACAGAGCCTTTGAAAATCTCTACCACACTCATAATTTCTGTGCGTTTTATTGCAGGCGCATTAAGCGTAATTAAAATCAATTCCCGCTCTACTCGCTCGTGTTCACTAAAGTCAACAACTTTTATCACATCGACAAGTTTATTCAATTGTTTTGTGATTTGCTCG
>Ga0209737_10002462_pt1 | contig 12967 bp, 11 predicted proteins | sample TergutCu122P3_FD_187284 | JGI IMG/M metagenome (GOLD analysis project Ga0209737, IMG submission 187284) | Cubitermes ugandensis P3 segment gut microbial communities from Kakamega Forest, Kenya - Cu122 P3 (SPAdes) (version 2) | ecosystem: Host-associated > Arthropoda: Insects > Digestive system... | reverse complement strand
TCTGTCCGTTGAAGTGAACGAAGATCTGGCGCTCGGAAGGATTGTCAGGGACAACGACGGAAATTTTCTCGAGATCGTGGAAAACAGGGACTGCACAATCGAACAGAGGAAAATCATAGAATACAACACGGGGAACGCGATATTCAATTCCAAAAAACTTTTCGAGCAGCTCGCCAACCTGAAAAACAACAACAAGAGCGGCGAATACTACCTCACGGACATCCCGAAGCTTTTCCTCGAGCAAGGCTACAGGGTCGGGGTGCACAAATCCAAAAACGAGACGGAAATCTTCGGAGCGAACTCGATGGAAGAGCTCAGGGTGATCGAAAAAATACTGAGGGACAATTCCACAAAATAAAAATTTTGTGGAATTGGAGGCGTATTTTTTGATTATAACCATTTTTTCCCTTGACTATTTGGAAAATATAGTGTAAAATATATCTTGGCCTGTGTTTTACAAAATTAACGGAGATATATTCATTATGAGCGAAAGAGATTTTTTTTACAGATTCCCGGACGAAATAATCGAAATTTTCAAAAAGAAAGATATAAATTTCGACGAGGTCCTTTTGACTTTCAAAACCGATTTGGGCGCCCCGAATCTCATCTGCGACGTATATGTCTGCGCGGACAAAAACAATCTATACGTTCTGTCGGGCGTATATTCGGTGAACGAAATCACAAAAAAAGATATCAAAAAAAGAAACGGCAACGTGACTTTTACAGAAACGGACTACAAAACCTATCCCCTCGCCGACCTCTCGGATTTCAAATCGGAGGAAAACATCTCCTACGGGCACTATATCGCGAAATTGAACGGAAAATACATAACCCTGTTTCACTATGCGTTCGCCAACCGGACGTTTTTGGGCGATTTCGACAAATATTTGAAACAAATCAAGGAAAAAGGCGTTTTCGAGCTCGACGAACAAGACAAAAACAACCCGGATTTTGCCAAAAACGAAGAAAAAATCTGCCCGAAATGCGGCAACTACTACCCCTCCCCCGAGCGGAAAATCTGCCCGAACTGCATGGACAAAGGCAAAATACTCTCGAGAATCTGGTTTTTCGTCAAAAAGTTCAAAAAAAACCTCATCGTTCTGTTTTCCGCTTTGGTTATTACCTCCGTGATTGGGATAGTCACCGGATATATATCCGGGATCGGGCTCTACGACAACGTTTTGACCCCGGGAGGCTCGATGTACGCCCAGGTCGGCTGGCTTGTGTTCATCATCATCGCCATCGATGTGGCGAGCAACCTGATAAACATAGTTTACGGGCTCATGATGTCGCGGATATCGGCGCTGCTCACGTATGACCTGAAAAAAATAGTGCTCGAGGCCATACACCGGCTCTCGATGAGCTTTTTCACGAAAAGGGAGACCGGAGGCCTGATGCAGCAGTTCAACAGCGACACCCAGACCGTTTACTGGTTTTTTATCAACGACATCCATTACTTTTTTTTGAGCATCTTCAAAATAATACTCGCCACGGTCATAATGCTGGTCATAAACCCCGCCCTTGCGGGCATAGTGTTTATCACTGTCCCCATATTCCTGATCGCGTTCAACAAAGTGCGGGAGTACTGCCGCGAGCTCTGGTCTAAAATATTTTCCTACGGGCGCGACATGGGCGGGACTTTGAGCGATGTTTTGACCGGGGTCCGCGTGGTCAAGGTTTTTTCAAAGGAAAAGGAAGAAGTTTCGCGTTTTGACCAGAAAAGCGGCAAAGTCAGGGATATAACGAAACTGTCCGCTTCGGTCGAAAACTCGTTTTTCCCGGCCGTGTGGTTCATTTTGAGCATAAGCGGCTTTTTGGCCTGGCTTTTCGGGGGCTATTTCGTGGTCAAGGGTTACGGCGCTTTCACCTACGGCATGCTGATGAGCTTTATGATCTATATAAACTACCTTTTGGATCCCCTCGGGTTCTTTGTCAGGTTTTTCCAGAGGGGCGTCCATACGATCAACGCCTTCCAGCGTCTTTTTGAAATCATGGACGCGGTCCCGGATGTGATCGAAACCGAAAATCCGGTCAAAATCCCGGAAGTTTCGGGGAGGGTGGAATTCAAATCGATCGAATTCTCATATGAGAAAAACCGGAAAATAATCGACGGCATTTCGTTTTCGGTAGAACCGGGAAAGGCGCTGGGCGTTGTGGGGCATACCGGAGCGGGAAAAAGCACGCTGGCAAATTTGCTTTCAAGGCTCTACGATGTGAACAAGGGCGAAATATCCATCGACGGGGTGAATATAAAAGACCTGTCGTTTGACGATCTGCACAGCATGATTTCGATGGTTTCCCAGGAAACATATCTTTTCATGGGTTCGGTGGCGGACAATATAAAATACGCAAAACAGGACGCCACCCCGGAGGAGATAATCCAGGCGGCCAAAATAGCCTCCGCCCACGATTTCATCATGCAGCTCCCCGACGGCTACCAAACCCGCGTCGGGCACGGCCACAAAGAATTTTCGGGAGGGGAAAAACAAAGGATTTCGATAGCGAGGGCGGTGTTGAAAAACCCGAAAATATTGATTATGGACGAGGCCACCGCCGCCATGGACACCGAAACCGAACGCCAGATACAGCGCTCGCTCTCGTATCTGACCAAAAACCGCACCACGATCATAATAGCCCATAGGCTCTCGACCCTGCGTGACGTGGACAAGCTGATCGTGATCGAAAACGGCAAAATGACGGAGAGCGGCACCCACGCCGAATTGATAGCCAAAAAAGGCGCGTATTTCAATCTGTACAAAATGCAGGCGCAGGCGCTGAAATCGATTGGCATCGAAGGATAAACAATTGAAAAAGAGGTTATACAAATGGAAAACAAAAACGATATAAACGACATAATAGACATAGTTTACCTGACTCCCGAAAACGCGGAATTCAGTTTTTCCGAAAACAAATTTTTGCAACTGACGGCGAAAGTCAGGCACCCCGAAAAAAAAGAAAACGAAAATCCGGGCGAAATCGAAGAATTTTTCTTTGAGCGCGTGTTTTTGCACAGGGCGTTCCCCTTCCAAAACCCTTTTGAATATATATCGGTTTCCGGCAATTTTCCCAAAACCGAAGAACAACTGAAAAAAGAAGAGGAAGCAAAAAAGGAGAAAAAGGAGAAAGAAGAAAAGGAAAAAAAAGAGCGGGAAGAGAGGGAAAACAACCCGGACTCCCCTGCCCCGCCCCCCGATGCCGAAAAAAAACCGGAACCAAAAGAGAGTACCACTTCCCTAGGCGAATTGAAGGAAATCGGGATCATATCAAGTATTTCCGTATTCGACGAGACACAGCAAAAATACCTCGCCGAAGAACTCAGCCGGAAATATTTTATCCCGATCATCGAAACAATAACCTCCGTCAAGGAAAAATACGGATTTTCATACTGGGAAACAAAATCCGACGTGGGCAAAATAAAATTCACTGTACATGACGCATACAGGAATATACTGAAAATAACGGACGACCGGATAATGGTTACGGACGTGAACGGCAACAGATACGAAATAGTCAGTTTGGACAAATTGGACAGGAAGAGTTTCAGAAGGATAGAATTGTTCCTTTAAGCTATAAACGAAACGATCGATTGGAGGTTGAAACGGTTTTGAATGTGATCTATGAATTTGACTACAATATCGGGGAAAACAACAAATTTGTGACGGGCCACGTGACCGTCACAGACAAATACATCCTTGCCAAAGACGAATGTTCCGGCGAGAAATGCTATGATTTGGATAAAATAGATTCGGTTAAATGCATAATACAGACGGGGAGCGTGTCCATCGATTTCAAATATGAAGGCGAGCTCACGCAACTGTGCAGGGCGAATATGCAGTACAAAAACATTTTCCCGGATTTTACCGCGCAGTTCGATCTGTATCTGCGCGACAGAAGCAAAAAAATCGAAGACAAGAGCGAAAAGGAAATCTGCCCCAAATGCGGCGGGTATTACGAATCCGGCACGGAGTTCTGCGCATCGTGCGCAAACAAGCTGAAAACTTTTATTCGCGTGATAAAACTGGCTACCGCCCATAAATCGAAGCTCGTCATCGCTGTCGTGCTTTTCGCGATCACGAGCGCGGTTGCCCTGATAATTCCGCTGATGCACAGAAATTTGGTGGACAATTACATATATCCGGTTTCCGAAAACCCCGAAATCGGAAACAATATAGGGTTTACAGATCTTTTGTGGGTCGTTTTGGGCATAGCCTCCCTGAATCTGGTGATAGAAATCTTCAGGGCGGTGCGGAGTTTGCTTCTCGCCCGGGTGAGCAGCGATCTGTCTTTCAATCTGCGTTCCATGATTTTTTCAAAAATCCAGGATTCGTCGATCGCGAAAATTTCCAAAAGGACACCCGGGGAACTGATCAACAGGGTCCAGTGGGACACCCAGGAAATCGACGAATATCTTGTTTTCGGGCTCCCCGACACCATACAGCAGGCTTTTCTGTTTTTGATCATCGGAGTTGTGGTATTTGCGTACAACTGGAAGCTCGCCCTGATCGTTTTGGTTCCCATGCCGTTTTTTCTGCTCATAAATTCCGCAGCGATAAAAATCATGCATACCTTTTTTGAAAAAGCCTGGATTTTGAGATCCCGCGCCAGGGCCATACTCCACGATGTGCTGTCCGGAATCAGGGTCGTGAAATCATACGGGACGGAACGCCAGGAAATAAAAAAGTGTTCGGAATCCATAAAAAAACTGGCGGAAATAGACATGAAATCCGAACAGATCTGGAATGTGTTTTCGCCCATCGCGAATTTCGTGATGCGCGCGGGGTCGTATTTCATGACGCTCTACATAGGCAACCAAATACTCGGCAATGTGATGACGAGGGGCGAAATGATGCAGTTCACCACATATATGTCCATGCTCTACGGGCCTTTGGAATGGATGGGTTTCATGGGCAGGTGGACTTCCTGGGTATTGACTTCGGCGGCGAAGATTTTTGAGATCGTGGACCAAAAAATAGATGTCGTAAACCGGGAAAAAGCGGTAAAAAAAGACATAGGCGGATACATCGAAATAAAGGATATGTATTTCGGGTACAAAGACTACGAAATGGTCTTAAAGGACATAAACCTTTCCGTGCAGCCCGGGGAAATGATCGGGATAGTGGGTAAATCCGGGGTGGGCAAATCCACGCTGATCAATATGCTGATGAGGCTCTACGACGTCAACGAAGGGACGATCACCATCGACGGGACGGATATAAAAGAATATGACCAAAACAACCTGCGCTCGCAGATCGGCGCGGTTTTGCAGGAGACGTTTTTGTTTTCGGGCACGATCTACGAAAACATAGCCTACGCGAAAAGCGAAGCCACGAAGGACGAGATAATGCGGGCCGCAAAACTGGCCAACGCGCACCAGTTCATCATGAAGCTGCCCGACGGATACAACACCAAAGTGGGCGAACACGGCCACACCCTGTCCGGGGGCGAGCGGCAGAGGATAGCAATAGCCCGTGCGGTTTTGCACAACCCCAAGATTTTGATACTCGACGAAGCCACTTCCGCGCTCGACACCGAAACCGAGGCCCTGGTGCAGGACGCCTTGCAAAAGCTCATAAAAAACCGTACCACTTTCGCCATAGCCCACAGGCTCTCCACCCTGCGAAACGCGACCCGGCTCATAATTTTGGACAAGGGGACCATCGCGGAAATGGGCACCCACGAGGAACTGATGGCGAAAAAAGGGATATACTATTCGCTCGTCATGGCCCAAAGGCAGATGTCGAAAATGGCAATCGCCAAAAATGTGTGAAAAATTAAAGAAAGCGGGGATTTTATGAATAAAAAATTTTTGAGTCTGGTTTTAGCGGCATGCTTGATGTTTTTGCTACTGCCCATCAATTCTTTGGCTGCCTTGACATAAAAGACACCAAGACCAACCATGCATGGAACGAAGCATTTGTTGACGGCAAATGGATTATTTTGGATACCACCTGGGACAGTTTCAACTATTACGAAAACAGGAAATATATCAAGGCAGACAAAATCGGGGACAAATGCGCATCATTGACATCCTTCGAAATCCACGATAACATCACAAGCATCGGAGACTCCGCTTTTTCCGGTTGCAAATCATTGACATCCATTGAAATCCCCGATAGTGTCACGGATATTGGTTTTCGCGCATTTGCGGGTTGTTCACCGCTTTTCCTACACTTTCCAAAGTTTTTGTCAACGGCGAAGAAACCGCGTTCGATGCCTACAACATAGGCGGCAGCAATTATTTCAAACTCCGCGATTTGGCGTATGTGTTGGACGGCACCGAAAAACAGTTCGAAATCGGTTGGGACGAAAAAAACAATGCTATCTCGCTTGCAAGCGGAAAGCCATATACAAGCGTCGGCGGCGAAATGTCCAATAGGGGCGAAAACAGCAAAACCGCAACCCCGACAACATCCAAAATTTACCTCGACGGCAAAAAAATAAACCTGACTGCCTACAATATAGGCGGCAACAATTATTTCAAACTCCGCGATTTGGGACAGGCGTTGGATTTTGGGGTGGATTGGGATGGAGCGAACAACGCGATAATCATCAACAAAATGCTGCCGTCATCATATACTAATTTTAGTTAAAGATTGCTTTCCCGTTTTTCGTAAGATTTGTTATTTCGTTTCTCTTGCTTATGAGCAATATGGAACTACTCACTTTGCTTATACCATCATTTATAGAAACAAACAATTCGTCATTAATTTTTATGATATTGTAAATTTCATGGCTATTTTTTTCGATGGCGATTATGGTTGAATAATTCTGAACTTCATCAAACTTAAAGCTAATCAATGTATTTTCACGTGTAGTATAATATGTTTGTGATTTATTATCAAAAAACATATCGTTGATGTTCAATGAATGAAATAAATCAAAATCAATATGTAATGAATAAATCTCAACGCCACTCATATCATAATTACTAAAATAATTTCCTATTTTTGATTGATTTAAGATTGTGTTATCATTTTCTATTATTTCAATGCAATTAAAACTATTTTCGAGCCAATCAATCTTCGTAATTGTAGAATGATTATACGGTGTTTGATAAATAATTTTTTCGCATCCTGTGCTTAATTCGATACTGTAAACTTCGGTACTGTTGTGGTAATATAGAATGCCATCCCTTATATACAAGTCGTTAATGGAAATATCATTTAACATACTATTACGATAACTCGTTTTTACATTTTTTATACTTTGGGTTTCTACATCAAAACGATATAATACTATCCATTTTTCCATTCCGTTTACTGTATGCGTATCGGGCATAATATCTATATTTATACAATAAACAAAGTATAACGAGTTCTCATACATATATAAATTATTACAATACTCTCTTACGAAATTATAATAAATATCGCCGCCTTTTATATATTGTTCAATAGTTTCTTTTCCAAATTCAACGATACTCCGCTTTTCTGATGTGTCCAAGAGCAAATAATACAATCCTTTTTTATTTGTATAAAAAAGGAAATTATTAAAAACCAACACTTCATAAACAGGCTCATTCAAGATTAAGTTAAACTTTTGTGATTCGTTATCATAAGAATATAATTTATCGTTCATGGCACAAAATAAAATATCACCATCACTAAACATTTTAATTCCCGATAACATATTTTTATTATTACCTTTAACTTGCGTATAAATAAAAAATATTCCCATTGAAACCGAAACAACATATATAAACAACAAAATAAGGCGTTTGTTTAAACGCTTTACTTTTTTTATTTGATTTTCCTCTACAATGGGTTGCATATTTAACAAGCCCTCCTTAACACTCCGAGCAAATACATAATTAGTTGTATTTGCTCGGAGTATAATAGTTTAATTATTCGGCTTCGGCGGTACAGATTTTGTCATAACTAATGAAGGTATTATCCAGCAAGTTAATGCACAGCACATCTTGATATGCGACACCTTCCCGTGTCAAATACTCAGCATATGTAATTTTTATGGGGATAACTTTTCCATCCATTTTCACATATACATCATGTTCATATGAGCCTTCCAAGTAACCCAAATTCCCCTCAATCAATATGCTATTATTTACGGAACAATCTGGTCTTGAAAATTGTAGTTCCTTGGTAGAACTAACTTCCTCTTGCGTAATAGTATTTATTGACTTCATGATAATTAACCCATCATCAAACACATCATAAAAATCATTTGTCAAAATACCGTTAATGGCCTTGAAATAACGGATTCCATCGCCGTCTAACTTGTGAGCGACATACTCATAAGCAAGTAAATCTGCTTCAAATTCTTCTCGGCTAACGGAAGAAATCCCTTTTGTATTAACTGCGGGGGTGTTTAAATAAGTACCGCCTGCACCACTATATTTTTCAAAAACGGTATAATTTTTACACTCGTCCCACGGCCATAATAACGCATTTGAGCCAGCCGTAGCCGAAGCGTTAATAGTTTTTCCATTACCTAATTCTTGGAAAAACTTTGTTGTAAATGTTTTCGCAGAACTTACGCCTATAGTACCCGACCAACCAATAGCTGTTCTTGCACCCTTTGTAACAGATTGTTTAGCTACAGAAGTTTTTCCTGATGATGCGACGGACGAATAACAAGCAGACCATACCGCAACTTTTGTGTTATTCATGCTCGGTATATCAGAATACGACAACCAATCAGTTTGGAACTTAACCGAGCCACCATAATCTGTGGAAGAAGACTTATGCCCGTGAGTGGATATAAAAAATATCTCACTGTTAATTCGTGTGAATGTACTCGTATCAGTAGCAAGAGCGTGAGATTTATTATTTGACCCCGTAAACGCCCCCGTTAAATAACCCATCGATGTCGTATAGGGGCTCGCAGCGGTAACATCGGAGGTTGTATCAATATCGCCGCTACCGAAATTGAATCCATACATGGTTGCTCTTTGCCGTCTTACTTGAATCTGATATGCACCAATTCCTGATGTGGCGTTATAGTGACGCACAAGAACTGTCGCTGTACTGCCCGAATTTAACTTGAAGCCAATCGCAAAATTTGACCCCTCGCCGCTGTTATCGTTTGTTACGATACCTATCGGGGATGTAGCACCAGTCAATGTCCCATATGTGTCTGTCGAGCCAAATGTTTCAACCACATAATAACCAGTTGCTGACGAAGTAAAAGTATAGGTATGAACTGAACCAGCGGTCAATGTAGCACTATGCTTTGTGTTGAGCGTTAGTGCAGTTGACCTTGTTGGGGGCGGGTCATTGCTCTCATTGTTATTTACGAGTGAATAAGCGTTTGTTGCCATCATCATGACTAAAACCATGACAAGAGCAATAACCCCCCTACCGAAATCTTTTTTACGCATCTTAATGTCCTTTCGTGTTTTTTGTATAAAGGCAACCTCTAAAAACCCAGAATAGATCCGCCGAATTTTGGTAACATAGGATTTTTTTACAACTTATCCGGTGAAATGTTGTTTTCGCCCCGCTTTTCGTTGTTTTATGACGTATTGTGCATCTATATTCGCCCCGTTTTTTTTGTTTTTCTTTCTATTTTTATCTTTTTTGGCACACTTACCCCTTAGTTTATACTGTCGCTTTTTTTGCACCCATCAAATATACCGCCCTCCTGATGTTGTACGCCAAGTTCATGCCACATATCTTTCGCTCCGCCCTCTCTTTTCCGATTGTCCTGATGTATATGCCTCCCATAAACTGCGTTATGTACCCGAATACGTGCTCTACCCGAGCCCTCACTTTTGACTTCTCCCGGCTTTCCTCTTTTTGTTCTTCCGTCAATGGCGCATTTTTCTTCCCATTTTCGCATATGTGCAATTCTATCTCTGGTTATTTTTTCTCAATCCGTTCTACGTACTCCTCGCTCGCATATGCGCTGTCCAACCACACCTCTTTGTTGTTGATGTCTATCAACCCCTCGAACTCGTTTATGTCGTGCACATTCGCGCTTGTCACCGAAAAATCAACGATTATCTTGCTTTCATTTTCCACTTTTACATGGTCTTTGTAGCCGTAGTGTACTTCGTTGCTTTTTTTGCCCATTTTGCATCAGTATCTTTTTGCTCCAACTTGTTCACATTTTCCGGTGTTTGCCATTCCTCCGGTATCTCTCCTTTTTTGATATGCGTATTCTCCTCGCGGCTGTTTCACTGCTTCGGCACGTCCACGAAGCTCGCAGCCACTATGCTCCCTTCTCGCTTCACCAGCCCATGTTCCTTAAGCTGCATATTGAATACGTCAAACAGCTCCCGTATTCCCTATTGCCCCATCTGCTCCTTGAACAGCCATATATTCTTCTCGTCCGATGCCTTCTCCCCCAGTGCCAAGCCAAGAAACCGCTGGAATGTCAGCCGGTCGTTTATCATGTACTTCGTGCCCCTATCCGACAGGTTGTTCCAGTCCTGCAGCAGCACCGTCTTCAGCATCACGATCTCGTCCCACGGCGTACGGCCCCCTCGGCTGTAATCCGACTTCCGTACCCGCACACGGATCGGCTCTCGGAATATCTCCCAGTCTATCATGCCGTTAATCTTTTCCAGGTCGTCCCCCATCTTCGACAGCCGCGCCAACCGCCTTTCAGCTTCCGCCACCATTTTTGTCGCCCCTGCGCAAATTTTTCCCATGCCATTATTTTACCACATTTCCGCCCCGCTTGTCAAGGCCTTTTGGGTGTCCGGGTGTGATTTTTTTTGGGTGGTGGCCTAGGGGCGATCTTTTCTGGTTTTTAGAGGTTGCAAATTACTTCAAACTCCGCGACTTGGGTCAGGCACTGGATTTTGGCGTGGAATGGGATGGAAAAAACGACGTGATAATCATCAACACAGGCATCGGTTATGCTTTGGGATGATATAGCCAGGCTGATTGAGAATAGTGCCAGTCATCATGAGTAGTAGCCTCCAATTCCATGGCTTCTGAATTGGGTATGGCTTAACAACGGTTTCCCTATTTTCATCTGGCTCGACTATATATTGTCAGGTCGTTCATACTTCGATGTTTCTCCAACGGTGATACTCTTTTGCAGTCTGCGATGTAAATTCAACAATGGTTTCTACCGAATAAAAATATGGTTCTGCCAAAGGATTATCCACGTGATATTTATTTGCCCGTCGCAATATCGACAAAATATTTTCGGACGAAATATTTTTTGCTGTGTTGTATTTTGAAATCTCGCAATTCAACATACTTTCCCAGACCCCGACACTCCACGAAATATCGTGAAACAATCGGGCACTAAGGAGTCCTATTTCGTTTCGGTATGATTGAAACCAATCGTCGGAATTATAATGCCTTATGTATTGTTGACGCAAATCATCATCCCATTTCCAGTCCACAAACAGATGCAACAGCATACCCTCCGAAAACAAGTCATTTTTATCGACAGTTCCGGCAAAATCATCAAAGGCTTGTCTTTTGTCCTGCGCAGTCCTTAAATGGAATATATCTCTTTCTTTCCAATCGTCAATACAATCCGGAGCAAGATTTCCCACCCAAAATTCCGACGGCGAATCAGGTCTATATTCATAAGCGGCCATCAAATGAACCATTGAAGAAGGCACAAAACACAACTCCTTTTTATCGACAAATATCGGCTTTTCCGCGCAGTACGCCGTCTTTTCTTATAGAAACTTTTTCGAGAACAACATCGGCAAAAGGCTCGCGCCACGGACCGTGTATGAATCCCCTGCCTTCGACAAACATCGGAACGTCCTCGTATGGTCCCTGCACTGAGCCTGTCGAGGTCAGAGTATTCATGCAAATGGCCTGCGGTTCGGTCAAACCTATTTCGGGATTGGTCCACGGACCCAGATATATATCGATTTCGTTCCCACGGACTTCGCAGTTCTTTTGCCCGTCCACCGCTATCCCCGCACCGCAAAGAACAAACAGCCCCTCGGGGGTGCGGTTGTCATTCATTTTCGCGTTCAGGCAATGAGTCCCCCTGTCGCACATCCACGCAAAGGTCGCGAATGACAGGCAGATATGCTGGTGCGCCCTGTATGATGTCCAAAAAATATTGTCGGAGAATTCGCAGCCGGTGAAATCCCACGGCTCTTCGTGATTTACCCACCCGTCGGCGTTTATGCCGCCGAACGCGCTGTTGCCTATGTTTATCATCGTGTTCCGTTTACAAACGCTGTTTTGGGGGCCGCCCGGGGTAAACCGGAATATCACCACGGAAACGTCGGTTGCGTCAACCATGCCGTTGTCCTCGATAACCGTGCCCGTGCCGTGGGCTGTAATGCCGTCGCACCATTTTTCGTCAAAGTGGCTCGACGCATACACGGTTATCAGATTGTGCCGAATCAGTGTGTCCCTGCATGAGTAGAGTTCTATTGTTGTGCCGCCGATTGAGTCAGTCAAGCGGTTGCCGCATATAATGGAATGGTCGCCGTCCACTCCGATATTGACTCCGCGACGGGCTGTTTTCTGGCAGAAGTCCGAAAACGGCTGCCTGTTGCCGTCGATCCAAATTCCGGAACACTCGGTATTGTCGCTCATATTGACGACACCCCTGTTGAAAGGCGACGTCCGAACAATCCGCGCCATTTTCAAATAATGCCTACCGTAGCCATCGCGGGTCGTGAGCTTTTTTCCTTTCGGTATTATAATGGGTTCATTTGCCAAAACGAGGTCGCCCGGTTCGAGCGCGACTTCTTTTTCCGTTTTTTCGAGCATATCCATGAGCTCGCGGGCTGAATATATCCTGCCCGATATCGAATAACCGTAATTCGCACCGCCGAAATAATACGGACCGTGAAGTATTCCGGGCAGCAACTTTTTGAAGGCGTCGGACGCAATCATATCGTCGATTATGTCCTCAATCGATTGCTTGCCGAGCTTTGATTCCGTTTCCAGAATTTCCTGATATGACGGGTCGCGGTTCAGCAGCGCCCGGCAAAGGGTGATTGCTTTCTGTTTGCCATTCAGCCCAAGAGCTTCATATTCGGAACCCGCAAAAAAGACTTTGGCCATTTCGC
>Ga0209737_10002461_pt1 | contig 12969 bp, 9 predicted proteins | sample TergutCu122P3_FD_187284 | JGI IMG/M metagenome (GOLD analysis project Ga0209737, IMG submission 187284) | Cubitermes ugandensis P3 segment gut microbial communities from Kakamega Forest, Kenya - Cu122 P3 (SPAdes) (version 2) | ecosystem: Host-associated > Arthropoda: Insects > Digestive system >... | reverse complement strand
ATTGAGCCGCCAGGTGAAAAAGCAACTTGAAGCATTGCGTGAGCTGACAGGGTGGGGGCCTTGCGTTTTCCCTGGTCGCGAAGGTGGACAGGCTCCCATCAACTCAGAGTCCTTTAGAATTGCGCTGAATCGCCTTGGTTATGGCCCCGATGCTCTTGTCAGCCATACGCACCACGGCTTTCGAAGTGTTGCTGGTACGTTTCTTAGGGAGCAAGGTTTTGAGGATGCATGGATTGAAGTTCAGCTGTCGCACGCCAAAAGAAACAAGGTGCAGGCTGCCTACGACTTCGCAAAGTATGTCCCCCAGCGGAAAAAAATGATGCAGGCCTGGAGCGATTATTTGGACAAGTTGAGAGCCGAGGCCACCGGGCAACAAGGCACTAAAAAACACTAAAACTGAAGCTGCAGGGCACAGTTTGGCAGCCGCCAAAGCTTGTTAAGGCTTGTTGACGCCTTAACAAGTTTTGTTTTGGGTGACTTCCAGAGCCAAAGACGAATAAGGCAGGTGTTTTCAGTAGGTTAGGTGGCCAGCTGCAATGACAAAACACAATCTGACATTGTACAAATTCAACATTTTCAAACAGATAGACAATTTCATTTCAACAACTGCAGATAATTTTTCATTGCATATGTTCAATATTTTCAAGCAGATATGATGCTATGTTTCAACAATAAAGTCTTGTTTGTGTGTTTTTTTTGCATGTATCCTTAAGCGTCCTCAAGTGTCCTGAAGCGTCCCCAAGTGTCCTCATGCGTCCCCAAGTGTCCTGATGCGTCCCTAAGTGTCTCTCCGAGTGCCATGGAATTCCAATTGGTTTTCCTAATGTTTTTTTGAGTCCTATATTGACCGCCTGTGTTTGATGTGTATAATGCATACACATTCGTCTCTCAAACACAAACATCCGGACTTCGAGACTAACATGGACTTAGATGGACTTGTATGGACTTAGATAGACAACCAGGGGGCCACGACTATGCCCAGCAATAAACGAGACTACGTCTTGCCAGAAACAGGCTTTTTGCGCCTAAACCAAGTTCTTCAGCTCATCCCCGTCAGCAGGACGATGTGGCACCACAGAGTCAAAAAAGGTGAATATCCGCGCCCCGTGTCTTTGGGGGAGAGAACGCGCGCTTATCGTGCCGGAGACATTAGAGCGCTCATTGAGCGCCTTGGCAAGCAGGCCACCACCACCGCGCCACTTCGGCGCTCCTCGGTTGAGCCCGCAGCTCTGCCTGGCGTGTCAGAGGAAAAACCGGCGGCTGCAGCTGTTGGTTTGCCAGAGTCACCGTTAGCCAAGAAAGAAAAAGACAAGCCACAAGGGCGAAACACAATTGCCGCCACCAAAGCATGGCGAGCAAAAGCTGTGCAGAGTTTGGCGGCAGCAGAAGCGTCATGGATGGGAAAGGCAACGGAACGCGCGAAGAGTCGCTCTGAGAGCGAAGTGAAAAAAGGCAAGTCCCCCAAGCTTTCGAGGACTGATTTGTTGAGGGAGGCAAAGAACGCTGGCGCTCCTGGAGACATGGAAATAACCTCAAGCCACTTCAAAGCGTGGCGCAACACGCTCCCGGACGACATTGTTGACCGCGACAACAGGAACCGCGAAAAGGCGCAAGCGTCTTCAAAGCAAACCCGACAGCGCCTTGGTTAGTTAGAATAACGCCTTGGTTAGTCAAAACGCCTTGGTCAGATTGGCAAGCAAATTCTGCTGGCTACCATGACAACACAACAACTGTCTGGAGGCTTATTTTGATGCAAGAAGGCGCATTTCTGAGAAAAAGAGATTTTGTCGGGAGAGGCAAATTGCTGCCAGTTTCCGACGCAACATTTTATCGGCTGTTGAGGGCTGGAAAATTCCCTCAACCTATCCGCGTCAGCGAGCGTGTTTCGATGTGGAGAGCCTCAGACGTTTCAGCTGCACTTGAGAAGTTGGCGCAAGCCTCAAGCAAAACATGAGGCGGCGGCCATGAGGAAAGCAAAAAGCCCAAAGCATCAAGTGCAGAGGGCCAGAAGTACAACGAACGTGCAGCAACAATATAATGCCCAAGGCCATGCCGTCAACGCGGGAGGTGGCGCATGAATTCTATCAGTCTCCGGGGTTACATGTTGCTCAACAAGCTTGCTCAAGCCCCAAAAGAAGACCGCATCGACACATTGCGCGCCGCATCTATTGAGCTTGGCCAGCTTGTTGGAGGCGGTGTACTGCCAGAGAACAAAGCACAAGAGTTGCTTTTTCAGGGTGCACAGGCTTGCGGCCTTGTCGAAGAAGACGGAGAAGACACAGCCAACGAAGTTATTGCAAACGGCCTGGAGAGTGGGAAGCAAAACCCACGCCAAACGTTGGATATGCCCGATGACGACGAAATCTCAGAGGGTGACAGCCAACACCTTCCACCGCCGCCTGCTGTGCCCATAGAGGCCTTTCCAACGCAAATAGCCGCATTGCTGAACGAGGCTTCAGCAGCTTTCACCGTGCAACTGCAAATTCCTGCTGCTTGCCTTTTGGGCATGCTGTCTTGTTTGGTTGGAGGCACACGCCTTATCAGCTTGAGGCCCTCATGGAAGGAGCCAGGCAACATATGGATTGCCACCGTGGCCGCTTCCGGCATCGGCAAGACGCCATGCGCGGCGGCATTCTTCGGGCCAATAAAAAACCTCGAGCATGAAGCGCACAAGGCCTGGAAGGAGGAATATGCCAACTATGAAACAGAGCTTGAGCTGTGCAAAAAGCAACGTGCCAAAGCCAAAAACAGAGAAGACATGCCAGGCAAGCCGACGACTCCAAAGCGGCGGCAAGCCTGCGTTGATGACGCTACAGTGGAGGCTTTGGGCGAGGTGCTGGCAGACAACCCGCGCGGCATTATGTGGCGAAAGGATGAGTTGTCCGGTCTGGTTTCTGACATGGACAAATATGCTGGCCATGGAAGTGTTGGCGGCACGCGCGCCAGGCTGCTTTCTTCCTATGACGGCCAGGAGTGGAAGACGAGCCGTACCAGCAATCCGGCCCGCAACCTCTACATTCCTCATGCCTACGTCGGCATTTTCGGCGGCATTCAACCTGCCATGCTGTCGAAAGTCTTCAAGACAGGCAGCACCGGGGTTGATGAGGCAAGTGGCTTTCTTCAACGCTTCATGCTGATTCGCGCCGAGCGCGACAAACCCTCATATTGGACAGAAAGACATCTGTCTCAAAACTCCACAGCGCTGCTTGAGTCTGTGGCCTGTGCTTTGTGGGCTTGGGACATTGAGCACGACGAAAGCGAGCGTCCTGTTAAAAAAGTGGTTTCTGTTTCCAAGTCAGCCAAGGCCGCCTTTATTGAGTGGTTCAACACCATTGCTAAAGAAGAGTTTCTCTCACAAAATGCCGCGCTGCTTTCCAAGCTGAAGGGGCAGGCGCAACGGCTTTGTTTGTTACTGCACTGCCTGGACGCGGCACTTGCCGGCAATGACGGTATGCACCCCGTGAGTGAAGACACCATGCGCCGGGCCTTGCTTTTGGCCAACTGGATAAAAGAGCACCAGGCGCAATGCTGGCGACTTTTCAGCTCAGGAATGGCAAAGCAGGCTGACCCCGTCGGGCGCGCCATGATGGCCGTTGTGCTGGCCGAGGCTGACTATATTGAGGCGAATGGGTGGAAAATCAGCAACGCTCACCTGTTCTCTTTGGTGAGAGAAAAGCTTGGCATGCCAAAACTGTCAGCGGCGATATTAGGCAGGGCAGCCTTGGCCATTGGCCTGCGCCCATGCTGGATAGGCAAAGACAAAAAAGGGAAGCTTGTTTCTCGGAAACTCTTAAACGAATTCAGGGCAACCGTTGGTTCCGTTGGAACCGTTGGGGCCTCTTGGAATTATTGCGAAAAAACACCAGATGCTTCCGTTGGTCAACCGTTGGCGACTGTTGGAGACATGCCATCACCCTTGGAGCAACCAACGCAGACCAACGGTGTGCCAACGGAGGAGAATGAGAAAAAAGCCCTTAAAAACCAATGTCACCCAACACATCCAACGGTTCCAACGGATGTTTCAAAGCATAACTCTGAATTCAAGGCCCCGGTCAAAAACAACCTGCCTGACCGAGTGGTGCTATGAGCGCGGCGGCCCACCTTGCGGGCATGGGGTTGGTTTTGAAGCTCGAGGCAGGCGGGCGGGGGTTGTCCATTGAGGGCTTGCGTCAGTTATCTCTGGAGGACAGGAGCCGCGCCTTAAGCATGGCCCGAAAAAGCAAGCTTTCCATTTTGGCGGAACTGGAGCGTCGCGGAGGCGTGTTTTCAAACTCGTTTGTTTTGCACTTTCGCGCCACCTGCCCCGACTACTGGCGCGGTTGTCTGGCGTGCCCAGACGCCAACCTTCTGAAGCCAAAGAGGCACCCCGAAGAAAGGACTTCGCTCAACTCGCAATTCTGCAAGCGCCACCCCATGCCGGAAGACTAATGCGTCTTAAAAATCTACCCCTGAGAATAACGCGGTCTTCTTGTGGTATACGCGGCGAATTTTTCCCTCAAAAACAGCCAGGTCATTTTTTATGTCCTGCGTCCTTTGCCAACACACCCTCATGTGGATGCGTAGATTGCAATACGCAAGCGATGTCGCTTTTGCTTTATATGCGGGAGTTGGTATTCAGTCTGAGATACAAGGGAGACTGGGGGCATGTTGATGGTGGCGCTTCAATGCGAGCATTGCAGGCAATTGTGAATTTTTGAAAGCCCTACGTTTATGAAACATACTCAGATTGTTAATGCTAGAGATTTAGCTCGCTATGCAGATGCCAGAGAAAGCCGAGCTGTAATTCCCGCACTAGTACATCGGCTAGTGAAACGGTCCGTTCAAAAGCTTACCGTATGCCGTATTCCACACGGTGAAGAAGCTGAGCAACCTGGATTAGATGGTTTGGTTGAATGTGAAGACGGATTTTTTGAATTCGTTCCGAAGGGAAAGTCTTTTTGGGAAATCGGAACAGGCAGAAACCCGCAAGAAAAGGCAACTGATGATTTTAAAAAACGCACTGAAGAAATTCCTGCGGAGGTGCAAAAAAATTCTTCTTTCGTATTCGTAACGCCTCGCTCATCAGGTGCTGAGGGATGGGATGAACCGAAGCAAAGACAATGGCGTGAACAATATGAGAAGAACTCAAAATGGAAGCATATTCATATCATAGATGGAGTAATGCTTGCCGATTGGTTAGAGGAATTTCCTGCCATTGGGAAATGGATGGCCACAAAGCTAGGTTGGATGCAAAGCTTAGGAGGGCTATCAACTGCAGCCGAGCAGTGGAAAATTACTAGTTTTGTGTCAACTGCTGGCGATCCTCCGCTGCCACCCAAATTATTCACTGCGGGAAGAAATAATGCATGTAATGCATTGTGGGAAGTTTTTAAGGGCGAAACACCGATTTTGCAGCTTTTTGCTGAAAGCCCGCAAGACGTTGCAGATTTTGTTTCGGCTTTTCTAGAGGGGCTGGATTCTGAAATTCAGCGAGTCTACGGTGACCGCTGTCTTTTCGTTAAAGATGAAGATGCGTGGCGGAGCGTTGTGGAGGTTCGAACATCGCATGTTCTGATTGCTGATCATCGACTTGGTTTAGACACGCCTGAAGGAGCTGAGCTTTCAATTCTCGCCCGTCAAAAAGGGCATTCGCTGATTGTTCCTCTATGCGGTGCATGGTCAGGACATCGCCCTGAAATTCTTAAACTTCCAAGCCCGTCTCAATCTCAAATTGAGGTAGTGCTGAAGGAAGCAGGGTTTTCTGACGTTCAAGTTCGCGAATTAGTTAGAGATAGCGGGCGCAGCCTTTCTGGGCTTCGTCGCTCTTTGCAAGGTTTTGGTGCCTTGCCGCAATACGCTACATGGGAAAACGCAACACGTATTGCCCAGGCAGGACTGGCAGGAATGTGGGAAGGCTCGAGTCCAGCCGATTGCGCAGCATTGGAGAAGTTGCTGGGAAAAAATTATGGGGAGTGGATCGAAACACTGAGACCTGACACGCTTCGCTCGGACTCTCCCCTTGTTCAATGCAATGAAAAATGGCGGATTGTACCTCGCGGTGAAGCGTGGGATTTTCTCGGAAATAGGATTACGGATGAAGACCTCGATCGATTTTTGGAGACGGCAAGAGATGTGCTCGGAGAATGTAACCCAGTTTTTGATCTCTCCAAAGAAAACCGTTTTGCAGCGAATATTTATGGAAAAATTCCAAAACACTCTGCTTTGATAAGGAAGGGAATTGCCGAGACACTGGCTTTGATGGGGAGCCGTCCGCAGGCTCTTGCTTCGTGTTCAACAGGGAAAGCTGCTGGCACAGCCAGGCGTGTTGTGCACCAATTGTTGCATAAGGCAGACTGGAAAGTTTGGGCCAGCTTAGACTTGCTTTTGCCACTGTTGGCGGAAGCGGCACCTGACGTGTTTCTGAATGCAGTTGAATCTGTTCTTAGGGATTTAGAGCAAACTCCTTTCCATAGAATCTTTTCTGAAGAAGGAAAGGATGCAACTTATATATGTGGCCTCCTATGGGCACTCGAAACACTGGCATGGAATCCAGACTATCTGGCTCAGGCATCCGTCATTCTTGCTGATATTGCATTTATTGATCCTGGTGGAAACTGGGGCAATCGTCCCTCCAATTCATTGGCAAACATATTTCTTCCTTGGCGTGTGCAAACAACTGCACCTTTTGAGAAACGGAAGTCAGCTATTGAAACAGTGCTCAGAGAACAACCAAAAGTCGGCTGGAAGCTTTTGTTGGCTTTGCTGCCTTACAAGCATGGCCCAGCAAGCAGATGTCGTAAACCGACCTGGCAAGACTACATTCCACACGACTGGAAAGATGGTGTTTCCGAACAGGAGTATTGGGAACAGATTACAGCGTTTTCCGAGTCTGCCATTGCGCTTGCTCAAGGAGATGTTGAAAAACTCGGAGCACTTATTCAGCTTCTCCCAGATTTACCCGAGCAGGCACGCGACAAGCTGATCTCTCATTTGGCTTCTCCATGTGTTGTGTCGTTGCCAGAAACAGATCGCCTTTCTCTTTGGGAAGACCTTGGTGCACTTGCCAGAAAACATCGCAAATTCTCTGATGCTGATTGGGCACTTCCTGAGGAGGCTGTTCGGGAAATAGCAGAAGCTGCACAAGTTCTGGCGCCAAACGATCCAAAGCTAAAATACCGCTACCTTTTTAGTGACCGAGATTCTGATCTTTGGGATGAAAAGGGAAATTATGAAGAGCAAAAAGCAAAGCTAGATAGAGCTCGACAAGACGCAGTGCAGACTATTCTAGATTCAGAAGGACTGTCTTCTGTGTTGGATTTTGCACATCACGTTTCTGAGCCATATAACGTTGGACGGGCACTTGATGGCACAACAATTAACGAGCAATTTGAAAACGAAATCTTGCCCGCTTATCTTGAAAAAAAGGACGAAATTTTACACCGTTTTATTGCAGGTTTTGTTTGGGAAAAATTCCGTCGTCTTCAGTGGCCGTGGGTGGATGAAGTTTTGGCAAAAAACTGGAGCTTAACACAAAAAGCTGTGTTCTTGCGACTCTTGCCCTCTGAAGAAGAATCATGGGAGCGAGTGGCAACGCATCTGGGTGAAGAACATGAGGGGCTTTATTGGGAGCACGTTTACGTGCATCCTCCTTTTCTTTCAACTCGTGTGCGCAATATCGCTGCTGAAAAGCTTCTGCAACATAAACAGTTTGCTGCTGCCATGGAGTGCATGGTGAATGCTAGAAAAGATCAAACTCCATTTAATCATCAATTGGCAACACGTATTCTGATGGGAGTTCTTGAAACACCACATGAAGCCAAACAATTACGCAGCGATACAACGGTTGAGTTGATTGAGCTCCTTCAAGAATGTCCGGAAGCTGACCAAGATGCTTTGTTTCAAATCGAATGGAATTTTCTTCCTTGGTTAGGTCAGTTTTCTTCTGGTTCGCCAAAAACTCTTGAAAAGAAGCTTTCTTCGGATCCTGGTTTTTTCGCTCGAACAGTTGTCTTGGCCTATAAGTCAGAAAACCCCGAGACAGATGAAACTAAACTGAGTGCCCAAGATAGAAATCTCTCTGAAAATGCATACAAATTGTTGAGAAACTGGAAACGATGCCCGGGGGATGAAGGCAATGGTTCATTTGATGGAGAAGTATTGAACATGTGGCTCAATGAAGCACTTCGTCTCACTAAAAAAAGCGGACACACTGAAGTTGCTCAAAGTTTGATTGGAAGCATATTGACTCATGCACCGGCTGGCCCAAGCGGCCTCTGGATTCATGAATCTGTTGCCAAAATATTGGATGATCGAAATGCCGGTAAAATGCGTTCAGAATTTACAACTGAGCTCATTGGTCAAAGAGGGGCTTCTTGGGTCACGCAAGGACGCGGAGAGCGTGAATTAGCGAAGAAATACCGTGAAAAAGCAGCGGCGCTGAATGCAAAAGGCTATACACGTTTTTCGGCTGCGATGCGCGAACTTGCAGAGTGGTATGAACGTGACGCCGAACGTGAAGAAAAACTCGACTCGTTTGAATCTTGATGTCTCATAAAAAAGACTTTGCCCACCTCGCCATGACTTGTGGGTACCCTAGCTGGCAAGGCCACATGAAGGTTTCTGGGGCAATATTTGGAAGGCGCCAGGAAGAGGTGGAGCGGCATTGTCAGGGCCCACGGGGATGCCACTGTATGAAACGACAGAGGTTTGCAGCTTTCTTTCTGAATGGGGTGGCACCGCATAGGCCGGCTTTAGGTTCTTTCTATACCCACATGCAGCATGGGTGACTGTGGGCCCGGGCCTCCTCCAGTCAGTTAATTTTTATTTGGGTTTTGTTTTTGTAGATTGGCCACACAACCCAATGTGGCCACAGCTGAAAATGTTTTTGCGCCATGGTTCGCAGGTGGTTTGCAGCACTGCGGGACGGTTTGCAGCTGGTTTGCAGGTGGTTTGCAGAAAAACCCCCGTATTGACAACAAACGGCAAGTGACCATATGTTGCCATATATTTGACAGGAGAAAGCCGCCCCTCCGCAGCGAAAAACAGGGGGGTTGACATCAAATAAAAAAAAGGGAGTTTTGTTGTCACAGCTCAACACCTCTCAGCCTCACACCTTAAAAAAGAAGATTTTTCCGGGAAGTAGAGGGGTGTTCCGCTCAGTCGCACACCTTAAAGAGTTTCTAAAATAGCGCAAAGCTAGAGTTTCGCCCGCACCATCGCTGACCAAATGCGAAGTAGACAATGCGGCGGCATGCGTGAAGTCTTTGTCCGTCGTCAGCAACGTCAGCTCGTGCCGAATGCACAGTTGCGCCAGCAGTGCATCCATGGTGCCAAGCTGGGCTTCCGCCCGGCGGCAAGTGTTGCACAGGGCCGCTGCGTTGATATGGTGGCTGGAGGATGTCCGATAAACTTGTTGCCATGTACGGTTCCTTGGGCCTCATGAATGCGCCCAGCACCACCAAAACACTGGGGGCATGCCCAACGACACATCGACAAACCACCTTGAGAAAAGCAAGGCAGGCCCCGCCATGAGTGGCCCTCCTGCTTAAGCATTCGCGGAGAGCCACTAAGCTTCTCTTGCGTTCTTCTAGGCGCTATAGTGCCCACCAAGCACACAGAAATACTTCGGCCACTTTCCGCCCATCCCTCCAAAACTTAAGCACATTCTAAAACTTCAAATATTTTTTCGTTGTCTTAGCAACTTTGCAGATGCAAGACAGATAATGTGAGTGTAGGGCGCAGTTGAGTGGGGATAAATCATCAAAATCAGTCTGTTGTAACTATTCGCTGCAAGTCGGCCCGCTGTTTCTATGGCGTTGCTGGCTTGAGGGAAATGGCCTGGAGTGCGCGCGGCGGCACCAGTTGGGGGAAGTTTGTTCACTAACGTTTAACACTAAACACACACATTTTATTTTGAAAGGAAAGAAGTCATGGGAGATTATGACGTTAAGCAGAAAGGTATCGATTTATGGTCTTGGTTGAAAAAACCTTTGGAGAAGCAAGATAATGATTTAAAGACAGACACGCCTGCAAAAACGGAGACGAAAGTCGATGATGCCAAGGCTAAAACTGAAAAGCTTGTATATACAAGTGATTATGGCGAAAAAAACGGCTCATTCATTCCAACACAGGCACAGTCTGGGAATAACCCAGCGGCCTCTGTAGATGATAAATATATCAACGGAGGCAACTCTGTGACTCTGACAGCTGAGAAGTCGGAATCAGTTCAGCCGACAGAGGCCACGAATGTGGAAAAAATAAAATATAAAAAGACCAAAGAGACTGAATATGAGAAAAACTTCAACTTAATTGCCGATAATTTTGAGAAGATTGACACTACTGGTAACAAATCATTTGCATTATTTCCCTGGGACTGGACCGCGGGTGTGTTTAGCCAAGATAAGGGGGCTGACGGCAAAATCACCCAAAAAGAATTAGAAGTTGCTGCGGGGAACATGGAGTTGTCTGAAGACGTGCGCAAGGCTTGTGAATACTATGCCAAAGATGAAAACTTTAAGACATTCGCCACTACCGGTGATGGTGATGAAAAGACCATCAGCAAAGATGATGTGCGGGTTGGGCGTGAAGAACAGGCCATTGATTTCTTTATACAGAAAGGGCTCACCGTTGAGCAGTCCGTTGGGATTGTTGCAAACCTGAGCGCTGAGTCGGGATTTAATCCCACGGCTCTAGGGGATAAGCATCTGCCAGCAGACCAGCAGGCCCATGGCATTGGGCAGTGGCGCAACAATCCTAGTGGTGCCCAGCGCTACAAGGATATGCAAGATTCGACGAGTGCGAATGGCTATCCACTCACGTTAAGAGGCGACGATGACAAGGGATTTGAGTATCCGTCATTCAGAGGCCAGCTTGAGTACGTGTGGCATGAGATAACAAACGCCGGCACTGCTGAGAAGGATGGCGGACCTGGTCTTTCGTTGATAAACAATGGCCTCTACAATGATATAAAGAACACAAAGTCATCAAAGCCGGAAGATGCGGAAAAGACAGTCTATGATGTGGCCCGCATCTTCTGCCTGGGATTTGAGACTTATAACGAAGGGACGGCCAAAGATCGCGGGGAATCCGCCCAAAAGCTCCTAAAGAAACACGGAGGCGTGGAGGATATCGAAAAGAAACACGAAGAACGCATGAAGAGATAGTGCCCCGCCCTTTAAACAAAGCGAAGCACACCAAACGTTTAAGCCGTCGGGACGCCCAAAGCGGCGTCCCGACATGTTCTCAGGTAAACCCCTCTGTTCCTTTAAAGGCTTGCATAGGTGGCACCGTGCAGCATGCAGGAAACCGCGTTTCAGCTGCGGACGCCCTGCATTGCTGCAGGGCATTTTTCAATAGTTGATTTGCACTCCTGGCCAATCAATGCTAGGCGCACAACACCTGCTGGTGTTCAGCTTATAAAGGTCGTTATAGCCCACTCCAAAAAACCTGCCGTCCTCCGTTTTATAGAACACATGCTCTTTGCCACCGCCGACTTCTTCGACAATGCCGACAGTCGCGCGCTGTGTCGGACTTTCGCCATAAATCATTTTGAATGCGCTGCAGCCGGTTTGTCCCCAGGTAAACACTCTGCCGTCATCCGTCAGCGCAACAGAGCCAACATAGCGCGCAAACAGCTGATTTACGCCGCGCAGAATTTCCACCGGAACAGGGGAGCTGATGAAGGTGAAGGTAGTCCCCTGACCAAGCGCGGCATGCAACCCCCAACCGATGACGGTTCCGTCAAGAAGCAAAGCCTCACCCCAGCCGTTGCCGCCGGCAATATAGACAATTCTGTTTGCATAAGGCGCCAGGTTTGCAACCTTCGTCGGTGTGCGAATAATCTGCTGCACACCATATTTTGTCCCTTGGAAGCCAAGGCCGCTGGCTTCATTGTCGCCCCAGGCCCAGACGTTGCCTTCCCATGTGACGGCAAAGGCGCCTTCATAGGCGGCACCAATCAGCCGGGCCTTCTCGCCTTGCAGGTTGACTTGGACGGGCACCTGGCTGTTTTTTTTGCCGCCATCGCCCAGCTGACCATAGAGGTTATGCCCCCAGGTCCACACTCTGCCCTCTCTGTCCAAGGCAATGCTGAAATATTCTCCAGCTGCAATTTGGACAACTTTGGACAAAACAGTGCAGGGGGTATGGACATAAATGCCTGAATTCGGCTTGCAACCGGTTTCGCCATAGCCGCTTTGGCCCCATCCGTAGACATGGCCTTCGTCATCCAATGCCAGCAAGTGGTAGGCGCCACCTGTCAACGCTATAATGTCGCCCAAGCTGCTCACTTTTGCAGGCGCAACATTCGAGGGAACGGAAGTTTTTCCGTTCCCCTGCTGTCCTGAGCCGCGAAAGCCCCAGACAATGACTTCGCCCTCTTCGATGTTCACCCCTGTGGTAATTAAAGAAGTTTTGGATGCTTCCATAGGCAAATAGCTTGCCAGAGCCTGCAAAGAGAGCAGCGCCACGACAGAAAAAACAAGCCCCTGAAATGTCGTTTTCATTAAGGAATTCTCCTCACCAGGCTGCCGTCAGCTTTGTAGAGCGCGAAATAACCATCGTCTTCTATCCGGACAAAAGTCGCGTCGCTTTTGGCGGTGATGGACATCCAGATGATTTTTGTGTCGGTTCTGATGACAAGGTTCCCACCAGGCAAAATTTCCGCATAAGCGCCAATTTTGCCTGGGGTGAAGGAGGTCCAAAGGATGGTTCCACTTGCTGACAAAAGCTCCAGGCTACCGCTTGGCTGCATGACGAGACGGAATTGCCCATTGGGGGAAACCAATTCTTCGCCCGGGTTCAGTCTTTCTCCGACGTTGAGCGTCGTGGGGGGCTTGGGCGCGGGAGAGTCGGAGCAAACAAACTCCTTGAAGGCGTTATGGAGCTTTTGCAAACACTGCTCTGGAGTAGTCGCTGGGTCATTATCGTACTCTTCTTTACAGAGCTTTTTCAAATAACCAAGATCATGATTTCCAGCTTGCAAGGGTTATA